>OHBJ01000574.1_pt1 | contig 24161 bp, 19 predicted proteins | sample 1577241 | NCBI WGS metagenome assembly OHBJ01 (sample SAMEA3541594, study PRJEB24748) | human gut metagenome | biome: human gut; feature: human-associated habitat; material: faeces | place: China | collected 2012 | reverse complement strand
TCGTATTTATCTTCAACAACCGCAGATTCGTGCAGAACCTCTTTGCACGCCGTAGAGTTCATCGCAGCACCACGAACCATAATTTTTCTGTAGTCAGTACCAATTGCGTAATAGCGTTTGTAATATCGATTGAAGTACGGTTCCTGAATATTGCGATAATCCAAGTACTTGTGACTGTAATTCAAGATGCAGTAGAGGTCATCCTCCATATAGAAACTATTGAAGAATATAGTAGGCTTGACAATGTTAAAATTAAGGTAGGCTAAATTAGAGTCAATCTGATTTAGAGCAGCGTCGTACATATATGCCATCATCGCACCTTGATATTTCACCTTTCCGGTGCTTTCAAGGCGGAAACGCCAAACCTCCTTAGAGTTCGGATTTATGAAGTCACGGAAAGTTTCCTTAACGATTTTCAGTTCGCCAGCGTGGTCGTTAGGCAATATTTTTAGTTTGTATAGAGCGTCTTTGTGGTTGAAGATGGAAATAATTTCCATCTTTGCCGTTTCTTCCTTATCTAAGTTAAGGTTGAGCGTCAAAGTGTTAAGCCCAGGCTTTAGCGAATACCAACCATTGATGATAACGCGAGTATCGGTATATACGGCATAGTACGCAGAAGTGGCGTAACTGCTTCTCATCTTAATCACCGCCTTGCCAGTATCGTCGCAAGTTATCTTGTCGTCAGTAACGAAGAGAGGGGTTTTGTAAGGTGGCATTTCTTCGCTGTTGCGGTAGATAACCACTTCTTCCGATTGCATTTCCTTTCGGTCTGAATCCTTTTCAGTCCAAACGTAGAGAGTGTATTTGCCAGATTTAACGTCGCTAAGGTCAATATACGGGCTTGCAGACATGAACGAGCCAGACTTGACAATATCGTTGCCAGCCTTTATTTCGTAGTTACACTTTGCGTCAATGACGTTCCTTTTCAGGTCTTTTACCTCAGCAAAAATTTTACTTTTTGCAGTTGCCTCGATAATATCGTTATATCTCAAATTAAGGGTTTGCTTGTCGCCGATAGCGATAAACTCCGTACCTTCTTGCGTTTCACCACTTTTGGCGGTTGCTGTAATTTTAAGAGAAATATAGCAGAAATCATTGCCGTTGAAAACCTCATCAGGAATGCTTACTTCCCAATTACCGTCGGCATCGGTGGTTGTTTCGCCGTCAATAGCCTCGAAATACGAATCACTCGAATAAGCAACAGAATTTATAGAGTACTTTAACTTAGCGTCAGCAATAGGGAATTTGGAGAAGGTAAGAACCTTGCCTTTAGCAAAAAGGTTTCCTCTTGTTGTGAGGTTTGAGTTTTCCTTGTCGAATTCAACAAAGAAAGTAGGAGCCTTATATTCGCTTACGGTAACTCTGCAATAGTCAGAGGTATCTTCATTATCTGACCTCACTTGAATATAGAAATTACCCGTAATCCCCTCTTTTGGAAGCGTGAAAGAAGAGTCTGCACGGCCGTATTTGTCAGTCGTGAGTTTTATTTTGTCAATGTCTTTCCAGTTCGGGTCTTTCAGCGTAACGGTGAATTTCTGGTTCTTCGACAGTCCGAGAGAGTCTTTGTCGTTCCAATATGCAATAAAAGAGAACTTGACTTTATCTCCAGGTCTGTAAACGCCGAGGTCGGTGCATACGTGGATATTGCGGTATGTTCGGTATGGGTTACGATAATAATCGTATATGCCCTCAGAGCGTGATTTGTCGTTGCCTAATGCGAAGTGAAATTCTCCGGTATCTTTATCTGAAAGAACAACATAACCGAAGCGGTTTGATTTTCCAACCAGTTTGTTTTTGTGATTGTAAAGACTTGCATTTTGAATAGGTTTGCCGGTCTTACTGTTTATTGCATACGCGCGGGTTTCTCCGTCAACTTCTTGAAGCAAAAAGTCAATGTCTGTAACGATGACCTGTTCGGAAGCGGTAACGATTTCCTTTTTAACAAAGTTGTCGTTCGACTCAATGGCGAATTGGTAAGTTCCGTATTTAGGCAGAGCCGGGAAAGTCAGATTCGTGAGAGTGTCTTGCCCGAACTTATAGTTTATTGTATATGATTTTACCGCAATTGGCTTGTAGTTTTTTGCCAGTTTTAGGAAGTCTTTGTTGTAGTATGACTTGTTAACCTTATATGCTTTAAGAGTTATGTTCTTGATATTTCTTGCTTTAACTGAAACTGTCAAGTTTTCACCCAAAGTGGAGGTGTTTTGAACATTAATATTTGCATAAGGTGCTTCGTAATCGTTGGTGAAATTTTTCAGCCCCCTTATTCTGCTGTACCTTGGGAAGCGTTCAATCTGCTTTACCGCAAGTTCGTATAATTCCTGTTTATTGATGTTGTTACTTTTGCATTCGGTGGCTGCGATTAGCGGTTCTGTAGAGTATTCGTTATCGGCAAATGCTTTATAAAGGTCTATATATCTTTTATAAGCACGCTTTTTGTCGCTAATGCAGAGTTTTATCCTCTTTGTTTCAGTATAAATAAGTGCAGGGATATTCTTTGCGTTCACGTTAATCAATGAAGCAAGGATATCGTTTTGCATAACGTTAGCGTCTTTGTCAGGGTTGATAGTTATGGGGTTGATAATGTAGTAGTCGTAACCTCTCCATAGCGGGAAAGGGAATTTGCCGTTTGCTATCGGTTCCAGCAACTCAACAAAGTGGTGAGCGAGCAGGTCGTAAAGGGTAGGGAATACCTTTTTATCGTATTCCTTAGGTTCTATTATCTTGGTGAACTTTTCCGCTGGTGTTGCGAGCAGCAATTCCTTATCTGCAAGGGAAGCGGAAATGAGTTCCATAATTTTTTCGTTGAAGTCCTCAATCGCCCATTGGTTTATGTCGTCGGGCCTTTTTGCTGTTTGCTCTCGTTCGTATAGCATGAATCTCCTTTCGTTAAGCATGTCAGAGAACATATCCGCTTCGATGGCAAGCAGTAAGGATTTTGTTAGTTTGTCAGTAGAGGCATTTGCGATGCTGTCGGTAGATTTTGCAACTTCCGGCATATATTCGTAAGAAATCAGTCTTTTTGCTGTTTGCAGTTTTGTCAAACCGTCGATAAGGTTTTGCGTGTCGTTTGTTTTGATTGCTTTTTCGATTTGGTTGGTGGATTCTTTGATGACTTTCTCAGGGTATGCAAAATCAACCTCAGATAAAACATTAAGGGAAGTCATAAATATTAATGCTAAAAATAAACTAAACTTTTTCATAGCGGTAAAATTTTAAAAAAAAGCACTTATGCTGTTGGGTCCCAACGGCATTAAGTGCTTTTATAGCGTAAAAAATGTTTTATTATTGTCTGTCTGCCTTACGGTGGTGGTTAAGCATTTGTTGAGTAAACTTGCTTTCCGCACGTTTGAGCAGGAATAGTTGTTTCTTGTTTAAAACTTTTTTAAATTTTTCAAAGTACTTCATTTCAATTTCGCCTTCTTTCTGTGATACTTTGGTGATAGCGAGGGCGGCTGCTTCATATTCTGTATCGTTAGCGGAAGTGTCGCCGGCAATTTTTTTCTCAATGTCCTTTGCTTCCTTGTTAGCATTGAATAATTCTTTTTCCATTTCTTCGTAAAGAGGGAAGAATGCCGTTTGCTGCTCTTTTGTAAGTTCGAGTTCTTTTGTGAAGAATTCGTACTTATAGTTTCTCACTTCCTTCATCCATTTTGAGCGTTGCTCGCTATTTCCCTGAGCGATAGCCCAGAAAGAAGAAGATGCTATGATAATTAGGGTAAGTATTAAGTGTGCAGTTTTTTTCATATTAATTTATATTAAGACTGTCGATATTGAATACATCAGCATCAATACCTTCATCATATAACTCATTAAGGATGTCAAACTCATTGAAGTCACCAACCATCATCAGGTCGTCAACAAATTTCTCGTCGCTCATAGCGTTTGCAATCTCTGGGTTGAAGCCGAGCTTCTTATTGTTAGCCTGCTTCATGTCGGAAAAAATCTGCATCATCAGCCATACGCCGGCAAACATTGCCGCCATATAAACGAAAGGCCTTAGATGCAACCATGTGGTTGTCTTTGGCTCTGCTTTGATTTCTTTTTCCGGCAGTTTTGACATCATTTCCTTGTTGAAATTGTCAAAATATCCCTGCGGAACCTTGAAACCAGGTTCTTTCCCTATCTTATTCAATATGTTTGTTTCCTCTTTCATAGCACTTTTTAGACTATTGATGCGTTTAAAGGTTTAATTGCCTTCAAAATATTTTTCGATTTTCTTTACAGCGTGGTGGAATGATGCCTTAAGTGCGCCAACTGTTGTTCCGAGAATATCAGACATGTCTTCATACTTCATATCGTCAAAGTATTTCATATTGAAGATAATTCTTTGTTTTTCCGGCAGTTGCATAATTGCTTTTTGCAGTTCCTTTTTTAGTTCATCGCCGTCGAACCATTCATCACTTTCAAGGTTGTTGATTAGAAAAGAGTCATCGTCAATGGAAACATTAAGTCGCTGCCTTTCCTTGTTAATAAAAGTGATGGATTCATTAATGGCAATTTTGTATAGCCAAGTTGATAATTTTGCTTCACCGCGGAAGTTCTCAACATTAGACCACGCTTTGAGGAAAGTATTTTGCAGGATATCGTTGGCGTCATCATGAGAAATAACCATTTTTCTAATTTGCCAATATAGTGGTTCGCTATATATGGCAATAACTTCACCGAATGCTTTTCTGCATTGGTGAGGGTCCCTTAGGCGTTCCACTAATTCATTGTTGTCCTGCATAGTTTAAATATTGGTTCGTAAAGATAAATTAAAAATGGGCAATTTGCAAATATTTTTAGATTGGAATAATTGTATGCGAGAAGCGTTTTTGCAGCTGATTTTGCATAAAGAGCTGAATATTAATATTTTGCAGAGGTGGTTCTTGCAGTCGTCCGCCAATGTATAAACAAAAATGTAATCCTTTATTTGCCAGTTGTTCCGATCGGGCGATTTTTATGGGATACTGCATACCTGGGGTGTTGCCCCTATGCTGGTGAATCGTTGGGCTTTCAGCCCGTAGACGGTACGAATGTTTTAACAAAAGCCGATCATTACAATGTTGACTCTCTTTCCTGCCTTTTACTTTCTTTTTGTTGCTTATTTCGTTGTTTCTTGAGTTGTAGCCCGCTATACATCTGCATGCCAAATAACCATTAGCAAAACATAAAGCGAAAAACACATAAAAAGTCAATAATCCTAATAGATATAAAAAATCAAAAAAGGCTCTCAAGCTAATTGTAGCAAAACACATTAGCAATAGCATGAATAAATAATTTGACCGCTTGTTGCACAAGGGGTTGTAATTGTATAAGAAATAAACTTGCTCAAATATGAAAGGTGTTTGCAATAAATTATCAAGACGTGCGAAATGTACTTGCGAGAATGTGAATTTATAGTTATCTTTGTTTAATCCAATTTTTAAATTAAAAATTATGCGTTTACTGAGTGTGAAGCGATACGGAGTAAAACTTAAGGCTACAATCCAAGCAACAGGAAAACTTGGGTTCCCAAAATCAACGAGTGATATACTCCGATTTGATGAAAGGCAATATGTGCAATTCTTTTTAGATGATAACGAAAAAGATTTGTTTATGGTCATTTTTGAAGAATCCAACGATGATGCATTTAAGGTCGCAGTGTCGAGCGGATACTACAGCATTAATACTGCTGCAATATTCAATGAACTAAACTACGATTACAAGGACAAAAAGAACACCTTTATTTTTGACTTGATTCGGAACGCACAATTAGATGGTGAATGTGGAGGAGAAGTATACAAGATGATCTTAAGAGACGATAAAGAGAATGGTGAAATTTAAAAAGTATAATATGAGATAATAAATTTAAGGGCAAAAAAATTCTCGTGCTACTTTGGTCGGGCGCACGAGAATCATATAAATTCCTGAGTTTTAGTATTGTTGAGGAGTTTAGCCCCATCTATCAGGACTTAGTATTTGTTATTTAAACTTAGAAATTTAATTTGACATATGCAAATTTTTTATGTCCTAAAAATACTTTTAATGTGGTGAAGTTGTCCTTACCGCAAGTTGTGTGGTTCTTGGTGATTTTATTTTAGTATTAACATAAAAAGTTTATATTATGTCAAAAATTAATTTTTTGAATCTTGCAGAGGGGGAACTAAAAGATACCTCGCCAAAGGCTATGAAAAAAGCCTATTATAAATTTCAGAAGTTAAAGAATTTTGGGACAGAGTATTGCAAGAGTGCTATGAAATGTGGCAAATATGGCATACCATTGCTCGATGCATATCACGGCCCTATCCCTAAGTATTATGTCAGTGTTTCCAGTCCGAAATGTTCAGATCCTGAGCATACATGTATAACAAGTTTTGATTATGATTATGTTTTGGAAAGGATGTGGTATCAGCCGGAAAAGTATGATGACTTGCTTATTCAGTATCAATGCTTTGGGTCATTAGATTTTTCAATGAAAATCGATAATCCTTTAGCCGCTCAAATTGGGAACAAATATCGCAATCATGCTCTGTCTTACCGTTTTCAGGAACGAGGTATCCCTATTCTTCCTGTAGTAGGGTGGAGTTCGCGTCCCTCTTTTGAGTTCTGTTTCAGTGGATTTTCAAAAGGTGGTGCTGTTATGATATCTACGTCAGGAGTACTAATAGATGAGCGTTCTCTTTGGTGTTTTCAGGTCGGATTCGTTGAAATGCTAAAACAAATAAATCCCGACGTCGTTATTATTTACGGCGATGGAAGTCGAGAGCATTTTCCTTGGATTCCGAAAAGTCTTGAAGTCGAATTTGTCAAGTCTAACCGATTAATACGAGTGCGAGAATATGGGAGATAGGGGGGCTTTTTCAACTGATTACGGCAAAACAGGTGGTATATCTATAGAATTTCGCAAATATTCAGAAGTTTGGAGAATTGGCAAAGTTAAGGTTATACAAAGTGATGAAACGTCAAACAATCATACACCAACGTATTCCAATACATCAAATACCACATATTTTGCGTATTCTAAGGAACGTGATAAAATTGAGGCAGGAATCATCGTCTTGTTAAAAGTGTTGATTTCGGTAAAGACAAAGAGGCACCTCATGTGCATTACTGGAGTTCTTCCGGTATGGTCGGTCGAAAACGGCATGACAAACGCAATATATTTGAATTGTCAGAAAGAGACAAGAGATTAATGAATCTGGCAAGAAAATTTGATTTAAAGAATTAAAATGGAAAAGAAAGTACTTATTAAAAACTTTTGGAGAGTTGGGAATAATGGTGACAGAAATCTGTATTCTGATGATATAGGGTGGAACGATACTTCTCGAAAGGATGCGATGTCTGACTATTCTGAAAATATTTTTCGATATTATGTAGAGATAGTTGGACTGAATATTCTATTTTATTGGTTAGAAGATAAAAATTTCTATGTCATAAAAACTGAGAAAACGCCGATAGAAGTTGTACGCATAGCATTAAATCCTAATTGGGATGGCAAATGTGAACTTTCAAAAGCAGCCTCTGACCTTGGTCCTACAACTGCCTCAGAAGGTGAGGTCCTTCAAACTTTTGACGACCCTACTGAGATATGGTCAAATTTGTCAATCAATGGCATTCCGATTGAAAAAGTTTTGGAACAGTCGGCTATAATTGAGATGGACTAATTATTCAGTAAACCGAGCCTTTCAGTAAAAATAGAGTGCTCGGTTTATTTGTTTTTAAAGAGTAACGGAACGATTACCATTTCGAAAAAATGGCGTTTTAGGTCTTCATTAAAAGAGCATGGGTGCCCCTTGCTTCTACAGAGTGCTTTTGATGGTGTGTTGCATACATAGGGCGTTGCCCATATGCTAGTGAATCGTTGGGCTTTCAGCCAGTGAATTTAATTGTTCCCGATTCTGCAAACGCGGGGGGTGACCTCAAAGTCTTATGACTTTTGGGTCACCCCCCCCCTTTAAATCTGCAAATAATCAATCAATTACTTTGCTTCGACTTCTTCGTTTTGTGCTTTAACACCGTCAACAACGTTTACGATGTAGTCACCGAGTTTTTCGCTTTCGCAGATAATATCCATATAGAAGATACCTTCTTCGTAAGGATAAATCTTTTGATTAACGTTTTCAACGTTTTCAGAGCGAAGAGAGTTTCTGTAGTTGTTAATTTCGCGTTCTTTGTTGTAAGACTCCATAATGTCCTTTTCGTTAGCAGTCTCAATTTCTCTAAGAATTAGCAGCATATTGTCGAGTGCTTCAGACACGTACTTGAACATTGTTTCAATGTTTTCAACTACCATTTCGTTGAAAACAATTTTGGCTTCGTGTTGTCGAACCATTGTTCTACCGAGGTTGTTGCAACTGTCAGCAATGCTTTCAATCTCGCTGACAATATTCATCATAGCGGAAATCTTCAACTTACCTTCATAACTTAATCGTCCGTCTATAACTTTGTTAAGGTAGTTTGCAATTTCAATTTCCATACGGTCAGATATTTCTTCGTATTTGCCGATTCGAGAGTATATTTTGTTAAACTCTTCCGATTCAGGTTTAGTGTGAAGAAGCGATTTCACCATGCCGAACATTCTGTTAACTCTTTCAGCATAAACAACGATTTCTCTTTGAGCCTGAGTAATGTTCAATTCAGAAGCGCTAAGCATACGGCTTGAAATGTACTTGAGCTGGAATTCGTCGTCTTCCTTGTGGTGCTTTTTTGATTTGAATATGAAGTCACCGACCTTCACAAATTGCTTAGTAAACCAAATCAGGACGCAAACGTTTATAACATTGAATATAGTGTGGAAAATAGAAAGAGCGTAAGAAAGAGTTGTATCGTGTCCTGTTCCTGCGGTTACGACTTCAGGGTTTCCGAAACCGAAGAATTGAGAAATAGCAGCAACGACGTCAATTAGCGGATAAATTAAGATAAGAGCCCAAAGTACGCCGAAGCAGTTGAATAGCAAGTGTCCGAAAGCGGCTTTTTTAGCGGCATCGTTAGCGCCAAGAGAAGCGATAATAGGAGTGATAGTAGTACCAATATTACTACCAAGTACCATTGCACAAGCGATATCAAAACCAATCCAACCTTTAAGGCACATAATCATGATGATTGCGAATGCTGCGGAAGAAGATTGGATAATCATTGTAATGACAAGCCCGACAAGAGCAAAAAGAAGGACAGAGCCGTAACCCATTCCGGTATAGTCTTTCAGGAATTCGAGTGCTTCTCCGTCAAGTTCAGGAACGCTTGAGTTTATGTAGTCCAAACCTATGAAAAGCAGGGCAAAACCAATAAGAAGTTCAGCAATAGACTTGTGGTTGCTTTTGCTTGAGAAAAGGAATGCAGTTGCGAAGCCAATCAGAGGCAGCATAAAGGCATTAATGTCAACTTTTCCGAAGAAGGAAATGATCCAGGCTGTGAAAGTTGTACCAACGTTAGCACCCATAATGACAGCCATAGAGTCTGCGAGCGACATCAGTCCGGCATTAACGAAACTGACTACCATTACAGTTGAGGCAGAAGAACTTTGGATGAGTGCTGTGATAATGAAACCAGTGAAAAGACCTGTAAAACGGTTTTTCGTCATTGCCGACATAATAGACCTCATACGGTCACCGGCAACTTTTTGCAGGCCTTCGCTCATCACTTTCATACCGTAGAGGAAGAGGCCTACTGCTCCGATAAGAGTCAGGAAATCTAAAAAAGAATACTGCATTTTATCAGTGAGTTAATTGTTTGCAATCAATCATAATCGAAGATAATCAGTCTTCGCCATAGTGATGGATTTAAACGCGGCGACCACTTACTCATATTCGACACAATTTTATGCAAAGATAAATTTTTATAAATATTCTGCAAAATTTTAGTAACAATTTCGAGACAAAATGGTAAAAAATAAGGTATTAGAAAACTGCCTTTCTGTTGTTGATAAGATAAATAAAGTTAAATTATAATGTTTTTGTTAGGTATATAGAAAACGGTTTGATCTTTTTGGAAGGATAGAAACGACAATCTTATGAAGCGGTTTATTTATTTGTTTTTGACGGTTTTAGCAATGGTGTTGCTTTCGTCGTGCGACAATGCTGGCGTTGCCGATTCTCCACCACCCATGTATTTTAAATTTGAGGTTTATAATTCGTTAGGTGAGGACTTGGTTAGCAGTGGTAAAACCCGTGAGTTGTATCCCAACTTGAGAATTATCATTAATGGCGAGGCTATCCCGTTGGAATATTGGGACAGTAAGGAAATAGATGAAATGAAGGGCGGGCTTAGGTTCGTTGAGTCGAGATTTGATGAAACCACGATATTCCTTATTTTTGGAATTTTCTTTGAGGAAGAAAATCAGTCATTCGTTGTTGACTGGGGTGACGGCACTACAAATAAGGTTAATTTTACGTGTGACTGGGATGATGTTGGTTGCACGAGATTGTTTGTTGACGGCAAGCCGGTGCCTGTTCGATACAGTTACGAGATAGAGTACAGGTTTGTTAAAGGGTAAGTTAGAAATAACAAGCGGCTCTCAAGAGCCGCTTGTTAAATTGTTAGTATTGTTCTGATTCGTTAGGGAAGTCAGAAGTTTTTACGTCGTCGATATATTTAGCAACGGCGTCATTAATGATAGTGTCAAGGTCGGCATATCTTCTAAGGAATCTTGGGGAGAAGCCTTTGTTAATACCGAGCATGTCGTGCATAACGAGCACTTGACCGTCGCAACCGCCGCCAGCACCAATGCCGATAACTGGGATGTCGAGCATTTGGGCTACTTTAGTAGCCAGGTTTGCAGGGATTTTTTCAAGGACTAGAGCAAAGCATCCAATTTCTTGCAAAAGTTTAGCATCTTCAATCAATTTGTTTGCTTCTGCTTCTTCTTTTGCACGGACTGTGTAGGAACCGAATTTGTTGATTGATTGAGGAGTAAGACCGAGGTGCCCCATGACGGGGATACCTGCAGTAAGTATTCTTTCGATGGATTCCCTAACTTCAGAACCACCTTCAAGTTTCACGCAGTCAGCGTGCGTTTCTTTCATTATTCTGATAGCAGAAGCGAGGGCCTCTTTAGAGTTTCCCTGATATGTACCGAAAGGCATGTCCACGACAACGAGTGCGCGGTTAGTCCCTCTGACAACAGATTTGCCGTGATATATCATTTGGTCGAGAGTCATCGGCAAAGTAGTTACGTTACCAGCCATAACGTTAGAAGCAGAGTCACCGACAAGAATAATGTCCATACCTGCTCCGTCGATAAGTTTGGCCATAGAATAATCGTATGCAGTCAGCATAGCGATTTTTTCGCCACGCTGTTTCATTTCGCTGAGGCGGCGAGTAGTTACTTTTCTTTTGTCTTCAGTGTAAGTTGACATAATATTAATAGTTATGAGTTTTTCTTAACGGGAGGATAGTTTAGAGAGTAGTGCAAGCCTCTTGATTCGTGTCTTTCTTTGGCTTGACGCATAATTAGGTATCCAACGTTAATTAGGTTTCTCAATTCGCAAATTTCTTTAGAAGCCTTGCTCTGCTTGAACAATTTCTCAGTTTCTTCGTAAAGGATGTCGAGTCTGTTCCAAGCCCTGTCAAGACGCAGGTTAGATCTGACAATACCGACATAGGTACTCATAATCTGGTTAACTTCCTTAGCGCTTTGGGTTATAAGCACCATTTCTTCGTTGTGCTGAGTTCCTTCATCATTCCATTCCGGGACATCGTCACGGAAAGAGTAGTGTTGAAGAAGGTTCATACTGTGTTTGGCGGCGGCGTCAGCATAAACGACCGCTTCGATAAGCGAGTTTGAAGCCAGACGGTTACCACCATGAAGACCAGTACAAGAGCATTCACCGACAGCATATAGTCTGTTAATAGAGGATTGACCGTTAAGGTCCACCTTAATACCACCACAAAGGTAGTGAGCGGCTGGAGCGACGGGGATATATTCCTTTGTAATGTCAATACCGAGGCTCAGGCATTTTGCGTATATATTAGGGAAGTGTCTTTTTGTCTCTTCCGGGTCTTTGTGAGTTACGTCAAGGAAAACGTGGTCTTCACCTCTCATTTTCATTTCGTTGTCGATTGCTCTTGCAACGATATCACGAGGAGCGAGAGAAAGTCTCTTGTCGTATTTCTGCATAAATTCCTGCCCGTCAAGAGTTCTCAGGACGGCACCGTAACCTCTCATTGCTTCTGTAATCAGGAAAGAAGGTCTGTCACCCGGATGGTAAAGAGCGGTAGGGTGGAATTGTATAAATTCCATATCCTTAACTTCGCCTTTCGCCCTGTAAACCATTGCTATTCCGTCACCGGTAGCGACAGGAGGGTTTGTTGTAGTTGTATATACTTGACCGATTCCGCCGGTAGCCATAACCGTTATTTTGGACAGGAACGTGTCAACTTTTCCTGTTTTCGGATTAAGTATGTATGCTCCGTAGCAAGTAATGTCAGGCGTTCTTCGAGTAACGATTTTCCCGAGGTGGTGCTGTGTTATAATTTCAACGGCGAACCTGTCTTCCATAACGTCAATGTTAGGATGGTTCTTTACTGCTCTAATAAGGCTTTGTTGAATTTCCGCACCAGTATTGTCAGCGTGGTGCAATATTCTAAATTCAGAGTGACCGCCTTCTCTGTGAAGGTCAAATTCACCATTTTCCTTTTTATCAAAGTTAACTCCCCAATCAATAAGTTCCTTAATTTGACCAGGAGCTTCTTTAACAACTTTTTCTACTGCACTTTTGTCGCTAAGCCAGTCTCCGGCTATCATAGTGTCTTCGATATGCTTTTCGAAGTTATCGACAGCGAGGTTTGTTACTGAGGCAACGCCCCCTTGAGCGTAAAATGTGTTTGCCTCTTCAAGATTAGTCTTGCAAATCAAGGCTACTCGACCTGTTTCTGCCACTTTTAGGGCAAAACTCATACCGGCAATTCCGGAACCGATGACGAGATAATCGTACTTAAATACCATGACTCGAATTTTTTATATTGCAAAAGTAGTCATATTTTTATACCTTGTGGCTATAATTGCGGAAATATTTCAATTATTTCGGTTTTCGGTGGGCTTTTTTCGGAAAATTTTGAATGCCGTAGCTGCAACGATAATGCTCATTATAGGGCTTAGGTAATTGAAGAAGCAGTATGGGAGGTATGTAAGAGTGGACACATTGAGAACAGTTGATTGAGTTAAACTGCAGGAGTTCCAAGGGACAAGCACGGATGTTACTGTTACAGAATCTTCAGTAGTTCTGCTCAGTAGTCGGCTTTCGTAACCCTTTTCCTTGTAAATGTCTTTGAACATATTACCGGTAAGGATAATGCTGATGTACTGGTCAGCCGTTGTAATATTAAGGAATAGACCGGAAAGAGCCGTTGAGGAAACCATTGAGAATGTTGATTTCATCATATTTGCAAACATATTTGTAATGCTTTTAAGCATGCCGCTTGCAGTCATTGCCCCTCCGAAGCACATGGCACAAAGAATAAGCCATATAGTATTCATCATGCCTTGCATTCCCCTTGTAGCGACCAAATCGTTAACCAGTTGGTTTCCTGTCTCTATTTGTGTGTTAGTCGTTATCATTGCCATAATACCTTCGAAAACTGGTCTTGAGCCATTGCCCAATTCTTCGAGTATATCCTGCTGTGCCCATAAAGCTGCGGTTGTGGCAAGAATTGTTGAAACAAAAAGAGTAATAAGAGATGGTATTCTTTTTGCAATCATAAAACCAGTAAGGATGGGTACAGCCAGTAGCCAAGGCGTTATGTTGAATTTTTCGTTCAGTGTATTTGAAATTTCCTGAATGTTTACTTCACTTGCGGAATTGGAAGTTAGACCGATGATGAAGAATATAATCAGGGTAATGACAATAGATGGAATAGTTGTAATCATCATATATCTGATATGGTCAAATAGCGGAGTTCTTGTTACAGAAGCAGCGAGAACTGTGGTGTCGGAAAGAGGGGATATTTTGTCACCGAAGTATGCACCAGAAATAATAGCACCTGCAATCCAGCCTTCAGAATATCCTTGAGCCTGTCCAATTCCCATAAGAGCGATTCCGATAGTGGCAATAGTTGTCCACGAACTTCCTGTCATAACAGAAACGAGAATGCAAATAATGCAAGCTGAGGCGAGGAAGAATTTCGGGTTTATAACAGCCATTCCGTAGTCAATAAGAGTAGGCACGACTCCGCTAATCATCCAAGCACCGCTTAATGCTCCAATAATAAGAAGGATGAGCATAGCAGAAGCAACCCCCTTGACATTGTCAACAATCTGGTTTTCGAAATTCGCCCAAGGGATTTTATATACAGCCATTCCAATAAGAATGCAGATTGCTGTAGTAAGTAAAAGAGCCACCTGGCTTGGCCCGTTAAGCGAGTTGCTGCCAAAAGTGGAAATAGTTATATACAGGATGCCAATCATTATAGCAATTGGCAAGAAAGAAACAATAGGATTTGGAGTTTTATACATTCTTTTTATCTTCCTTTTTGTTTAGTTCTGGGTATGAAACCCTTGTGTGATACATTGTTCTAAGTCTTGAAATGAAAACTTTCTTTATTTTTTCAACGTCTTTGAAACTCAAAGGAGAATCTTTCATCAGACCTTGAGCGATTTGTCCGTCAATAATTTTGTTGACAAGGTTTTTGATAGCCTCGTCGGAGTACTCTTTTAGACTTCGAGATGCAGCTTCGGTAGCGTCAGCCATCATAAGCAGCGAAGTTTCTTTGCTTTTTGGGTTTGGTCCCGGGTATGTATATGGTTCAGGGTCAACCGGTTCTCCACCGTTGTTGTTGCAAGCCGTTGTGTAGAAGAATTTTGCAACGTTTTTTCCGTGATGCTCCGTAATGAAGTCTTTAATAACGGTTGGAAGTTTTGCTTTTTCAGCAATTTTCATACCGTCAGTAACGTGTCTGATTACAATCTTTGCACTTTGTTCAGGAGTGATCAGTTCATGGGGGTTTATGTCGTGCTGGTTTTCAGTGAAGAATGCAGGGTTTTCCATTTTTCCGATGTCGTGGTAAAGAGCACCGGCCCTTGCAAGTTGGGAATTAGCGCGTATTTCGTGAGCGGCTTCGGAAACGAGGTTTGAAAGTTGCAGTGAATGTTGGAATGTTCCAGGGCATTTTTCAGATAGTTCTCGGAGCAAAGGGTTGTTAACGTCAGCCAGTTCTACGAGGGTTACTTTGGAAGTGAAACCAAATAATCTTTCGAGAACAAAAATGAGGACGTATGTAAACGACAGGAAAATAGCATTAATGCCAAAGAAAAGGAATGCCTTTGGCATGATTGCGTTAATGTTTCCGCTTGAGAAAATAGTGTATGCTAAGTATATAAATGAATATCCGAGGAAAACGAGAGCTGCTGTTCTGATGAGTTGAGACCTTTTGGTTAGTTCTTGAAGGGAGTTGATTGCAATAGCCGATACAGGCAAGTGTAAAATTATAAACATCAGCGGTTCAGTAGTTGCAAGACTGCAAATGATAACTTGAACCATTGAGGTAAAGAAAGCCGTCCTTGAGTCGAAGAACGTGATAATCAGTATTGGGACTATCGCCACAGGTACGAAGAAAATTGCATTGTGGAACATGTGGAATAGTGTGAATGCAGAGATGGAGAAAACGGTCACGAGAGCAACTGCAAAAGTTAGTTTTCTGCCGTTTTGATAGATTTCGGTTCTGTAAAGTCTGAAGAAAGCATAAAGGAGAGCCAGCATCAGGATAACGATTAGTATATATCCCATAAACGAATAGTGCTCATCAGCGGTTACTCCTCTGTCTTTAATCATTTTTTCGTATGTTTTCAACAGAGTTGCAGTTTGTGGTGTAACTATTTCTCCCAAGTCCACAATTCTTTCGCCTTGCTGTATCATCCCTTTTGCAACAACAGCTGATTGGTATGCCTCGTTAAACAGTCTTTCTGTCATTACAGTATCCAAAACGATGTTTGGCATAATTATTTGAGCAAGATTTAGGCGTCTGACATCAAAATTTGAACCTGTTGCAGAATCAACAAATTCGTATGCTTCTTTAACGGTTTTCATTTTTTGAGTTGAAACGGAAGTTGCAATGTTCCCATTAATTATCCTAATCTTGTCAGGAATTTTAGATGAGTTTTTTGTTATGTCAGAATCGATAATCCCGTCTTTATATATTTTTCGAAGAATGTTGACTACCATTTCGTTGTCGATTTTCGCAATGACTTCGTTTTCCGTGTTTTGGTTAACTTTACAAACAGGTATAAAAGCCTTGTTAATGCTATCTGTCTTATGCTCAACAGTTGCGGAGTCGGGCATAATAGGCATGTCGAAAGGAGCAGTTAGTAGTGAATATGTCCACGGTTTTCCTATTGTGTATTTGTAATCCTTGTCATAGTTTTCCGGATAGAAATACCCAATAATAATTGCAGCAATAATGAAAATTGCAATTCGGAACAATGCTTTTTTATCGAAATTATTCTTCAGATTCATTTTTATATTTTATGTAGTCATTCTAATTTATTCGAGAGGCATAGGTGATGTTTTTAATTTTTTTAATCTGTCTGCAAAGTCTGTCAACTATACGGGCATCAGAAACTCTCAGGTCGAGCATACATTCGAAAACTCCGTCTTTCGCCTCTATGTCAAGTTTTCGGATATTAATTGACATGTTGATTGAAATTTCGTGAATTAGTTCTTGAAGAATGCCCATTCTGTCTATTCCTTTGACGTTTACGGTTGCGAGAAAGGCAGATTGCAAAGGAGATTCTTCCCATTTGGTTGCAACAAGTCTGTTACCGAAACTGCTTTTTAATTTCATGGCAACGTTGCAATCCATTTTGTGCACGATAACTTCTTCATTGTCGTTAACATACCCAACGACATCATCACCAGGTATAGGATTGCAGCATGTAGCTGTCTTGTAGTTTTGTACACCGTTCTCACTGTAAAGGACGTAAATCTCTTTTTTGTTTATTTTTTGATTGCTTGTTGTTGCCTCGGTGGTATTCTCATTGCTGTCCTTTTTCTGGTTAGAGAATGGCCATATTTTGTTTAGAATATTTAGAGGCTGCTTTTTGCATAGAGATTTGATAACGCTTTCAGTCAGAGCGACCTTGTCAGAACCGATTGCAAAGTAGAGGTCTTCTCTTGTGTGGAATTGATATGAACCCATTAGTTTTGTGACAAACTTGTTGGAGTCTTCAATCTGATAGTCTTGAATTGCTTTGAGGACAATAGTCTCTCCTTTTTCGGTGATTTTTTTGCGTTCTCGCCTGAGAGCTGCTTCCAATTTGCTTTTTGCCTTTGCCGTAACTACGAAATTCAGCCATTCCGGGGCAGGTTTTTGCTTTTCGGAGGTTAGAATTTCCACTTGGTCACCGCTTTGCAATTTTTGCGAAATAGCGACGAGCTTGTGGTTTACTTTACCGGCGATGCAGTGCGAGCCGAGTTCAGTATGCAGTTCGTAGGCAACGTCGAGCACAGTTGCATTTTTGGGCAGTGTAATCAAATCCCCTTTAGGCGTGAATATGAATATTTCGGTGGCGAAAAGGTTGAGTTTGATAGTATCGAGGAAGTCCATTGCATTTGGCTTAGGCTCTTTAAGTATGTCGGTAATTGTCTTGAGCCAAAGTTCGAGTTCTGATTCTTCGTCGCTTTCCCCGATTTTGTATTTCCAGTGGGCGGCGAAACCTCTTTCGGCTATTTCGTCCATTTTACGGCTTCTGATCTGAACTTCTACCCAGTTTCCGTTTGGTCCCATAACAGTTAAGTGCAAAGCCCTGTATCCGTTTGCTTTAGGGGTGCTGATCCAGTCTCTTGTTCTTGTTGGGTGCAGTCTGTATATATCTGTTATTATAGAGTATATATTCCAGCAAATTTGTTTTTCATTGTCGTTTTCGTTGCAGTCAAATACTATTCTGACAGCATATAAGTCATATACTTCTTCAAAAGGAATGTGTTTTGAATTCATTTTGTTCCATATTGAATAAGCTGATTTGACTCTGGCGAACATGTCAAATTTAAGCCCCATTTTGTTCAACCCAGCCATTACTGGAGCCGAGAAGTCGTTAAAGGCACAGGCACGGCTTTTTTCAGAATCGGCGATAGCCTTTTTTATGTTTGCGTATTGCTCGGGATGTTCGTACTTGAAACTAAGATCTTCAAGTTCTGTTTTGATGGCGAATAGTCCTAATCTGTGGGCGAGAGGAGCGTAGATATAAAGCGTTTCACCAGCAATTTTATATTGTTTGCTTGGCAGCATTGATGAAAGAGTTCGCATATTATGCAGTCTGTCGGCCATTTTGATGAGTATAACGCGAATGTCATCAGCCATTGTCAGCAGGAGTTTTCGAAAGTTTTCTGCTTGAGCGGAAGCCTTGTCACCGAAGATACCGCCAGAAATTTTTGTCAGACCGTCAACAAGAGATGCGATTTTTTTACCGAAGTTCATTTCGATGTCTTCGACAGTGTACTCCGTGTCCTCAACGACGTCGTGAAGGAATGCTGCGCAGATAGAAGTTGAGCCAAGTCCAATTTCTTGACTAACAATTTTAGCCACAGCGATAGGGTGCAGGATATACGGTTCTCCAGAGCGCCGCCTGATTCCTTGGTGCGCGTTTTTTGCAAACTCGTATGCACGTTTTATTATTTCCACTTTTTTTCGGTGGTTGCTTTTAAGGTATCCGTTAAGGACGTCCATAAATGCGTCGTCAATAAGTTTGTCTTCCTGCTCTTTCGTGAGGTTTAGTGAATTATAATCGCGATTAACGTCTTCCATAATTGTCTAAAAGTAAAGATTGTGCCATTTACAAAATTAGCGATTATTATATGATATAATCAACTTTTTCAGCGAAAAAATTCTCTCGTTTATAAATCTGGCTGTTAAAAGTATCAAAGATACGAGGGGACAGGTCAAAAATTCATGACTCCGTCCCCTCGTATCTTGATGGTATATGAAATATATGCTATATCATTACTTTGAATTGCTTGTTGGCTAATGTAACAATATAGAAACCGGCAGGCATGCTTATACTGCTTTCGTGACCAGAGTAAACGAGTTTCCCGTTAACGTCAAAAATGCGTATTGGATTATTGCCAGTTGTGCCTGTTACTGTAATTTTGCCTTCCGATGCGATAACTGTTATTGGAGTTGTGATATTTTGTTCTACAGAAGAAAAGTCAGATTCTGATAAATTGTTGAATAGGTTCCAGTATTGGTCAGCGGAATATGCTTCTTTTGAGCCAGTTGGCACAAGGACGGAAGTTGAAGAGTAGTGGTTGTTGCTGAATGTTGATTGAGATATAGTAGGAGGGACTGTGTTTTTTACTTCGATGGTTTGTAATGCGTTGCAACCGAGGAATGCCTGAGTTTTTATCTTCTTAATGCCGTTGCCAATTGATATTCTTGTTAGTCCAGAGCAATCCTGTATTCACAACCAGTTATTACTCAATAATTTGCAAGTAATAAGTCAGAAATATGGTCGTAACCTTTAAGGGTATATTCTAAAGGGTGAAGATTTAACACTTTTATTGATTATTAACTTATTCGTAGTATCAATACGAGCGGTTTCTTCTTTTTCGGTGCAGTTTGTTTCCGATATTCCACTTCTATTTTGGCTCATTGTCTAAGCCTCTGCAAAGGTACTATATTTTGTTTGATATTGTCCTATATTCCTTGTCATTAGATTGCAAATACAGGGGAAGTATTCATTTTGAAGATAAAAAGAATGGTTGTAACGAACCTATGATAACTTTAAAAGTTATTATCTAGACGCTTTTCTGTAGCCCATAGGAGATACCCCTGTCAATCGCCGAAAGTAACGACACATATAGGATATATCCTCAAAATGCAATGCGGATGCAATATCCTTGACAGACATATCTGTATTGGCAAGACAAGACTTCATTTCCATAATGACTTGTTTATTGATTACGTCTTTGGGAGATAGCTCCAAGTTACCCCTGCATATCTTATATAGATAAACTGTGGTTATGGCAAGTTTATCAGCATAATACTTCACATCTCTGGCTTCATGGCAGTGCAACGCCACCAAATTGAAAAAGCGGTTTAGCAACATCCATGCGTGGCTTTTTTCTGCACATAAAACTTTTTCGGAATTACGCGTAAATTCCATATCGACAGCCACTAACAGATTACGGATATTGTTTTTCAACATTTCCTCTTGGCATTTTCTGTTCTCTATGTTATTTATCCACTCCACCTGTTTCCACCAAGTAACGACCAATTCCCATTGTCTGTCTGAGGTGTAAAATACAGCGTGTTCATCCAAAATATCCCAAAAACTGGTGGAGAGTGGCTTGTAAATGGCCTCTTCAACAAAACCATACGAGAGTGACACAAAATTAGCAGAGAATGTGGAGGACAGATTATCTATAGAAAAGGAACTATCCTCGAACAGTAAGATGAAACACTTCTTTCTTAATACACGTTTTTGGAAATTGACTGTTGCGATGCCATAACCGGAAGTTACCAATAGGGCAATGCAACCACTGGTATCCATCAAGCTCCCTCGGCTCTTTTTCAGGTCTGTGGTTCCAATTGAAAACGGAGTAGCCTTTTGGCGCAACTGATACTTTGAGATGGACATGTTTTGTGCTATTTTTGTGATGCAAAGGTACTATAAATATTTCTTTTGATAAATAGTATATATCGAAAAATACCATAACCGGAAAGTTTTTGTCCATTATTGTACGGCAAAACATTCTTAACTTTGCAGTCAAAAACGAACATAAAGAATGGATAAAAGAGATTCTATTGATTTTGACAACGGACAAGTAGGCGCTTTGTTTCGTAAGTTACTTATACCCACTCTATTGGGCACTTTATCAATGTCAGCAATGACTGCCATTGATGGTATTTTTATCGGTCACGGTGTCGGCAGTAATGGAGTTGCTGCAGTAAACATTATATGTCCGATATACCTTATATTTTCTGGATTCGGATTGATGGTTGGAAGCGGATGCTCGGTTGCAGTATCCATTCATCTGGCACGGCAGAAAACAAAGGTCGCCAGACTAAACGTCACTCAAGCATTGGTCTTCGCCACGTTAATAACAGCCATTATATGTTTGTTTGCCATGCTGTTTCCAGAATGGTCTGCACGTTTATTAGGATCATCTGAAACATTGCTTCCACAAACAAGCGATTATCTGTTTTGGCTAATGCCGAGCTTTATATTTCAAATGTGGAGTCTCATAGGGCTATTTGTCATCCGTTTGGATGGTTCTCCTAATGTTGCCATGTGGTGCAATATCATAGCGGCCGCATTAAACATAATTCTTGACTATATTATGATTTTCCTGTTTGGCTGGGGGGTGAAAGGGGCTGCCATTGCCACATCAATTAGTATAATATCGGGAGGAATAATTGCTTTAGCCTATTTGTTCTTCTATGCCAATACTTTAAAATTAGTTCCTTTGAAATTTAGTCGTAATAGTCTTTTGCTCTCTTTGCGAAATATCGGATACCATTGCCGAATTGGTTTTTCTTCTCTGTTGGGCGAGATAACATTGGCAGTCCTAATATTTATGGGTAACTTGATGTTTATGAAATATTTGGGTGATGATGGGGTAGCTGCTTTCGGGATTGCCTGCTACTATACGCCTTTCTTCTTCAATATAGGAAATGCAGTAGCTCAATCTGCGCAACCAATTATCAGTTACAATTACGGAGCAGGTCGATGGGGCAATGTGGTACAGGCACGCCGCTTGATGTTTCTTACCTCGTTATTTTGTGGCATTACCATTATGTTGCTGTTTTTGCTTCTTCCCAACTTGCTGGTAGCTTTATTTCTCGATCCTACAAGCGCTGCAGGGCGGATGGCTATATATGGATTCCCTTATTATGCTATTGGAATTCCGTTTTTTATTTTGAATGTTGCCATTATTGGGTATTATCAGAGCGTAGAACGTATGAATACGGCTATATCATTCGCATTCCTGCGAGGTATAGGACTGCTCATTCCCGTTTTTGTCCTTTTGCCGCAATGGTTGGGCACAACTGGGATATGGCTCTCCATGCCGTTTACGGAAATCATAACTTTAGTATTTGTGATTTTATGGTCATTTAAGATTCGGAATATACCACACTGAGCCGTGGTACAAATGTAAAACAGCCTTCATCAGAAAACCCCGTTGAAAGCTGTTTCGCATTTTCTATTTGCTTATCTTCTCATCGAAAGCCCCCTCTTCTGTTGCTGGTCGTAATAACCAGCCACCACGCTATCGACTTCCCGTCTGACTTTGATTTGCTCCCGGTTATCCAATTTACCTTTCTGTATGGCTGTGATATACAGGAAATCTCCGGCTGTTTGGTGCGACTGCCTATCGTCGCCGAACAGGTTAAGGGCACTTTTGATGTCCGACACCTGCTCCGCATCGAAACGGGGCTTGTAATAATCCCTTGCCAAACGGATGATGCCGTTTACCGCCTTGCGGAAGATGTCGCTTGTTTTGAGCAACAAGAAACTGAGAGTGCCGATAATTTGATTCTGCCACGAAATGCGGTTTTTGAGTCTCGCTGTTTCTTCCGTATGTGCCGCCTCCTTACGGTTGAGTTCGGACTGGTGCTTGGCTTCCAGCTTCATCAGTTCACGGTGGTGGTCGCTTTGCATGGTTTGGATTCTGCCTTGTAGCTGCTCGATGGTCTCCTCATGCGTGGAAATCTCATGGCGCAAGCCCTTTATTTCGCCTTTCAGGGACTTTGACTTGCCCGTAGCCCAACCGACAGCGGCATCAAGAAGTTCGCTACCTTTCTCCCTGTTCAGCTTGGAGCGTTTTTCTTTGATAGCCCTGTCAAGGTCTTCACTCTGCCGTTCCTTTTGATTAGCAGTCTCGATAAGAGAGTTGGTTCTGTTTTTCGCCTCCTGCATCTTCTGATTGGTCATTTCCAACTGATACTCCCGATACTGCCTTGTAGCATCAAGGCGGTTCATCTCCTCTTTCTGCTTCTCGATGATGAAGTCGTTACGCTCCAGATGTACCTTATCTGTCTCGGCTTTGGACTGTCCACGTTTCATCAAGAGGATGTCAGAAGCCAAAGTCTGCATTTCCATCATGTCATTGTCGTTGAGCTTTTGGCTCTTTCCCGTGTCGTGGTTCATCCAGTCGAATACAATGTGTGCGTGGTAATTCGGCTTGAACCACTTTTCTCCTACTTGGAAACTCTCCTTGTCCTCCACTTCAGGCTGTCCGCTCAGCCAATGCCCCTCGTCCTTGTGCAGGAAAATTTGAAGCGGTGTGATGCCCCAGCGTCTTTGGCACTCCTCGCCAAATTTCTTCACGTCTGCCAGTGTGGTATCCGATTTGATGAGTAACACACCCTCACGAATGGGTGAGCATCCTGCCACTTTGATGATTTTTCCGTTCTTGCCTTTGCGCTCCCGCTCTTTTTCCTGCATGGCACGACCTGTCTTTTCCTTTACCATCCGTTTGATGTTGTCGTAGTGCGTTTGCAGGTCGGGATTGCCGAAGTTCGGGTTTATCCACTGCTCGTTGTCGGCAGAGAGTTCGGGCACGATGTAGATTTTGGATTTGTCGATGTTGCGCAGTACAGCTTCCGGTTCCGCTCCAGGTTTAAGGACGAGGAGCTTAAAAAGCTGGAGGCTGGGATCTATTACGATTCCTATGAAAAGCTGGGAGCCCATCCAGTGTCTGAAAACGGGGTCAGAGGCGTTCATTTTGCAGTCTGGGCGCCCGGGGCCATGCGGGTCAGCGTGGTGGGAGACTTTAATATGTGGGACGGAAGACGCCACCAGATGATCCGTCTGGGCGGCTCCGGCGTCTATGAGCTTTTTATTCCTGGAGTAAAGCCGGGAGACCTTTATAAATATGAAGTCAAGACCAGGGCCGGAGAGCCCATGCTGAAGGCCGACCCTTACGCAAATTATGCGGAGCTGCGGCCCGATACGGCGTCAGTGGTCTGGGACCTGGGCCGTTATAAGTGGAGCGATAAGGAGTGGATGGACCGAAGAGCAAAGACCGATACGAAGACAGCGCCCATGTCGGTCTATGAGGTACATCTGGGCTCCTGGATGCGGAAGCCGGCGGAGCTGGATGAAAACGGAGAGGAAAAGAACGGCAGCCAGTTTTATAATTACCGGGAGACCGCAGAAAAGCTGGCTTCCTATGTGAAGGAAATGGGCTATACCCATGTGGAGCTTTTGCCGGTGATGGAGCACCCCCTGGATGCCTCCTGGGGCTACCAGGTAACCGGCTATTATG
>OHBJ01000569.1_pt1 | contig 24211 bp, 23 predicted proteins | sample 1577241 | NCBI WGS metagenome assembly OHBJ01 (sample SAMEA3541594, study PRJEB24748) | human gut metagenome | biome: human gut; feature: human-associated habitat; material: faeces | place: China | collected 2012 | reverse complement strand
TCAACGCTGTTCGCCTCCGGTGCATTTGCTTCTGTTTCTGCTGTTTCCGCCGGAGTGTGGGCACGCGGGAGCGGGGCGAAGCCCCGCGGCTCCGCCGCCAAATGAGTACCCTGCTGTGAAGAAAAGGAGAAAAGAAAGATGAGTATATTCTGCTGCCCGAACTGCGGACGACCGCTGACCGGCGAGGAACGGCGGTTGGTATGTCCGGCAGGGCATAGCTTTGATAGGGCAAAGAGCGGCTATGTAAACCTGTTGCTGAGCCAGCAGACGGGGCAGAAGCACCACGGGGACGACAGGCTGATGGTAAGGGCAAGAAGTACTTTTCTGGAGAGAGGTTATTATGACCCGATGCGGCAGGAGCTGATCCGGCAGGGGCTGACGGTAGCGAGGGAAGGCATGACGGTGTTGGACGCAGGCTGCGGTGAGGGCTACTATACGGCGGAGCTGGCAAGGACACTGCGGGAAGCAGGCTTCCGACCGGGCGTTTTGGGGATCGATATATCCAAGGCGGCGCTGCAGGAGGCGGCAAAACGGGATAGGGAAACCGAGTATGCGGTGGCAAGCTGCTTCCATCTGCCGGTGGCAGGGGAGCGTGTAGATCTGCTGCTTTCGGTATTTGCGCCATACTGCGGGGAAGAATTCCGGCGGGTGCTGCGACCGGAGGGACAGTTTATCATGGTGATCCCGCTGGAAAATCATCTGTATGGGCTGAAGGAAGCCATCTACGAGAAGCCGTATCGCAATGAGGTGAAGCCATACGAGCTGGACGGCTTCCGGCTGGAGGAGAGCCGGGAACTGCGCTATGAGATTACGCTGCGGGGACAGGAGGAGATAGAAAGCCTGTTTATGATGACCCCCTACTACTACAAGACGGGCGCGGCAGACCAACAGAAGCTGTTGGACAGAACAGAGCTAAAGACGCCGGTGGAATTTGCAGTACTGCGGTATACAAAGAAATAGAATCATTTTAAGACGGAAAACTGTGCGAACAGGAAATCCCCGAAAGGTGCTGCATGATACACCTCTCGGGGATTTTGATGTAAAAACAGGAGTAAGAGGGCGGCATCAACCGCCGAGGTAAGCCTTTTGCACCTGATCACTGGCTTCCAGCTCGGCGCCGGTACCGGAGAGGACAATGCGTCCGGTTTCCAGTACATAGGCACGGTCGGCAATATCAAGAGCTGCCTGCGCATTTTGCTCGACCAGCAGGATCGTGGTGCCTGCTGCGTGCAGTTCCCGAATGATCCCGAAGATCTGCTCGACCAAAATGGGGGCAAGCCCCATCGAGGGCTCATCAAGCATCAGCAGCTTGGGGTGGCTCATCAGTGCGCGTCCCATGGCGAGCATTTGCTGCTCACCGCCGGAGAGGGTGCCGGCAATCTGCTTCCTGCGCTCCAGTAGGCGGGGGAAGCGTTGATAGACGCTTTCCAGATCCTCCTCAACACCGGAGAGAGAGCAGCTGAAGGCGCCCATCTCAAGGTTTTCCTGCACTGTCATTTGCAAAAAGACATGGCGTCCCTCCGGCACCTGCGCCAGCCCCATACCCACCAGCTTGTGGGCAGGAACGCTGCGCAGATCCTTGCCGTTAAAAAGGACAGAACCGGAGCGGGGGTGCAGAAGACCGGAAACAGTGTTCAGAATGGTGGATTTTCCGGCGCCGTTGGCGCCGATGAGGGTAACGACCTCGCCCTCGTGAACCTCAAAAGAGACGCCCTTAACGGCATGAATGCTGCCATAGTAGACATGCAGATCATGGACACTTAGCAATTCACTCATGGTTACGCCTCCTTTTTGCGTCCCAGATAGGCTTCAATAACCTTGGGATCGGATTGAATATCCTCCGGTGAGCCTTTGGCGATGATGCGTCCGAAGCTGAGCACTGCAATGCCTTCGCAGATATTCATAACGAGGTTCATATCATGCTCGATAAGCAGGACGGCGATCTTGAAGGTATCCCGAATGGTACGAATGTTTTCCATTAGCTCTGCCGTTTCCGAGGGGTTCATGCCGGCGGCAGGCTCATCAAGAAGCAGCAGGCAGGGGTTGGTTGCCAAAGCGCGCAGGATCTCCAGCCGGCGCTGAGCACCGTAGGGCAGACTGCCTGCCTTGGCATTTGCAAACTGCTCCATGTGGAAAATGGAAAGCAGCTCCATGGCACGCTCGTGAGCAATGCGCTCGCCCTTCCAGTAGGCGGGCAGACGGAAGATCCCGCTTGCCATGTTGTATTTGATCTGGCTGCTCATGGCAACGGTAATGTTCTCCTCCACAGTCAGTTCTTGAAACAGGCGGATATTCTGGAAGGTGCGGGCAATACCGGCACGGTTGACCTGTGTGGTGGTCATGCCGTGGATATCCTTGCCGTCCAGCAGAATGGTGCCGTGGGTAGGCTGATAGACCTTGGTGAGCAGATTGAAAATGGTGGTCTTTCCGGCGCCGTTTGGACCGATAAGACCGGCGATTTCGGTGCGGCCGATGGTGATATCAAAGTTATCCACTGCCTTCAATCCGCCGAAGGTTACACCGAGATCAATGCACTCCAGTATGGGACTGATGTTAGCATCACGCTCCGGTAGCAGCGCCACGCTGCGGTTGACCGGAACCAGCTTGGTTTTATGATTGGTCTTGACAGACATTCAGGCGCCCTCCTTTTGCAGGGATTTTTCTTTTTTCTTTCTGGCACTGCGCAGGAGCTCTGCCGGACGCAGCCGTTGGAAGAAATTCCGCATCGTGGGATTATAGGTTGTCAGCATGACGATAATGAGCACAATGGCATACAGCAGCATGCGGTAATCGGCAAATTCACGCATTGCCTCCGGCAGGGCGGTGAGCACAATAGCAGCAATGATAGACCCCGGAATGCTGCCCATGCCGCCCAGCACCACGATGACAAGGATCTCGATGGACATATTGTAATCGAAGGTGGCAGCCTTGATATTGGCAAAGAAGTGGCCGTACAGGACGCCTGCGGCACCGGCAAAGAAGGCGGCAAGCATAAACACCGTGAGCTTGTAGCGGGTAACATCGATGCCGACCGATTCGGCGGCGATGCGATTGTCTCGAATCGCCATGATGGCGCGTCCATGCTTGGAACGCTTGAGGTTCATCATCACAAGGATAGTGAGCAGCACCAGCACAATGGCATAGGGCAGCAGCTTTTTGGCGTTGGAATAGATGGGATTGGTATTAAGCCCCAAAGCGCCGCCGGTGAGATCGAGGTTAGTGATGATATTCTTGATGATCTCGCCGCAGGCAAGGGTCACAATAGCGAGATAGTCGCCCTTGAGACGCAGTGCCGGAAGACCGACTGCAATGCCGAAGATTGCTGCGACCAGCCCACCGATGAGCATGGAAAGGGGCAGGCGAACAGGCATGGGGAGGACATCGACCAGTGCAATAGAGACAAGGCAGCCGGAGAAAAGGCCAACCGACATGAAGCCCGCATGCCCGAGAGAAAGCTCTCCCAAAAGCCCGACGACAAGGTTAAGGGAAACCGCCAAAACGATGTAGACGGAGATGGGAATGAGCATATTGGAGAACTGGCGGGTAAGGTTACCGCCGTACAAAAGATAAGCGACGACTGCATAAACGACTGCAACCAGTACGAAGGTCAGAAGATCGCTGCTGAATCGGAATTTTTTCTGTTTCATCTTCTTACACCTTCTCATTCATTGTTTTGCCCAAAAGCCCGGTGGGCTTGACCACCAGTACTACGACCAGAACACCAAAGACGATGGCATCTGCCCAAAGGGTGGAAATATAGGTCTTAGAAAGCTGCTCGATGAGACCGAGCAGGATACCGCCCAGCATGGCGCCGGGCACCGAGCCGATGCCGCCGAATACCGCGGCGGTAAATGCCTTGATGCCGGGCATGGCGCCGGTGGTGGGCTTGATGTAGGTATAGGACATGCCGTAAAAGATACTGGCAACGGCAGCCAACGCCGAGCCAATGGCAAAGGTCAGGGCGATGGTGCGATTGACGCTGATCCCCATAAGCGTTGCGGCGGCTTTATCCTCACTGACGGCACGCATGGCCTTGCCCAGACGAGTGCGGTTGATGAAGAAGGAAAGCACCACCATGATGATTGCGGTAACCAGCAGAGTGAGAATGGTGATCCCGTTGATGGTGACGCTGCCGATGGTGATGTCTCCCAGATGAACGAGAGAGGGATATGCCTTCTGTTGGGAGCCAAACAGGATCAGCGCAAGGTTTTGCAAAAAGTAGCTGACGCCGATGGCGGTGATGAGCACGCTGAGAGGCGGTGCCTGACGCAGCGGCTTATACGCCAGAAATTCGATGAGGACGCCGAGCAGCGCACAGACGAGAATGCTGATCAGCACAGCGATGAGAGGAGGCAGACCCATTTGCGCCACGGTGATGATGCCGGTATAGGCGCCGATCATGATGATATCGCCGTGGGCAAAGTTCAGCATCTTGGCGATGCCGTACACCATGGTGTAGCCCAGTGCGATAAGCGCATAAATGCTGCCCAGACTGAGACCGCTGATTAAGGTTTGGATAAAGTGTGTCATGGTAAGTTCAATCCTTTGCAGATAGGCTTGTGCCTCCGGACAGGAGAGCCTGTCCGGAGGACGCCGTTTTGACGGGATAGAAATGCCGGAGAATGATTACTCGTGGCTGTCAAACAGGGTGCCGACGCCATCGTAGTAGAGAATTGCGCTGGCATTCTTGCTGGTGTTGCCGTCCGAGCCCCAGGTCATGGTGCCGGTAACGCCCTCGACGGTGAGAGAGGTAAGTGCAGAGGCAAGCGCATCGCCGCTGGTGGATCCGGCTTTTTCGATAGCAGCCTTGATGACATAGACGGCATCATAGGCATCGGCAGCAAACTGATCGGGGGTAGCGCCGTAGGCTTCCTGATACTTTTTAACGAAGCTCTGAACATTTTCGGAGGGGTTATCGGCAGCGAAGGGGGTGAGCATCAGAACATTGTTGGCAATGGTGGGATCCTGCTCAACCTTGCCGAGAATACCATCAAGACCATCGGCGCCGAAGAAGTAAACATCACCGGCAAACTTGCCGCGAGCCTGCGTAAGGAAGGTAGAGGCTTCCTCTGCATAGATGGGGATAAACACCAGCTTGACGCCGGAGGCGACCAGCGCATTGACCTGAGTGGAGAAATCGGTGCTGGTGGAGGCAGTGAAGGTCTGGGTTTCGGCAATGGTGATGCCCAGCTTGCCGCACTGATCTACGAAAGCATTGTACAGACCGACGGAGTAGTCGACATCGCTCTGATACAGGACGCCGACGGTATCAACGATGTTGTTTTCCTTGATGTACTGGGCAGCGGCGGCTCCCTGATAGGAATCGTAGAAGCAGACGCGGAATGCGCGGCTGTTGCCCTCGATGCACTTGTCGGCGGAGCCGGAGGGGGTAAGCAGCAGAACATCATCATCGCGGGCTGCCGCTACAACGGAGGCATTCTCGCCGGAGAGAACGCAGCCGAGAGAGACTTCCATGCCCCAGTCCATCAGCTTGCCGTAGGCGTTGACGGCGCTTTCGCTGTCGCCCTGGGAATCCTGATAGCTGAGCTCGACCTGCTTGCCGGCGATGCCGCCTGCTTCGTTGATCTCCTTGACGGCAAGCTCGGCGCCGTTCTTTTCGGAAAGACCATAGTTGGCATAGGGACCGGTCATGGGCCCGATGCCGCCGATTTTAACGGTGGTGCTATCGGTGGTATTGTTGCCGCCATTGGCGGAGGGTTCGCTGCCGCAGGCAGCAAGGGCTGCAACCATAAGAACAGCCATCATCATGCAAAGAAACTTTTTCATTTTTTCTTACTCCTTTGTAAATTGTGTTTAATACCTTCGCTTGGCAAGAGCACATACGGTTTTTGCGGGCATAAATGCCACGCAAAAACTCCGCAGGACTTTTCGACGAGCGAAAATCAGGTGATGACAAGGAAGAGAACCGTAGGAATACTTTGTGTATTTCAAGGTTCGATAACGCAGTCAGCGCCGATTTGCACATGGGGTCCCCGCAAGGTCGTAAGACCTTGTGGGGAGAGGAGGGCGCACCGCAGCGGGGAGGGCTGCCCGTTAGGGTCAGCACGACTGAAGTGGAGGTTGCGTCCGACGAAAAAGCGTGTGTGTCCTTGTCAAGTGAAGGTACATATACAAAAAGCGGTTCTGCCGTTTGGCAGAACCGCTTAACTGTATCAATAACAGTTATCGCTCATTCATTCCCAAAACGACCAATATCATCGGCAAAAAAACCAGCAGGGGCAGTCGAATAATGCCGATCAGGCTAATAATGACTGCAACAAAAATGGACGCCATAATCATGGCGCCCATCATAATGACGATATTGGAGGCAGAAGCAGTGCAGGCAGAAGAAGCCTCTGTGCAGGCAGAAGCAAAACGACGGCACTGATTGGCGGCAGAGAACATCTTCATGCAAGGGCTCCTTTCCTTCACCGCTTGGGTGAACTTGTTTTTGATGGTGCAATTTTAGCGCTTTAGTACAGTGATGTCAAGTGAAAAAACTGACAAATACACGGCGAGAAACAAGAAAAATTTTCGACAACAGGGAGAAATTGCAGAGCAGAAGCGAAAATAATGCCGGCTTTCCAAAATAATTTTTATGGAACGGGGAAAGTCGATGAATTTTACTGACGGAACTCGTCCAGACGATGCAGTACCTTTTTGAGGAAAAACAGCGAGGAGATCAAGCAGACGACCTCCGCAATGGGAAAAGCCAGCCAGACATCATCGAGAACACCGGTAAGAGAGAACAGATATGCCACCGGAATGAGGACAATGAGCTGACGACCCAGTGAGACCAGCATACTGTAGATGCTTTTGCCCAGCGCCTGGAACACACTGCTGGCAACGATACTGACAGCAGCAAGCGGGTAGGTGAACGAGGTAATGCGGAACGCCGGAATACCGATGGCGATCATTGCCTCGGAGGCATCGAAGAGATGAAGCAGCGGCACGGGCAGGAAGAAGAAGGCAGCCCAGCCCAGCAGCATAATGGTAACGGCGGTAATCATGGCGGTGCGGATCGCCTGATGAATCCGTCCGCGGTTTTGTGCGCCGTAATTATAGGCAACGATGGGAACAACCGCATTATTAAGCCCGAACAGCGGCATAAAGAAGAAACTGTTGAGCTTAAAATAAACGCCGTAGACCGCAGAAGCGGTGGTGCTGAACGCCAGCAGGATCTGGTTCATCAGATAGGTGGTGACAGAGCCAATGGCAGTCATCAGGATAGAGGGGAAGCCGATGGCATAGATCTCGCCGATGATGGGGAAATTGAAGCGGATCTTTTTGAGATTGACGCGGACATCGGAATTGTGCTTCTGATTGAGGATAATGCCCAGCGTCGCGGCGACGAGCTGACCGATGATGGTGGCGTAGGCGGCACCCTTGACGCCCATGGCAGGGCAGCCGAGGAGACCGAAGATCATAATGGGATCAAGAATGATATTGATGATGGCGCCGACACCCTGAATGTACATGGTGACGAGGGTTTGACCGGTGCCCTGCAGCATGCGCTCAGCGGTAATTTCCACAAAAATACCGATGGAGCCGATGCAGACGATGGAGAGGTATTCCGCCCCGTACTGTGCAATGATGGGAGAAACGCCCTTTTGCATGGAAAAGTAGAGGTGGGAACCAAAGATGCCAAACAACGCAAACGCCGCAGCGGTGCAAATGGAAAGCAGCAGACCGACATTGGCAACCTCTTCGGCGCCCTCGCGGTTTTTCTCTCCCAGACGGCGGGAAAGCAGAGCGTTCATACCCACGCCGGTGCCGGTGGCAAAGGCAATCATCAGGTTTTGAATGGGGAATACCAGTGAAACAGCGGTAAGGGCGTCCTCGCTGATGCGTGAGACAAAGATGCTGTCTACGATATTATAGAGCGCCTGAATCAGCATGGAGATGATGAGCGGCAAAGCCATATTGAAAATAAGCTTTTTGACCGGCATGACCCCCATCTTGTTTTCTTTTGACATGGAATTGACGGGCATGATAACCTCCGCAAGAGTAATTCTGCATAAATACAAATATAAAGTATAGTATACTCTTACAAAAAAGGAATGTCAATGAAAGGGGAGTGGGCGGCGGTTGCATGTAGGAAATAAGCAGACATAAAATCTCCCTGCCGCTTGATGAAATCCGGCGGCAGGGAAGCATATTTGCACTTTACAGGGTGACAAGGTTCTGTAGAACCTCGACCATTTTTTCCAGAGAAGGGACAGGGATAAACTCGTGAATAGAGTGGAAATTGAGTCCACCGGTGGAAAGATTGGGGCAGGGCAGCCCCTCGTAGGAGAGGCGAGCGCCATCGGTGCCGCCGCGGATCGCAACGATTTGAGGCGTGACCCCCGCTTTTTCCATGGCAATTTCTGCGTTGCGGATCAGATGCATATGACCAGTGAGCTTTTCTTTCATGTTGTAGTAGCTGTCGGTTATGCACAGGGTAAAGGTGCCGGAGCCGTATTTTGCATTCATGTAATCGACAGTCGCCTGCATAAGCGTTTTGCGACGCTCAAATTTTTGACGGTCATGGTCACGAATGATATAGTGCGCTTCGGCGGAGGATTCATCGCCCGAAAGCTCGCAGAGGTGGAAAAAGCCCTCGTAGCCTTCGGTATGGGCGGGCGTTTCGGCTGCAGGCAGCAGTCCGATGAATTCCGCCAACATCAGGGAGGCATTCCGCATCTTGTTCTTGGCGCTGCCGGGGTGGATATTAAGCCCCTGTACCAAGACGGTCGCCGAGGCGGCATTGAAGTTCTCATATTCGATCTCGCCCAGCTCGCCGCCATCGACGGTGTAGGCCTCTTTAGCAGGAAAGCGCTCCATACGGAAGCGGTCGGCACCTCTGCCGATCTCCTCATCGGGGGTGAAGCAGACGGCGATGGGACGGTGCTTGATTTCGGGGTGTGCCAACAGCGTCTCACATAGGGTGACGATCTCCGCCACGCCGGCCTTATCGTCGGCACCCAGCAGGGTAGTGCCGTCGGTAACGATCAACTCCTGCCCGATGTATTGCTCCAGAAAGGGATAATCGGAGGGGGAGAGGACGGAAGCCCCCAATTCCAACACACCGCCCTTGTAACATACAGTGCGGGGCTTAATATTTTCACCGCTGACGGCGGGGCTGGTATCCATGTGGGCAATCAGCCCCAGTGCCTCGCCTTCGCCGGCAAGATAGCCGTAAACATAGCCATCGGCATCTTGCTCTACATCGGTAAGACCGATGGCTTTGAGTTCCTCGGCAAGCGCTGCGCCCAGCACAAGCTGACCGGTGGTGGAGGGACAGCTTTCACTTTGTTCATCGCTGTTAGTGGGATAGCTGACATATCTTAAAAAGCGTTCGGTGACATTCATGATGAGAAACCTCCTGTTATTTCAAAAATCCGTTGATGATCTCCTGCTCGGCCTCCTCTTCGGTCAGCCCCAGTGTCATCAGCTTGATGAGCTGTTCGCCGGCGATTTTGCCAATGGCGGCTTCGTGAATGAGGGCGGCATCGACATGGTTGGCGGTAAGCGCCGGCGTGGCGATGACACATGCCTGATCCATGATGATGGCGTCACATTCACTGTGACCGGCGCAGGCATTATTGCCATTGATGCTGCTGCAAAATTCCTGCCGGCTGTGGTCACGCGCCACGCTGCGGCTGACCACATCGGCGCTGCAGTTTTCGCCGTTCAGGTCAATGGTAAAATCGGTGACGGCGTGCTGATCGCCGGCTGTCATAATCTTTTCGTGCACCGTGAGGGCAGAGTCTGCCGCCAGTGTGCCGCCGGTTTTGCGCAGGGTGTCATCTACACCGGCAATTTGGGTGGTCTCCATTTCCATGGAGGCGCCCTCCTCCAAATAAACGATGGTGGTGGGGTTCATTACCCGTTTGCCGCGCCCCTCGCCCTCTCCGTAATGCTTTTCGACATAGCGCAGATGCGCGCCTTTTCCCACGTGGAAGGTATGGATCCCATCGTGGGAGGTTTCCTCGGCGCCGGCACAATGGATCCCGCAGCCTGCAATGATGACAACATCAGCATTTTCGCCGATATAAAAGTCATTGTAGACAAGGTCCTTCAGCCCTGTTTGGCTGACGACCACGGGAATGTGGACGCTTTCGTTTTTTGTGCCGGGAGCGATGATAATATCAATACCGGGTTTATCGGTTTTGGTGACGATATTGATGTGCGCGGTAGTGTTGCGGCCGGCAGCGGCGCCGTTGGCACGGATATTATAGGCGCCGACAGGCAGACTATCAAGGTCTGCTATCTCTTTTAACAGCCTTTTCTGAACTTCGTCCATCATGTTCATCGCACCTCCTTTACGGAATCGGAAAGCATACTGCATACCGGCGGAGCGGTATCGATATTGCGCAGCAGCCGGGGGAGAACCTCCTCGCGGGGACCGCATTCCGCCAGATGACCGTCCTTCAGCAGGACGATGGTATCCGCAATATTGAGGATCCGTTCCTGATGGCTGATGATGAGGATACTGCCGCGGGTCTGTTCGTACATCTTTTGAAAGACGCGAATGAGGTTCTGAAAGCTCCAAAGGTCAATGCCTGCCTCCGGTTCATCAAAGACCGAAAGGGCGGTGCCGCGCGCCAACACCATTGCGATCTCAATACGCTTTAATTCGCCGCCGGAAAGACTGGCGTCCAGCTCGCGGTCAATGTAGTCACGCGCGCAAAGCCCGACCTCGCTGAGATAGGCGCAGACCTCGGCAATATTGGCATTTTTGCCGGCGGCAAGATTCATCAGGTCACCGACCCGTAATCCCTTGAAACGTACCGGCTGCTGAAAGGCATAGCTGATGCCGCGGCGTGCACGCTCGGTAATGGAAAGCTTGGTGATATCCTCGCCGTCCAGCAGAATGCGCCCTGCGGTGGGGCTGTAAATGCCTGCAATGATCTTTGCCAGTGTGGATTTTCCGCCACCGTTGGGACCGGTGATGGCGACAAAGCGGTCCTTGATCGTTAGGCTGATGTCGTGCAGAATTTCCCGATTTTCTTCGGTTTCATAGCTGATGTGTTGCAATTCCAGCATAGAGGACGCTCCTTTTAGAAGAAAGTAGTAATCCTTAAATGAGACTTTACGGGTATAGTTTACACGCTTTTTGGCGAAAGTGCAATAGAGAAGATGTAAATGGAACGAAAAATAGCAGGAAGGGCAAGGAGAGCGAAGTTAGCCGCAGCAAACTGCACAAGAAAAATGTTAGCAAAGGCTAACTTGATGGAGGGAGTGACAAAAATGCGATAAAGGGAAATTTTTTTAATAAAAACGCATTGACAAGAGGGGAGGAGATTTGTATGATAAGGATTGGTTAGCGAGGGCTAACCACCAAAATGAACAAGATCGGAGTATTCCGACCGGAAAACGGAGGAAACGCCATGATGCCCCTGAGTTTGGCACAAGTCGGTGAGGAAAACATAATCAAGCGGATCGGCGGCAGCCCGGAGGTAAAGCGCCATCTGGAAAATCTGGGATTTGTGGTCGGCGGCGAGGTAACGGTTGTCAATACGCTGGGCGGCAATGTCATTGTGAATGTAAAGGAAGCAAGAGTTGCTATCAGCAAAGAGATGGCGGTAAAAATAATGGTATAACGGCAGCGATGCCTTTTTACACTACAAGAGCAAAATGTGACAAAGGAGGAACCGACGATGAAAAATCTGAAAGAGGCTAAGATCGGCGAAACCGTCCGCGTGGTGAAGATCCACGGCGAGGGCGCTGTCAAGCGCCGCATCATGGATATGGGGCTGACCAAAGGCGTGGAGGTCTATATCCGTAAGGTAGCGCCGCTGGGCGATCCCATTGAGGTAACGGTGCGCGGCTACGAGCTTTCTTTGCGTAAAGCGGACGCCGAGCAGATAGAGGTAGAATGACTTATTCTGGCGGGAGCTTTTCCCGCATTTTTAACGACAAACGGTTAGCAAATGCTAATCACAGAGTATCAGAAAGAGAGGCATAACGCATGGATATTAGAATTGCCCTTGCCGGAAATCCGAATAGCGGCAAGACCACCCTGTTTAACGCACTGACCGGTTCCAATCAGTTTGTCGGTAACTGGCCGGGCGTCACCGTTGAGAAAAAGGAGGGCCGGCTGAAGAAACACGAAGGTGTTACCATCACCGACCTGCCCGGGATTTATTCCCTTTCCCCCTATACGCTGGAGGAGGTGGTAGCCCGCAACTATCTGCTGAGCGAGCGCCCCGATGCGATCCTGAATATCATCGACGGCACCAATTTGGAGCGCAACCTGTATTTGACCACGCAGCTGACAGAGCTGGGGATTCCGGTCGTTGTTGCCATCAACATGATGGATCTGGTAAAGAAGAACGGCGACAAGATCAATGTAGAGGAGCTTTCCCGTCAGCTTGGCTGCCCGATCGTAGAGATCTCTGCCCTGAAGGGAACCGGCATTATGGCTGCCGCAGAAGCTGCCATCGATGCCGCCAAGAACGGCAAGACCGTCCCGCAGCACACCTTCTCCGGCAGCGTAGAGCATGCGCTGGCGCACATTGAAGAGGCTGCCGTACACAACATGCCTGAGGAGCAGCAGCGCTGGTACGCCATCAAGATCTTCGAGCGGGACGATAAGGTGCTTTCCTCCCTGAATATCGATAAGGGCGTGCTGGAGCACATCGAAAACGACATCAAGGCAGTGGAGACCGAGATGGACGATGACGCCGAATCCATCATTACCAATGAGAGATATATCTACATCGGCGAGGTCATTAAGGCATGCTACAAGAAAAAGAACCATGGCGGGCTTTCCGCATCCGATAAAATTGACCGCATCGTGACCAACCGCTGGCTGGGTCTGCCCATTTTCGCAGCCGTCATGTTTATCGTTTACTGGGTTGCCATGGTGGGCGTGGGCGCCCCCGCTACCGACTGGGCGAATGACGGACTGTTCGGCGATGGCTGGCATCTGCTGGGTATTGGCAGCAAGGCATATAATGAACAGGCAGACGATTATACCGCAGCTACTCAGGCGGTAGATGCCTTCTTGGGTCTGGACATGGAAGCGGAGGATTTTGACGCCGATGCGGCCTTGGCGGAGATGAAGAAATTTAAGCCCGCCGGAAACACCGCTACCATAGAGGTAGAAGATGAAGAAACCCTTGCGGTTGACGAGTGGACTGCATACTATGACGCAATCCCTGAAGGAGCAGATGAAGATACCACTGTTCCCATGACTTATGTAGACGCAGTAAGCTATCTGGAGAAGAACGGCTTTGATGAGCCTGATCCTGCTGATTACGGCGTTTGGGTGCCCGGTATTCCGGTGCTGGTAGGCAATGCACTGGAATCTGCCGGTACTGCCGACTGGCTCTCCGGTCTGATCCTTGATGGCATCGTAGCCGGTGTCGGCGCAGTTCTGGGCTTTGTTCCTCAGATGCTGGTGCTGTTCCTGATGCTGGCATTTCTGGAGGCGTGCGGCTACATGGCCCGTATCGCTTTTGTGCTTGACCGTATTTTCCGCAAGTTCGGTCTTTCCGGTAAATCCTTTATTCCCATGCTCATCGGTACCGGCTGCGGGATCCCCGGCATCATGGCTTCCCGTACCATCGAAAATGAGCGGGATCGCCGTATGACCATCATGACCACCACCTTTATCCCCTGCGGCGCCAAGGTTCCCTTTATCGGCATGATTGCCGGCGCTTTGTTCGGCGGCAGCGCATGGGTCTCCACCTCCGCTTACTTCATCGGCATGGCGGCGATTATCCTTTCCGGTATTATGCTGAAAAAGACCAAGATGTTTGCCGGCGACCCCGCTCCCTTTGTAATGGAGCTGCCTGCTTATCACTGGCCCACCTTGGGCAATGTCCTGCGTTCCATGTGGGAACGCGGCTGGTCTTTCATCAAGAAGGCGGGCACCATCATTCTGCTTTCCACCATCTTTGTGTGGTTTACCTCCCGCTTCGGCTGGCTGGACGGGCAGTTCGGCATGCTGGAGGAGGATCAGATCAGCGCTTCTATCCTTGCCAAGATCGGTAATGCCATCTGCTGGATCTTTGCACCTTTGGGCTGGGGCAACTGGCAGGCGACCGTTGCTTCTATCACCGGTCTGGTTGCGAAGGAAAACATCGTTGGTACGCTGGGCGTACTGTACAGCGGCGGCGCCGGTACGGTATATGATGCCATCGCGGCTGCGTTCACCGGTATCACCGGCTACAGCTTTTTGGTATTCAACCTGCTGTGCGCACCCTGCTTCGCCGCCATCGGCGCCATCAAGCGTGAGATGAACAGCCCCAAATGGACATGGTTCGCCATCGCCTATCAGTGTGGCTTTGCCTATGCGGTAGCCTTGATAGTCAACCAGTTCGGCGGTCTGTTCACCGGCAGCGTCAATATCATCGGTGTGATCGCTGCATTGATTGTACTCGCTGTTATCATTTACATGCTGGTCCGTCCCTACAAGGAGGCGACCAAGCTGACCGGCACCGTAAAGGTGAAATAATCAATAATCCTTCATTACCTTCGCTTGACAAGAGCACATACGGTTTTTGCGGGCATAAATGCCGTATGGCATTGCGCGGTTCATCGGCAGGCGCCAGCCTGCCATCTTCGCCGCGCTTCCCCCTACAGCATTTCTGCCGCGCAAAAACTCCACAGGACTTTTCGGCGAGGGAAAATCAGATGATGGCAAGGAAGAGGACGCCGGCATACTGGCGTATGCCAAGGACGATGACGCAGTCAGCGCTGATTTGCACCGCCGAAAAGCGTGTGTGTCCTTGTCAAGCGAAGGTAACACTTTCACTGCAAATTCCTCCCCCTTTATCCGTATTAGTGGGGGAGGATAGCCATCACTTCTGATTAAACAAAAAATCTTCCCGCCGGTATTTCCTCCGGTGCCCTTTTGTGGTACAATATACCTTGGAAATTTACGAGCAAAAAAATGCGGCGCTGCATTGTTTGCGCCGCTTATGACAAAAAAGGAGACCCCCTCATGCCGCAGCGTGATAACCAAGCCTACCAGCAGCTTAAAAGAGAGATTTTGAACCGCCGCTTTTCCAATCTCAACCCCATGCAGCGGGAAGCAGTCTTTGCCGTGGAAGGACCTGTCCTCATCTTGGCAGGTGCCGGCAGCGGTAAGACCACCGTGCTTATTCACCGGATTGCCAATCTCCTGCAATACGGCACCGCCTCCTCCTGCGCCGATGATATGCCGTATCTTGAGGAGAAGGACTGGCGGCTTCTGGAGCAGTGCGCCGCAGACGGCAGCTTTATGGAGCAGGCGGGGCAGCTCGTTGCCCATGATGTCCCAGCCCCGTGGAATATCCTTGCCATCACCTTCACCAATAAGGCGGCTGGAGAGCTCCGTGCCCGGCTTGCCGGTATGCTGGGCAGCAGAGGAGAAGATGTCCACGCCGCCACCTTCCATGCGGCTTGCTCCCGTATCCTCCGCAGCGAGATTGAAGCGTTGGGCTACGGCAGCAATTTCACCATCTACGATACCGATGATTCAATCCGAGTCATCAAGGACGCCATGGCAGAGCTGAACATCAGCGATAAGAATTTTACGCCCAAGGCGCTCCTCGGCAATATCAGCCGTGCCAAGGATAAGCTCTTTTCTCCTGATGACCTGCGCCGTTCCGCCGGTGATAATTTCGCTTTGCAGGTCGCCTCGCGGGTGTACGCGCGCTATCAGCAAATGCTGCGCGAAGCCAACGCCCTCGATTTTAATGACATCATTCTGCTGACGGTCAAGCTGTTCCAGCAGTTCCCGCAGGTGCTGCAAAAGTACCAGCGCCGCTACCGCTATATCATGGTCGATGAGTATCAGGATACCAACCACGCCCAGTACCTGCTGGTCAGCCTGCTGGCAGGCGGTCACGGCAACCTGTGCGTTGTCGGTGATGATGACCAAAGCATCTACAAGTTCCGTGGTGCCACTATTGAGAATATCCTTTCGTTTGAGCAGCAGTTCGGCAGCACTATGGTCATTCGACTGGAACAGAACTACCGCAGCACCGGCATCATTCTTGATGCCGCCAACGCTGTTATCAGCCACAACAGCCAGCGCAAGGGTAAAACCCTGTGGACAAAGAACAGCCGCGGCGAAAGGGTGCTGTACCACAAGGCAGCCGATGAGCAGCGGGAAGCCCATTTCATTGCCGGAGCCATTCGCAAAAACCATGAAAAAGGCGCAAAATACAGCGATCACGCCATTCTGTACCGCATGAACGCCCTTTCCAGTACCATCGAGCAGATGTTCATTCGGCAGGGGATCCCATACCGTATCATCGGCGGCTTAAAGTTCTTCGACCGCAAGGAGATCAAGGACATTCTGGCATACCTTGCCGTCCTCAATAATCCGGATGATACACTGCGGCTGCGCCGCATCATCAATGAGCCGAAGCGCGGCATTGGCGAAGCAACGCTGAATACCGCGCAGCAGGTTTCGGACAGCCTCGGCCAGTCGCTGTACCGCACCCTGCAGACGGCGGAGGAATATGTTCCCCTGTCCTCCAAGGCAAAGGCGCTTATGACCTTTACTGCCATGCTGGACGGCATTGCTGAAACGGTCGATGAGGTGCCCCTCATCGAGACGCTGGAAATGGTGCTGGATCAAAGCGGCTATACCCATGCGCTGGAAGCGAAAAACGATATGGAAAGCCGCGGCAGACTGGAGAACATCGGCGAGTTGAAAACCACCGTTCTCAAGTACATGGAGGAGACTGAGGAACCCAGTCTTTCCGGTTTTTTGGAGGAGATCGCCCTTTATACCGATCTTGATAATCTTTCGGAGGACGACGATAAGGTGGTGCTCATGACGCTCCACTCTGCCAAGGGACTGGAATTCCCCTATGTCTTCATCACCGGCATGGAGGAGGGCCTTTTCCCCGGTCAGCAGGCGATCTTTGAGCCAAAGGAGCTGGAGGAGGAACGTCGCCTTGCCTATGTCGGCATCACCCGCGCCAAAAAGGAGTTGACCCTTACCGGTGCGGCACAGCGAATGCTGTTCGGACATACCACCCGCAACCGTCCCTCCCGCTTTATTGGGGAAATACCAACGGAGCTGCTGAAAACAGAGGACGAGACCGAGCGCTTCGGCAGCTATCAGGCGGAGCGTTCCGCCTTTGGTGGAAGAAGCAGCTACGGCGGCTACGGTGCCCGTCAGGGCAGCGGGGGACAAGCCTCCCGGCAGACGACCGGCAGTATTCCGCCGGCTCCCCATACCAGACCTGCCGCGCCGGCAGCGGAGCCGTTCGATTTCAAGACCGGGAATCGGGTCCGCCACAAGACCTTCGGGGAAGGCTCCATTCTCAAGATTGAGCCGATGGGCGGCGATCACCTGCTCACCATTCACTTCGATAGCGTCGGCACCAAGCGCTTGATGGCGACCTATGCACGACTGGAAAAATTATAATTCAATCGCGTAAATGACTGCGAGGAGGAAACAATATGCCAAAGGTAACTCTTATCACTCACACGCCGGAACCGGAAATGACCATTGCCTCGGCGGCGCGGCTTTGCTACAGCCCTGCCACCATTGCCGAGGTCCAGGAAAAGCTGACGCCGGAAAAGGCGGGTGAATTTGTGGAAATGCTGGCGGGTCTGGGGCATCAAAGCCCCGTTGAGCATGCGGTCTTTACATTCGGCATCGAAGGGGTCAGCCGTGCGCTGCTGGCGCAGATCACCCGTCACCGGATTGCTTCATTCAGCGTGCAGAGCCAGCGTTATGTCAGAGAAAATGATTTTGAGGTAGTTGTTCCTCCGCAGATTGCCGAGGTACCGGAGGCAAAAGCGGAATTTGAACTGGCAATGCAGGAAAGCATCGCCCATTACCAAAAAATTGCCGAGCTTTTGAAGACGCGCAGGGAAGCGGAGTGGCTGGCGCAGGGGATTTCTCCCAAGGCAGCGGCGAGCCGTGCCGAAAAGACCGCCATCGAGGACGCCCGCTTTGTGCTGCCCAATGCCTGTGACACCAAAATGATTGTAACAATGAACGCCCGCAGCCTGATGAATTTCTTTGAGCTGCGCTGTTGTCAGCGCGCCCAGTGGGAGATCCGTGAGGTCGCTGACCAAATGCTCTCCCTTTGCCTTTCCGTCGCACCCCATCTTTTCAAAAATGCCGGTCCCGCGTGCGTGCGCGGCGCCTGCTCCGAGGGAAAAATGACCTGCGGAAAAGCTACTGAGATGCGGGAAAAATATGCAAGAATGAGGGAAGAAGCTCATGGATAAAAGGCTGCCGGTAATGCTCTTGTGTCTGGCGGCACTGGTGCTTTCCGCCCTTTCGCTGCAACGGTTGATGCAGGGGAACGCTGCGGAAAGCATAGGGCTGTTTATCGCAACGGCGGCGGTACTGCTTGCGGCGGTATTGGTTTATCTCATCTACCGCATGCGCAATAAACGGGAGTGAGGAGTATATATCATGGAGCATCAACTGTATGTTATCGAAGGACTGGACGGCAGCGGTAAGGCAACGCAGGCGGCGCTGCTCACCGAGCACCTTTCCGCTAAGGGATTGCCCTGTCGCAAGCTCTCCTTCCCGGATTATGACGACCCATCCAGCACGCTGGTCAAGATGTATCTTCACGGCGAGATTGGTACATTAGAGGAGGTAAATCCCTACGGAGCATCGCTTTTCTTCACGGTGGATCGCTATGCCAGCTACTGCCGCCACTGGCGCCCTGATTACGAAGCGGGCAAAATACTGGTGGCGGATCGCTACTCCACCTCCAATATCCCGCACCAGATGTCCCGCCTGCCCCGTAAGGAGTGGGACGACTTTCTTGACTGGCTATGTGAGGTGGAGTACGAAAAGGTCGGGCTGCCCCGTCCTACGGCGGTGGTCTACCTTGATGTTGCTCCTGAGGTTTCCCGCCGTCTGCTGAGTGAGCGCTACCACGGCGATGAAACCAAGCGCGATATCCACGAGGCGGATTTTGCCTATTTGCAGCACTGCCGTGCCGCTGCCCTTTACGGAGCCGAAAAGCAGGGGTGGATTATTCTGAGCTGCACCGAAAACGGCGAAATGCTTCCGCGCGAGGTCATCGCCCGCAAAATACGGGAAGTACTGAAATTATAATCACCAAAGGAGATTTATGTTAGAATTCAAACCGATCACATTGGCAGCACGCCGTGACCTTTTGCCCTTTCTGGGAAGAAAACACCACAGCGCCTGCTACCAGAGCTTCGCTACCATGTACCTGTGGAGCGGCATTTACAAGACCCGCTACTGTTTGACCGGAGATTGGCTTTTCACTAAAAGCGGCAGCGGCGATGGCTATGGCTTTCCCTATGGGGACGGCGACCTCTGCGAGGGGATAGAGCTGCTGCGGCAGGACGCCCGCGATAACGGGAAGGATTTGTGGTTCTTTGGGCTGCTGCCGACCGAAAAAGCGTGGTTGGAGGCAAATTATCCCGGAGAGTTTACCTATACTGCCAGCCGCGACGACGCCGAATATATCTATGAGGCTGACAAGCTGATGACCTACGCCGGCAAAAAACTGCACGGCAAGCGGAACTTCTGCAATCGCTTTGAGGCAGCGCACCCAGACTGGAAATTTGAGCCGATCACCGCTGAAAATGTGGAAGCGGTGCTGGAATTCCACGGCCATTGGCAGGGGATCAATGAGGGCAGCGATGAAGGCTTGCACAAGGAGGGATGTGTGGTACGCTGCGCCCTGCGGGAATGTGACGAGCTGGAAATGACCGGCGGCGTGCTGACGGCAGGCGGCAAAATTTACGGCTTTGCCATGGCAAGCATGATCAACGAGACCATGATGGACGAGAATATTGAAAAGGCGGAAAGCGATGAACCGGGCGCCTACCCGATGGTATGCCGGGAGATCGCCAAAATGATGAAAGCGAAGTACCCGTCCCTCACCTTTGTGAACCGCGAGGAGGACACTGGCGATGAGGGGCTGCGCCGCAGCAAGGAATCCTACTATCCGGTGATGCTGCTGGAAAAGTATGTGACGCGTGAGGTGAAAAAAGCGTGAAAGAACCCACCATGCCGCCCATAACCTACGGCTTGGCAAAAACGGACGAGCTGCCCCGCCTGCGGGAGATTTTTCTGCAATGCTTTGGGGAAGCGGCAGCCGCCGAAATGGAACTCATTTTTTTGCGGTATGGGAATGCCCTGTGGTGCGCACGGAAGGAAGGCATTCCGGCGGCAATGTTGGTTGCCATGCCGGTAACGCTTGCAATCCCCGAGGGTGAAGTGCCTGCAAGGTATTTTTACGGGGTGGCGACCCACCCGGACTTCCGGCGGCAGGGCTTATGCAGCGGGTTGCTGGAGCACTGCTGTCGAATGATGACAGAACATGGCGAGCAAGCAGCGCTGCTGCGCCCCGACAGCGAAAAAAACCGCCGGTTCTATGCCAAAAACGGCTTTATTGACTGCAGCAAAGTGATGACAGGGAACTACACCGCAACAGGTGAAAAAGCTTTAGCCTGCACACCAGCCAAACCGGAGCAGTATGACAGCCTGCGGCGGAAATTTGCCCCTTGGGGGCTGCAATGGGGTGAGGAAGGGCTAACGACCCAAAGGGACTGGCTGAGGCTCTACAATGGCGAATTGTGGCTTTTGGGCACGCAGGCACAGCCGATGGGCTGTGCTGCGGTGAGCCGGGAGGGGGAAGCTCCGCTGGTACGGGAACTGCTTTGCCGTAAGGAACAGGATTTGGCGGCATTAGAAGGACTGTGCCGGACACTGGACGCCGAAATGCTGCAGCTTGCATTACCGGAACCCTTTACGGTGCAAATGGAAAGCGCGGCAGCCAAACCGATGATGATGGTTCGGAAAACAGGAAATATCGAGCTTCCGCAGACAATTTATACGGCCTTGGCGATGGATTGAAAAATGCGGCAGCGCAGGATATAACAGATAGCCAAAAGGGGATATGCCCCTTCCGGCAAATGATTAGCAAGGAGGAAATGACTATGACGGCTTATGTGTTTTTGGCAGAGGGCTTTGAAGAAGTGGAGGCGCTGACTCCGGTGGATATCCTGCGCCGTGGCGGCGTGACGGTAAAAACCGTCGCCATCGGCGGAGGGACGGATCGGATCATTACAGGCAGTCACGGTGTCCCCGTGGTTTGCGATATAGCCGAGGAAGCGGTCGTTCCCGATGAAATTGACATGATGGTGCTGCCCGGCGGCTTGCCCGGAACCACCCATCTGGGGGAATCGCTTACGATTCAGGAGGGGCTGGCTTATGCCGCTCAAGAGGACCTGTGGGTCGCCGCCATTTGTGCAGCCCCCAGCGTGCTGGGCGAAAACGGGCTGCTGCACGGCAGAAAATATACCTGCTACCCCGGCTTTGAGAATGACGAAAAGTACCATGGCAGCTATACCGCTGCACCGCTGCAGCAGGACGGCAGAATTATCACCGCCAACGGCGCAGGCAATGCGATGACCTTTGCTCTTTATCTGTTGGCTGCCCTGCAGGGCGAGGAAAAGGCGCTGGAGGTAGGGCGTTCCATTCAGATGAAGCTGTAAAAGGAGAGAACTTTATACAATGATAAAAAATAAACCGGAGGTTCTGGCGCCGGCCGGCGACCGGGAACGACTGGAGGCGGCGCTGCGCTTCGGCGCGGACGCGGTGTATCTCGGCGGGAAGCTGTTTAATATGCGCGCCGGAACCAAGAGCTTTACGCAGGAGGAGCTGGCGGAGGCGGTCAAGCTGACCCATAGCTGCGGCAAACGCCTTTACCTGACCTGCAACACCCTGTTGAATAACGGGGAGATAGACCTGCTGCCCCGCTACCTTGCCGAGGTACGGGAGATCGGGGTTGACGCCCTCATTATCAGCGATATGGGGGTGCTGATGGCGGCGCACCGTGCCGTACCGGATATGGATCTGCATATCTCGACACAGGCTGGGGTGACCAACTGGCTGACTGCTACCGAGCTGTTCCGGCTGGGCGCCAAGCGGGTGGTGTTGGCTCGGGAGCTGCCGCTGACCGAAATAGAGGGGGTATGCAGCCGTATCCCGCAGGAGCTGGAGGTAGAGGTTTTTGTCCACGGAGCAATGTGCATGAGCGTTTCCGGCAGGTGCCTGCTTTCGCAGTATTTGACCGGACGGGACGCCAACCGCGGCGCTTGCACCCAGCCCTGTCGTTGGAAATATGCCTTGATGGAGGAAAAGCGCCCCAACCAGTTCTATCCGGTGGAGGAGGACGGCGGGTTCAGCTATATTCTGAATGCAAAGGATTTGTGTCTCATTGAGCATCTGGATAAGCTGGCAAAGGCGGGGGTGCACTCCTTTAAGATCGAGGGACGCGCGAAATCCGCCTACTATACGGCAGTGACGGTGGGAGCTTATCGTGCTGCGGCCGACCTGATGTGGCAGGACGTGGAGCATTACCATTGCCCGGAATGGCTGCGGGAGGAAGTGACCAAGGTGAGTCACCGTGACTACACCACCGGATTTCTTTTTGGTGCGCCGGAAAACGGGCAGTGCTACGAAAGCGGCGGATATATCCGGCGTCGGGAGGTGGCAGGTGTTGTGACCGGCTACGATGCCGAGCATCACCGCCTGCTGTGTGTACAGCGTAACAAATTTTCCGTGGGGCAGCCGCTGGAGCTGGTGCTGCCGCTGCGGGGGGTAAGGAAATTCACGCCGATGGCGCTTTACAATGCCGAGGGCGAACCGGTGGAGAGCGTCCCGCATGCCGCCGCGCCCTTTATGATGGACTATCCGGAGCCGCTACCGGAGGGAACGCTGCTGCGTATGGCAGTGGAGGAGTGACCGGAAATGCAAAGTGCCGATGTGAAAGCGAAAGCTTGCCTGCAAGGATTATCTCTGGGGCGGAAATAGATTGCGGGTAAATACCATATCAAAACATCAAAACGATTGCGAGGCGCCGGCAGAGGCATGGGTGCTTTCCTGCCACCCCGACGGCATGAGTCACCTTGCGGAGGGTGAAATGGGAGGCATGACGCTGCCGGAGGCGGCAGCTTTTTTGCTCTGCTGGTGACGGCAGGGGACGGTAAACTGCGCTGCGGTAGTGAGACGAAGAAAATCCATGTCGAAGAGTGTGTTTTTCTGCCTGCGGACACAGGAGACCGGCAGCTTTGCGGCAATGCGACAGCGCTGCAATGTTATCTCAGCGGTAACATTGCATGAAGAAAATGGCTGTGATATAATAATCTGCGTAAAAATGCAATAATGCCGCCTTTTGGAATGTGGCTGACAATGAAATAAGAGAGGTTGGGGAGCAGATGGTAGTCAATCCCGGAAAAAATGAGATCATAGAGGTGAACGGAAAAAAGTACCGCCGCCTGTGCATCAAAACGCACGTCATTACCGACGCCGATCATATCGTTGACGTTGTGAAAAAATATGCTGCTCCAGAAATGCAGGAGGGGGATACGCTTTTCATCACCGAAAAGGCGGTCGCCTGTACCCAAAAACGTGCCATTCCGATGAAGGACATTAAGCCTCGTCCGCTGGCGAAGTTTCTTTCAAAGTTTGTACTCAAGACGCCCTACGGCATTGGGCTAGGCATTCCGGAAACGATGGAGATGGCGCTGCGGGAGTGCGGAACCTTCCGTATTCTGGTGGCGGCTGCCGTTTCTGCCGTGGGTAAGCTGTTTGGAATCCGCGGGTGGTTCTATAAAGTGGCAGGTGAAAAGGCGCGTTCTATCGACGGGCCTTGTGATTGTACCCTGCCGCCCTACAATGAGTATGTGGTGCTTGGTCCCGAAAATCCCGATCAGGTGGCGGCGGAGATTTATGCCTCACTGGGTAAGCCGGTGCTGATCACCGATATCAATGATATTGGCGGGGTGATCATGGGTGCGGCGCCTCTTTCCACCGACCGCGGACTGATGGCGGCAATCCTGCGGGATAACCCACTGGGACAGAGCCATGAGCAGACCCCGATGGGCATTATCCGTCCCATAACGGAATAAACCAGAATACAAGGCGGTGGGGCGGTATGCCTTGCCGCTTTTTTTGGCTTCGGGAGCTTAGAGAATAGCGTGCAGACTTCCCGAAGTACGGAAATGATGATGACCGTGTGGATACCATTGCCAGGGAGCTGGTGTCCAGCTTCATGACCATGGTAAGGAGACATCACACCTACAGGGACGGCTTCCCCACCACCTCCGTACTGACCATTACCTCCAACGTGGTTTACGGAAAGGCAACCGGGGCCACACCTGACGGCCGTAAGGCCGGAGAACCTTTTGCTCCCGGCGCCAACCCCATGCATGGACGCGACACCCATGGCGCGGTAGCTTCCATGTCCTCCGTATCCAAGCT
>OHBJ01000568.1_pt1 | contig 24228 bp, 29 predicted proteins | sample 1577241 | NCBI WGS metagenome assembly OHBJ01 (sample SAMEA3541594, study PRJEB24748) | human gut metagenome | biome: human gut; feature: human-associated habitat; material: faeces | place: China | collected 2012 | reverse complement strand
CCACCCATCCGGTGATTGCCTTGATGCCGGAGCCGGTAGATCAGCGCAAACGCATCGTAGCCACGCCGCGAGAGTGCCAGCGCGTGCGGGAAGCTGTCGTGGATGGCGCCGACGTAGACAAAGCCGCCGCCTGCACTGCAGACCGCCGTGCGGTGGCGCTTCGGCGCGCGACTCCGGAAGAAGAACAGGCCCGTGTCCCGCTTGGCCGGCATCTCGGACTGCTCCGCCTCCGTGTAGATGGGATAGAAGATGATCTCTCCGATCTTCGCATCCCCGTAGAGTGCCGTCAGCACCTCGATGCTCGTCTTCGTCCGCACCTCCGAATACCACGGCAGGAACGCGCGCAGGTCCGACAGAGTCGCCTGCCGCGGTATCGGCCATGTCGTCGGGAACAGCAGCCGCCCGAACGGTTTGAAGTACGGCGCATGGATGACCTCGCGCAGCGGCGTGCTGCCCGTGAACAGCGCCTTGCGTACCTGCCGCATCTTGACAGCCGGCCTGACGGGCTTTACTGGGCTAGTCTCGTTGATTGCTCTTGCATTCATCTGTCTCATAAGCATACTCATTCTTTCTATATCTTATTTGTATTCTGCCTCACTTACGGCAACACAGTGGTTTCCTCGATTCTCATGATAAAGAAAACGAGACTCCGGCAGAAGTCTCGTTTCGTTAGTCTGTATAAACCTGTGATTACAAGTGAGAACCGATGATTACAGGGGGCATCATGGGTTCAATGCTTCGTAATCTGCAGGATTGACTTCTTCCAGCCACTCGGTTGTGATCTTGGGGACGGATTCCATGATGGATATATGCTGGAACATGCTGCCGGGGGCTGCGCCGTGCCAGTGCTTGGTCCCCGCGGGGATGGTGACAGTCATGCCGGGACGAAGTTCGTGCGGGGCCTCGCCCCAGATCTGGTAATGAACGCGATGCCCGTCGCCTGCTGCGGCGCGTCCTTGATGGAGTCCTGGACGGCAGCCGCTTCGACTGGCATGGCGTGGAGGGACATGGTCATGAGGCCGCCGGTCACCATGGCCGTGAGGGCAGCGAGAAAACGTCTCTGGTTCAATTTCAGTTTCATGGGGAATCTTTCCTTTCGCTTCAACTCGGATTGGTAATATCGTGAATCTGTATCAACTGTGTGCGGAATAGGCGCTTATTGGGCTTTGGCTTGCTCGGCTGCCTCGAAACAGCCGTTGGCGATCTGGAGCATCCAGAGCGTGCGCGGGAAGCCGACGTAGGGGTTCATCGCCGTGATGATGCCGATGACTTCCTCTTTCGTCGCGCCGGCCGCAAGCATGCCGTTGACGTGGCTACGGAACTGCGCCTCGATGCCGAGCGTGCCGATGGCCGCGACCGTCAGCATCTCACGCTCCTTGTGACCAAGCGTGCCGCGCGTGTAGATGTCGCCGAAGCAGAAGGCCGAAAGGTCGTCCTGCAGGTGCTTCTCGTACGCGGGCGTGTTCGCGCGCATCTCGGTGATGCGCGCTCCGTATTTGCCCGTCTGGTAAGCGAGGCCCTTCTCGAAGCGGTCCGCGTCCGTTGTCGTGCCCTGCGCCTTAAGCGGCAGCTTCACGCCGTGGCGGCGGAAGACCTCATTCATCTGGCGCACGGCAGGCTCCGTCTTGGCAAAGCCGACGTACGGCGTGATGTGGTAGATGGCCTCGCGGATCTGCAGCGGCGTTGCACCGGCGGCCAGCGCCTCCTCGACGGCATTGGGTAGCAAGTCCGCGTTCTGATTCGTCGTCAGCACGCTGAGCACGACGAGCGACTGCTCGACCGGCGTGATCGTCATCTGCTTGGCGATGTCCCCGTAGATGTACTTCTTCATCATGGCTGCATACTCAGGATCTGTCTTTTCCAAAGGGAAAACCTCCCTGCCATGAAGCTTCTCGTAATTCTCCCGAGCTGTCCCGGCCCGATCATAGCCAGAAAGGGTCGATTCTCCCGCAGCTGCTGTATTTTTCGGCTCAGCTGCCAGGCCAGTCGAAGCCTTATCCGGTGACGCCACTGCCGGAACCTGCAAGAGCGTCAGAAAGCTTGCAGAAGCCAGCCCCAAAAGCATCATATGCCACCATTTCTTTTTCATGCCTGTCATCCTTTCTCATGACCAATACCATCCATATCGTCCCCGACCATCTTTAGCCGATATATCTTACTTCTCCCTTGCTTTTATCATAAAGAAAACGAGGCTTCAGCAGAAGTCTCGTTTCGTTAGGCAGAATTAACTTATGGTTTTCGGACAGGATGAACTCATCCCTTGGATAAAACTTTGCGGACAGCATAAAGGAACCGACTCACAGCCGCCGAGGGCTGCGGCGCATGCAGGATACCAAAGGGAATCGCATAGTCCCATTCCACAGGAATCATGCGTATCAGCGGATGGATGTCCTTCCACTCCGGTACGCCAATGAGCAGGCTCCCCTCATTGACACAACGATTGAACATATCAATATTGTAGAACGGAAATTCCTTCAGATGAATATCTGGATGATTCATGACAAGATCCTCACGCAGCTCATCCATCACCTTGGACCAGCCAGGCTGAATAATATTGATTGTTTCATCTTCGAGTTCCGAAAGCGTCAGCCGCTCTTTAGCCGCCAGCGGATGGCTGAGCGGTACAGCCATGCAGAAGGGCTCCCGGCGAAGCTCCATGCCCTCACATTTGCCCTGCAGATGAAACATGCTCTCGTCAAATACGCCTGCCACGACATCGATATTCGCACCGAGATGCGTGAGGATCTCGCGTGCATTCTCCGGCGTGTTCTCGAACGACACGAGCTGGAACTGCAGGTTGGGACTAACCTCCTGCAGCTTTGGCCAAAGGCTCAGCAGAAAATTCGTCGGCGTCATGACCGAGATGCCGATGCGGATGACCTGCTGCGTATCCTGCATGGCCTTGCGCGCCCGCTCCACGGCCGCCTTGCTGTACTGGACGAGATACGCCGCATCCTTGTAGAGCGACTCGCCCGCCTTCGTCAGACGCAGGCCGCGATGCGTGCGCTCAAACAAGCGCAGGTTGAGCCGTGCCTCCAGCAGGTTGATCTGCTTGATGACGGCCGGCGCCGAGATGAAGAGCGCTTCCGCCGCCTTGCTGAAGCTCCCCTCCTCTGCCGCTTTCATGAAGGTTATCAATTGTGGATTGTACAAAGCCCTGCTCCCCTCTCATTCTGCTCACACATTCTCTCTGCTGCTGTACTGCCACACTCATCCCAGCACGTGCAAGAGGATTTCCTCAATCTCTAAGCCATCGACTACATCGCCTGGAAGCAGGGCTTCTACCGCGACGTCCTGTCCGGCAAAATCCCCTACAAGAGCGATCTGCTGCCCAGCGATGACGGCGACGGCACGGACGAGAAATGATTATATCTATTGCCCAGTAAAAAACCACTTGCCTGCGAGCGCGGCCCGCACAAGTGGTTTTTTCTGTCTCCGTTTATTTTGCTGCGCTCAGCGAGCGGACCCACTCCACGACCTTGGCGTCGCTAAGGCTGCCCGTGAAGCACGTGCCGTCCTGCCAGTTGCCCTTGCCGCCGGCCATCTCGGCGAGCAGCTTGCCGCTGTTACCGAGTGGCGAGCTGTAGGCCGTCGCGAACGTCACGACATTCTTGCCCGTGAAGTCGTTGGCCTTGACGAAGGCATCGACCGGCCAGGCCGCGATGGCCCACCAGATTGGATAACCGATGAATACCGTGTCATACGACGCCCAGTTGTCCGGCACTGCCTTCTGCAACTGGATCTTCTCGCGCAGCGAAGCATCGTCGTGCTCACGGCTCACGCGGCTGCTCTTGTCGTTGTAGTCGAGGTCCGCCTCCGTGTAGTCTGGATTCGGCACGAGCTTCATGATGTCGGCCTGGCGCTCCTTGGCGATTACCTTGGCCACGCGCTCCGTGCGGCCCGTCGCCGAATAGTAGACGACGAGCGTCTTGCTGCCCGCTGCCACAGCACCTGCGGAAGATGATGAAGACGACGTGCCAGCACCATCAGCCTCGGCACTGCTCGATGGCTGTCCCGCCAAAGAGGACAGGCCACAACCGCCGAGGACCAGAGCCATCATGCTCATGCCACCCATTTTCAAGAATTCCCTGCGATTCATTTCGAATGCACTCCTTTCCAAAGCGATAAAAGCCAACCGATTTCTGCGAATACGATGAGGATGCCGGCCTGTGCCAGCGCATAGCCAGCGCCGCTATACGCGAGTGCCGGCGTCATGAAGAGATGCGCGCCCTGCAGGTGCTCGACGAGCCGATCCTGATGGGCTGCATAGATGCCGACTGCCCCGAACAGCACCCCTAGACCCAGCAGGAGCATCCGCGCCGGCAGCGGCCGCGACTTGATGCCCGCAGCCAACAGCCACCCCTGCCACCAGGTCGGCAGGTGCCAGCCGAGGTGAAGCCCTGCCAGCACGAGAAAGTACCGCGCCGCCGCGCTGTGCAACTGGTAGAGCGAAGGATTGCTGCGCAGCGAGAACGGCACGATATCGGCAAACAGCACGCTCGACGTCAGACAGCCACTGATGACCGTCACGAGGCAGGCTGATGCGAGCAGGACGTTCAGGGCGAACCGCACGCCGCGTGGCCCGTTCCAGCGCCCGCGCCCCAGCGACGAGACGTAGCGGCGATTGAGCACAAGATGCCATAGGATTGGCAGCAGCAAGGCCACGCCCACGGCCTCATGCAGCACAGGCGGCAGGTAGAAGAACGTCATCTCAAAGATGAGCATCATCACGAGCAACACATCCAATAGATATCTCATGGCTTCACCTCTCTCGTCTCCCGTACTGAGCGTTCCCAGCCCGCCGGCACCGCGTCGTCGGGCAGGCTCTGCCGCACAATCTCCTGCGTCATGCGCACGTAGTCATCCTCAGGGATATGCCCCTGCCGCAGCACACACGTGAAGCAGAGCCAAGCATAGATGAGCCCTGCAAGAATCAGTGCACCGGCCAGCCATCCACGCCAGTCCTGCCTTCCTTTACGCAATACCATACATTCTCCTTCCCGGAACAAGACCTCGCTTGCTCCCATACTCCAACGATATCATCCGGTAGCATCTACCGGTCAAGTCTTTTCTGCTCCAGTTCGTAAATCATGTAGTCGATGCAAGACAACTTTTCCTGCGCCGCGTGCAGAGACTCCATGAGCCTGCGTCGGTGGCGCCTGAGGAAGCAGAGACGCGCCGCATCGTCCGGCAGCGCAGCGAGCTCGCGCTGGCAGACATCTGGATTGAATCGTTCTTGTTCCTGTCGCTCTGCCAAACATGTTCTTGCCATTCAAAATCCTCCTGTACATTCGCTTCTTGATATCCTCATTTTAAGCGCTCTGCTCCACAATGTGAAATGCTTATATCTTAACTTGTGCCATACGTTTTTTCTATCAAGCGCTTGCGAAAAAAGCATCTGCTCCCTACAATAGAAGCAGATGCTTTGAACGTATAAAAGGGGGAAATTTTGAGATGGAACTCCGCACGTTATCGTATTTCCTGGCTGTGGCCAGGGAGCAGAACATGACCGAGGCGGCCAATGTGCTGCATGTGACGCAGCCGACGCTCTCGCGCCAGATTGCGGATCTCGAGGATGAGCTCGGCAAGAAGCTCTTCACGCGCACGAGCCGCAGCACCATCCTGACCGAGGACGGCATGCACCTGCGCCAGCGGGCCGAGGAGATCCTCGCGCTCGTCAACCAAACGGAGGACGAGCTCAAGAACGATACGATTGACCTTTCGGGCTGCATCCGCATCGGCGCAGGCGAGACACATGCCATGCACATCCTCGCCGACCTGTTCGCCGACCTGCACGGCCGCTACCCGCGCCTGACGGTCGAGCTCTTCACGGGCAATGCCGACACGGTCGAGGAAAAGCTCGCGCACGGCCTCATCGACTTCGCTCTGATGATCGAGCCATTCAACACCGAGCACTACCACTTCATCCGACTGCCCGAAACGATGCGCGTCGGCATCGTGACGCGCGACGACAGCGAGTGGGCTCAAAAAGACGGCATTACGCCAGATGATCTCAATGAGATGCCCTTGCTCAGCTCCTCGCGCCAGCCCACCAACCGCATCGATTACAGTCAATGGTCTGGCGGCAAGGTTTCCGCTGAGACCTTGCACATTGTCGGACGGTTCGACCTTTTTGGCAATGCCTCACATTTTGTTCGAACAGGCGTCGCCAACGCCCTCGGCATCGACAAACTCCTGCAGCTCGATACCGGCCACCTCAAATTCATCCCGCTCAAGCCAGCCCTGACGCTCACTTCCGTCATCGTCTGGAAGAAATACCGCCTGCTCTCAAAATCGAGCAGCGTCTTTCTTGAGGAGCTACGAAAGCGCGTGGCGAAATGAGCCGTACATCCCGCACCACAACAATCCGGTGCGGGATGTACGGCTTTCTTACAGGGTTGCGCCTATCTGCTCCGTCATGTCGCCGAACTTCAAATGCGCGACGATATAGAAGCGATGCTTCTCGTGAATGACTCAGAAGAATGCGTGCATGGCGAAGAGCGGGATGTTCTCGACCCACTCTTCTTGGCGGTAATCGTTCATGGACAGCCGGATGGTCTCCTCGGGATGGTATTTGTCGTAGTATGCACGAAGGCTCTTGGCATGGACGTTGCGCTCTGCTTTCACTTCAACAGGCACGACGCTGCCACTTTGCTGAATCATGAAGTCGATCTCGTACCTGCCGCTCTCAGAGGTGTAATAATACGGTTCACAGGATGAGTCAGAGAGAAGCTGCTGGCAGACATACTGTTCCGTCAGCGCCCCCTTGAACTCAATGAATACGCGATTTCCTTCCAAGAGTGAACGCGCATCGAGTTCACTGATTGCGCCGAGCAGCCCGATATCCAGGAAAAACAATTTATAGGCATTTTCTTCCAGATATGCCTTGAGCGGGATGGCCGGCTTCGCCACACGATATACTCTGGCAATGAGGCCGCAGTCAATCAACCATTGCGCTGCCATCTCAAAATCCCTGGCACGACCGCCCTTCTTGACCTGACCGAAGAAGAACTTTCTGTTTTCTTTGGCCAGCTGCACGGGGATCGCATTCCAGATCATCCGCACGCGCGGCAGTTCGCGCGGCTCGATGTGCTTGCCGAAATCTGCCTCGTACATAGCCAGCAAATCCTGCTGGATTGTGCGCACCTCTGTATAGTCGTGATGTTCAGCAAAGGCCTGCACAGCTTCGGGCATACCGCCAATGAAATAATAATTCTTGAGCCATGTCGTGAAGCGGTCATGGAACAACGTCATCATCTCTGTATTCTTGTCGTCCAAGACGCGAACGAGTCCCTCTTCTCCTACGGCATGCAGGAATTCATAGAAAGAAAGCGGATAAAGCTGCATCACATTAACCTTGCCGACAGGAAATGAGATTCCTGCATGTATCGCCACTCCGAGCTGAGAGCCTGCCGCTATGATGTGATAATCCGGAGCATCTTCGCAAAAATACTTAAACGCAGAAATTGCCCGCGGTGCTTCCTGTACTTCGTCGAAGATGATCAGGGTATCATGCGGCGTCACCCGTACGCCCGTCTCCAGATTGATGGCCATCAATATCCGCTCGATGTCTAAGTCCTGGTCGAATACCTGCTTCATCCGCGGATTCCTGTCAAAGTTGACATAGGCTGTCTTGGCGTAGCACTGCCTGCCTAATTCCTTCATAAGCCATGTCTTGCCGACCTGCCTGGCTCCTTTCAAAACGAGTGGCTTCCGCCGCGGAGACGCCTTCCATCGGCGCAGTTCCTTCATCAATGCGCGTTCCATCCGACTCCCTCCATCCAGTTTACATTTTTTGTAACGAATATATGCCTTTATTTTACACTTTTTGTATGGAATCAGCAAGGTAACACTACATTTTTTGTATGGAATGACCGGAAGCAGGGGCCATGGTATCGGTCCTCATCGCTGCGGCCCCTGCTTCTGCGGAATGGCACAGTTTACCCGCTCCGCATCACAATGCGAATTGCTTATAGCATAAGTTTCGCCATACATTTTTCCTATCAAATGCTTTCACGGTATTGCTATTGGACGAGTCCATCCAGCGCCTCCATCGTCTCTTCCATCGGCGTGTCGTAATCAAAGCGATGGATGATGTAGAGATCCAGGTAATCCGTGCCGAGACGCTTCAGACTGCCCTCGATCTCTCTCTGGATGGCTTCCTTCGAGAGCCGGCCTTCGTTGAAGTAGACCTTCGAGGCCAGCACGACCTTATCCCGGGGAATCCGGTTGCGCTTCAGGGCCCGGCCCAGATATTCCTCCGACGTCCCGCTGCTGTAGCAGTTCGCCGTGTCAAAGAAATTGATACCGAGGTCCAGCGCATGGCAAATCACCCGCTCACTCGCCGCTTCATCGAGCGTCCACGCATGCATCGTCGGCTTGCCAAAACTCATGCAGCCCAGGCATACGCGCGAAACCTCAATATCCGTCTTGCCCAATCTCGTGTATTCCATATTCCTGCTCCTTCATTCACCCTATTACTCAAAGATTCGCCCCCATCTGCTCTGCCATGTCGCCGAACTTCGAGTGCTCAACGAGCGAGCGCGAACCGCAGCCGATGCCGAGGACTTTGCCAACATCCTGCCACTCCATGTAGCGGACCAAGGTATCATAGTGGTCAACCAAGGCCGACATCGTCCAGTCGGCACTGTTATAAGCCGTCGCCATCAGGATGGACTTCTTGCCGTGCAGCTTGCCCGTGCGCGAATAGAAGCGGTCGACGATGGTCTTGAGCTGTGCCGACATGCCGAAATAGTAGAGCGGCGTCGTCAGCACGAGCAGGTCCGCCTCGAGCATCTTCGGCATCAAGGTGTTCTCGATGTCGTCCTTCCATATGCACGGTCCGTCCATATGGCACTGATCGCAGCCGCGGCACGGATGCGTCTCGCTGTTGGCCGCATCAAAGGTGAAGACCTCGTGGCCAGCCTGCGTCGCTCCCTTCGTGAAGCGGTCGGCCAGATAGATGGATGTCGACTCATCGTACGGATGAGGACTGCTCGTGATCACAACGATTTTCATGTTTTTCCCTCCCGAAACACTGCCTGCTGCCTGTGCAGCACCATCAGATGATCCTGCTGAAGAGCCTTTGATTGCCGACAGACCACACCCGCTCAGGAAGATGGTCATGGCCCCCATGCCGGTCAACTTCAAGAATTCCCTGCGATTCATATCTGCCACACTCCCTTCTCTTTTTGATACTCCTATCTTACCCGCTTCACGCCACAATGTGAATTGCTTATATCTTAGCTTGCGTCATACACTTTTTCTATCAGACGCCTGCTAAAAAAGCACCTGCGCTCTAAAAATAAACGCAGATGCTTATGAAATCATGTTAATTCATGAATGCGACCCAATCGGCCAGACCTTTATCGGATATGCCATTCAAGACCTGGCCGCTCAAAAAGCGGGCGGCTGGACAGATGCGCTTGAGCTCTTCGACCGTCCGCCCCATGCCGCTGCCGCCGGAAGTGGCAAATGGCACGATCGTCTTGCCCGAGAAATCACAGCTCTCCAGGAACGTCGCGATGATGCGCGGCGCGACGTACCACCATATGGGGAAGCCGATATAGACCGTAGCATACGCAGACACATCTGCCAGTTTCACGGCCAGAGCGGGTCGGATGGATTCATCCGCCCGCTCTTTGCTCGTGCGGCTCGCCTTATTTGTCCAGTCCAAATCAGCACTGCTGTACGGGACGGCCGGCCTGATCTCGAAAAGGTCAGCCTGAGCGACGCGCGCCAGGCGCTCTGCCACGCGCTTTGTCGTTCCCGTTGCCGAAAAATAGGCCACCAATATCTTACTCATCTTCTTTTTCAGTTACAAGCTCCTTTCAATCGCAAGACGAGTGACGAATATAGACCATTCAATCCGCGCTCTTGCTTACTTAGCTACCGGTTCCTGATAGACATCCTTTGCATAGCGGAATGCCGCCCAAGCCTTCGGCCAGCCGCCGTAGAAGCCGACCTGCGTGATAATCTCTGCCATCTCAGCCTTTGTCACGCCGTTCTTCTTCGCCGACTCGATGTGATATTTGAGCGAGCTGTCGGTGATGCCCTGTGCAATCAGTGCAGAGACCGTCACGATGCTGCGGTCATGCAACGAGAGCACATCGTTCTTGCTCCAGACTTCACCGAACAGGATATCGTCATTGTAGCGAGCGAAATCTGGCGCAAAATCGCCGAGCTGCTGGTGGCCTGCCGTCTGCACGATCTTGACGGCTTTTCTCTCCGGCGCAGGAGCGGCTTTCTGCACCGTTGCCGCTTCTTTGTTATCCGTCTGAGCTGCCGCTTCGCCCTGGACCATGCCCGTCCCAATCAAAAGCGCACCGAGTAAGACAACTGCTGCTTTCTGTATCATCCTAAGTTCCCCTCTTTCTCCTATTCTTAATCTCACTGTTGTCTCTATCGTAACAAAAATTTTCTCTTCATAATCAGAGGCTTTCCTTCAAGATGGTGACAACCTCCTCGCGGCTCAGCACCTTGTAGCCGCCCTTGAGAATGAACGTCGCGTCGGCGATGCCATCGATCATGCTTGCATCGGCACCGAGCTCGGAGATGTTCATCGCGAGGCCGAGCTCTTTCATCCAGGCTTCCATGGCCTTAAGGCCTTCCTCGGCAATCGCTTCATCCGTCTTGCCCTCTGGGTTGACCTTCCAGACCTCGATGGCAAAGCGCTTGAACTTCGGCAGGCCGTACGGCAGGATGTGGCGATAGTACGGCAGGGAGACGGCAGCGAGCGTCATGCCGTGCGTCGCGTTCGTGTAAGCGCCGACGGCCTGTCCGAGCATGTGGACCATCCAGTCCGTGCTCTTGCCTTTGGCAATCAATGTGTTGAGCGCCCAGGTCGCCGTCCACATCAGGTTGCTGCGCGCCTCATAGTCCTGCGGGTTCTTGTTGGCAATGCGGCTCGCGTGCAGCACGGAGCGCATGAGGCCCTCGCTGATGTAGTCGCTCGTATTATCATCTGTGCCGGAGAAATACTGCTCGCAGATGTGGTTGAAGATATCGTAGATGCCGGCCACCATCTGGCGGTGCGGCAGTGTCATCGTATACTTCGGATTCAGGATGGCAAAGCGCGGGATGATCTTCTCATCGGCGAAGACATGGCCGATCTTCTGCTTCGTCTCCTGATTGGTGATGACGGCACCGGCATTCATCTCCGAGCCCGTGCCGACCATCGTCAGCACGCAGCCGACCGGCAGCGTCTCGCAGGACGGCTCCTCAAAGCGCACGAAGTATTTCTCCCAAGGGTCCTCCTCACAGTTGACCGAGACGGACACCGCCTTGGCGTAGTCGCAGACCGAGCCGCCGCCGACGGCCAGCAGCAGGTCCGCCTGATGTTGGCGCGCGATCTCGATGCCCTCGTAGAGCTTCGCAAGCGTCGGATTCGGCATGACACCCGAAATCTCCGCAACGTTCTTACCCTGCGCCTCCAGAATCTTGACGACATCATCGTAGATGCCGTTCTTCTTGATCGAGCCGCCGCCATAGATCAGGACGACGTTCTTACCGTACTTCGGCAGTTCCGTCTTCAGATAGTCCAGCGATTTATCGCCAAAATAGAGTTTGCACGGATTGCAATATGAAAAATTTCCCAACATAGTTCTTTCTCCTTCTCAATAGCCTCAGTCCTGCGGATACGCATCATCCGTGACAGGCTCGCACCACTCGTTACTCGTCTCCGTGCCCGGGATCTCGAAGGCGAGATGGGAAAACCAGCTGTGCTTCTTGGCACCGTGCCAGTGCTTGACGCCTGCCGGGATCTCGACGATGTCGCCTGGGACCAGGCTCTGCGGGGCTTTGCCCTCTTCCTGGTACCAGCCCTCGCCGTCGACGCAGATGATGACCTGGCCGCCGCCTTGCTTGGCGTGGTGGATGTGCCAGAAATTGCGGCAGCCCGGCTCGAACGTGACGTTGCAGATGGTCAGCGGGTCGCCCTTCTTTGACAGCACCTTCAGATACGACTGGCCCGTGAAGTACTTGGCATAGGCATCGTTGGGCTCGCCGAGACCGAAGAAGCCGCCGCGATTCTCTGCATCAGCGGCATCGGCGTAGACTTCCTTGGCCACGGGGAACGCCGCCCAGGCATTCGGCCAGCCGGCGTAAAAGGCCAGATGTGTGAGCAGTGCGGCCATCTCCTCTTTCGTGACACCGTGCTGCCGCGCCGCCTGCAGATGGTAGCGCAGTGCATCGCCAGCGGTTCCCTTGCCGACGAGCGCCGAGACCGTCGCGATGCTGCGAAGCTTCGGCGAGAGCTCCGCTTCCCTCGCCCATACCTCGCCGAAGAGCACATCGTCGTTGAGCGCCGCGAACTGCGGTGCAAAATCGCCCAAAGCCTTGCGTCCTGCTGTCTGTTTTTCCATGATGATTCCTTCTTCCTCGTATATCCGTGCCGCCAGATGCGACACACTTGATTTCCTTGTTTTCTCTATCGTAACAAAATAAGCATTTCATGTGAAATGCTTATCGAAAATCATCTGCTATTCAAAAATTGTATGGTATGACATCAGGTATCCCACCACTCTGAGAAGGTGTCTGGCGACCACAGGGCGACCTTATCCCCAATCTCGGGCGTCAGGAGCTGCCACGGAGCTCCTGTGCTGGCGGCGGTCAGATCCTGCATCGGGGCCTGCCAGGTGTGCTTGGCCAGGGCAAACTTCGAATTGTGAGCGGGCATGACATAGCGCGCCCGCAGGTCCGTTGCCGCCTGCGCTGTCTCATCTGGCAGCATGTGGATGCGGTGCCATCGGCGGTCGTACTGGCCATTTTCCATCAGGGCTAGGTCAAAGCCGCCGAACTGCTCGCCGATGGCGCGGAAGTGCGCGCCATAGCCGCCGTCGCCGCTGTAGTAGACCTTGTGCTCCGACGTCACGATGGCAAAGGAGGCCCACTGCGTCGCATTCTGCTCGAGCAGGCGTCCGGAAAAGTGCTGGGATGGCAGCACATGGACGTGGAAGTCCGGGAAGACCTCGATGTCCGTATCCCAGTCCTCCTCATGGAGATGCGCGGGGTCAAAGCCCCAAGCCTCGAAGTACTCCCCGACGCCCAGGGGGCAGACAATTTCCCCGATCTTATCCTTGAGCGCCCTGATGGTCGGATAGTCGAGATGGTCCCAGTGGTCGTGGCTCATGATCAGGAGGTCGACGGCAGGGATGTCCGCCGCCCTGTAGACGTTGCTGCCCGGAAAGGCGCGATTGAGGAAAAACACCGGCGAGGCATAGCTGCTGAAGACCGGATCGATGAGGATGCGCCGGCCGGCGAGCTGCAAGTAGAACGTCGAATGGCCCATCCAGACGACGAAGTCCTCGCTTGCGTCCTGTGCCCAGAGGTCCGTCTTCGCGCTCGGCAGTGGTGCATCCGGCACCGAGCCCGTCTTGTCTTCCGTCAAGTAGTTCAGCCAGCCCGTCACGAGATTCTGGTTCTCGTCCTCCAAGACGCGCACAGGTTCGAGGCATTCAAAGCGCCCATTGATGTAATGAGGCGATGCCTGCATGCGCGCCAAGCGCTCCGGCCGGAATGGCCGCCCGAAGCGCGCGGAGTGCAGATACCCCGCGCCTCCGACCGCAGCCGCGCCGAGCACACCCAATCCCCCCAGTATAAAAGTCCGTCGATTCATCTTTTTCTCCATTCCGTCTCTGTTTCCGTCATTTCATCCTCTCCATGATAGCAAAATAAGCATTTCCTGTGAAATGCTTATCGAAAATCATCTGCTATTTTTTTTACGCATAGCACAAGCAAGAAACTTACATCAAAAAAACCGATATCAGATCAAGCGGTGCTCTTCTTCACCGACTTCATTGTGAAGCAGGTAGTCGAGGCTGTAGCGGCCAGGACCGGCGAAGATGACACCGAGGAAGAATGCGCCTTCCTCAAACGGACGCGAGGCCTGTAAGAGCGGTGCGCCGGAGGCGAGCTCGATGGAAGTCGCCATCATGAGATTGCCTACGAGGAAAAGGGCCATCGGGCGGTAGAACAGGCCGATCAGGATGAAGAGTCCGCCGAATGTCTCTGCGATGCCGGAGAGCAGGCCGAAGAACGTCGGGAAGAGATTGATGCCGAGTGCGCCCATCATCGAGCCGAGCGCCGTCCACCCCTCAGGGCCGCTCAAGAGCTTCGGCACGCCGTGCCAGATGAAGGCAATGCCGATCAAGATGCGGAAGACGAGCAGGCCGATGTCCTTCTTCGACGCGATGATGCTGTTGATGTACTGCAATGATTTCATGATAATCGCTCCTTATTTCTATCACAATATTTAACGGATATTTATTATCTACTTATATGATATATGAAGTATGTGATAGACACAAGAACGATTTTTTCATTGACTAGGTATCAAATGCTTGCGTATTGCTGTCGCACAAGGAAATTCACAGTAAAAGTCCCGCCTGTCCGCATCGGAGATGGGACAGACGGGGCAAAAGAAGCGAGCGCAGCGCGGGGGAGCGATGCGCTCGCTGGGGGACTGGATTGGTACCTACGGCTTACTTCAGGTACTTCTGGAAGAACGCCGTGATCTTGTCGAACGGGATCTTCTCCATGTTGTCGTAGAGGTCCGTGTGGTTGGCACCCGGGATGATCATGAGTTCTTTGTTCGCACCCTTGAGCTTCTTGAAAGCACCCTCGCTGAAGTAGCGCGAATGGGCTTTCTCGCCGTGGATGACGAGCACCGGACTCTCGATCTCACCGGCGTAGGAGAGCAGCGGCATGTTCATGAATGAGAGCGCGCTCGTCGCGTTCCAACCCTCATTGGAGTTCACGGAACGCGGATGATAGCCGCGCTTCGTCTTGTAGTAGGCGTAGTAATCCTTGACAAACCATGGAGCATCGGCCGGCAGCGGGTCGACGACGCCGCCCGCACGCTTATAGGTGCCCGTGCGATAGTCTTCCGTGCGCTGGGCGTTCAAGGCCTTGCGGTTTGCCATACGCTCTTTGGCGAGCGTCCCCGCATCTTTCTCATAGTCGAAGTAGCCGTTGGCAATCACGCGGCTCATGTCGTACATCGTCGAGGTGACCGTCGCCTTGATGCGCGTGTCGATGGCCGCTGCATTGAGCGCCATGCCGCCGAAGCCGCAGATGCCGAGGATACCGATGCGGTCCGGGTTGACGTCTGACTCCGTCGAAAGGAAGTCAACGGCTGCCGAGAAGTCCTCTGTGTTGATGTCCGGCGAAGCGACATTGCGCACGCCGTTCACACCGCCGCTCTCCCCCGTGAAGGACGGGTCGAACGCAATCGTCAGGAAGCCGCGCTTCGCGAGCTCCTGCGCGTAGAGACCCGAAGCCTGCTCCTTGACTGCACCGAACGGGCCGCTGACAGCGATGGCCGCAAGGCTGCCCTTCTTGGCGTTCTTCGGCTCATAGAGATCTGCCGCGAGCTCAATGCCGTAGCGGTTGTGGAAGGTGACCTTCCGATGGTTGACTTCCTTGCTCTCGGGGAACGTCTTATCCCATTCTTTTGTCAGATGCAATTTTTCTGCTCCTTTCTGCTCTACGACCTGCTTCGTCGCGTTTGCCGCAGCGGGCTGGCTCGCCGCCTCTGCTGCCATGGCGTGACCGCCAAGGACAAAGGCTGTTCCGAGCACGGCCATCGCCGCTACCTTCTGCCAGAGTTTTTTCTTTGTCATAATAAAGCACCTCTTGCTTTCTGAAAACCATTTCAAACTCGTTCCTTGAACTGGTTTTATTATACGGCAAGAGGTGCTTCCATTACCAATACTTGGTTTTTATTCAAATTCATGCCTGTAAAGCATAAACCTCATCAGTCATGTGAGCCGAAGACTTCTTCAAGGCGGGCGCGCACGATGGCGGCGGCGCGCGAGAAGACCTGCTCTTTCTTCCAGATCAGGTAGTTGTGGGAGGACAACGCCGGTGAAAACGGCCGGAAGGTCAGGTCGGGATGCTCGGGCCCTTCGATGGGAACCAGTCCCTTGAAGGACAGCAGGAGCCCCAGGCGCTGCTCGGCGAGGAAGGCGGCGTTGTAGACGAGGTTGTAGGTCGCCCGGATGTCGAGTTCTTCGGGGTCCTTGCCGAGCCAGTGCGCAAAGACGTGGTCGCGCAGGAGCTGGCGCGAGAGGATGAGCTGCTCCTCGTAGAGTTCCTGCGGCGCAATGGCCTGCTTCTGCGCGAGCGGATGGTCCCTGCGCAGATAGAGCCCCCATTCGTCGTCGAACGGAACCTGACGGTAGACGAAGTCCGCCGGCGGCGTCTGCTGGCACAAGAGGCCGAAGTCCAGCACGCCCTTCTGCAGGGCGTCGAAGGTCTGCTCGTCATTGCCGCTGACGAAGTGGAAGTGGATCTGCGGGTAGGCGCGGCCCAAAGGCGTCAGGGCCTGCACGACGAGCCGCACGGCCTGTGTCTCGCCGCAGCCGAGATAGACGTCACCCGCGATGAAGTCCTCGAGATGAGCGAACTGGTCGAGCGTCTTTGTCTCGATGGCCGTCATCTCCTCAGCGCGCGCCTTGAGGAAGAGGCCGGCTTCCGTCAGCTCCATGCGGCGCTTCTCGCGCGTGAAGAGCGGCGTGCCAAGCTCCTCCTCGAGGTCCTGCAGCTGCCGCGAGAGCGTCGGCTGCGTCAAGTGAAGCTCCTCTGCCGCCCGCGTGATATTGCGATGGCGCGCGACGGCCAGAAAATACTTGAGGACGCGCAGTTCCATAATGATTCCTCCCCACTTAAGCAAATCAAATATCCAAGATCCCACCTCTGATTGGCTAATAGGATAGCATACTCTTTCTCAAGGAGCAACTCTGTTGCATCAAAAAAAGCCCGGTACGTTTTTCGTACCGGGTGTTCGGATTCAGTCTGTCCTTATGCCATCTCATCTGCCTGTTTCCTGCGCCGCAGATAGAGGAAGCCGCCCGCGAGCAGCAGAAGGAGCACGATGCCGCCGACCGTCATGGCGATGTGCGCTTGGTTGTAGATGCGATAGCTCGCCTGCATCTGGATATCCTTGCCCTCTGCGATCGTCGCCTTGAGGTCCCAGGTCAGGCTCTTGCCGTCACTCGAGACACGGTCTGCGTTCTGTGTCTCCGGTTTGACGGGCAGGTTCAGCGTGAACCGGTACTGGATCTGGTTGAGCATGCTCTGCACCATCGCCTTGCTCTCGGGATCCTGTTCGCCCATATCCATTTCTTCACCCTTGACGAAGAGGTCAAAGGTATAGGTGTCGTAGAACCACGATTTCGCCACTACGGCGCCAACATTGCGGCCTTCCACCGCCGTGAACATGTCGCCGCCCTTGGCCGCGAGCGTCTCGATGTCCGGATAGGAGACCTCAACCTCGTAGCCTGTCATATCGCCGTCCTGGATTTCCTTGACGACGGCATCGGGATTCTCCTTGACGAATTCATCCTTCGAGCCCTTCAGTGCCTCCGCGGCAAACATATTGCCGACCATGCGCGTCACCATCGTGCTGGAGCCATTCTCCTTGATAGTCACGCTCTCATCTGCCTTGATACAGCCTGCTGCTGCCACAGAGAACGCGACGAGCAGCAGGACCAGGAACATCCGCTTCACATTGCTCATTTTCCCTTTTCTCCCCTTTCCTTCTAATCGCTTCTTATCGCTTCTTGATTCACTTCCAGTATACAATGCAGGGAATCCCGACCGTACTGTACAAAATGACAGGTCAGCAAAAAACATCGGGCTGACCTGTCATTTCATACAGGACGGCATGAGAGCCGCCTGTCATATACTATTGATGAGAGGATTTTATGTTGCGGAGGTGATGCTATGTTGAAGCGATGTTTGACGATACTGGTGCTCATCTGGGGATGCCTGCTGTATGCGCCAACAGCAAGGGCTTGTGAAGAAAGCCCGCTGCCTCATTGGGTGGATTATCAGGCGTTCCTGAGCGAATACCGCGCTGCCATTGCCGAAGGCCGTGATACGATAGGCGACTGGCCATTGAGCGCTGCGGCCAAGGTGGCCGGCCCCGATGGGACGGGGTACGCCTTCGTCTGGATGGACGAAGACTCCGTGCCGGAACTCCTGATTGGCGATCCGGAGGGCTGGCATGTCTGGCAGGCCTACACCTGGAAGGACGGCAAGATCTACAATCTCTATCCAGAGGGCGACCCAAGCGGCGAGATGTGGGTGACCGAAGACAGGCTGCTCTACCTCGATATCGCGACGATGACCTGGAGCTACCACGCCTGGTCCGGCAAGCGCGCGCACACGACGGACCTGTGGTTCAAGGCTGCCTATACGCAGGACCTTGAGACGCACACGATCCGCTTCTACCGCGACGAGCGCGATGAAGACGGTGTTCCCATCTGGCACGAGGTCCGCACGGACGTCGAGAATGTCATCGCGATGATGCCGACGACGCGGATGCTCGAGCTCGACTGGCAGCGGCTCTTAGACCTGTCTGTCCCGGCTGACCGTGAACACGATTTTGAGACGGGGCCGACCCGCTTCTACCGCGGCGAAGACGATACGACCTGACAAGATTCTGCCACGCGAACTTCTGGCAGGTTCTTGTTGGACTTTCCTATCCTCACTTCGCCTCGACTGCATCACACAAAAAAGACACATGAAGCAATCGCAATTGCAGCATGTGTCTTTTCGTCTCGCTAAAAAAAGAGCTCCTTCAGCAGGAGCTCTCCCCCCAGACGGGGTGGCGTGCGGGCTTGAGGCTCCGCACGCGGATCAGGCGCAAGGCCTCGTGCATGTCAACATCTTCGCGCATGCCCTCTGCCTCGTAGACGCAGAGGGGGTCTTTGACGCCGAGCTCACTGCCCGGCATGTAGACGTATTCGTTATTCTCGGGGTCGCCGTAGATGACGCCGACCCGCAGTTTTGCTTCTGCCAGTACCATCGGTTATCTCTCACCTCATGTCTCAGAACATATCGCGGTGCCAAAGCACATAGGCGCTGACGATGCTGATGCTGAAGGCGATGCACATGACGTAGAGGAAACCATGCGCGTTGTCGGCGAACGGCACGGGCACGTTCATGCCGAAGAAGCTCGAGACGACCGTCGGGATGGCCAGGATAATCGTCATCGCGGCCAGGAATTTCATGACGAGGTTCTGGTTGTTCGAGATGATCGACGAGAACGTATCGGCGAGGCGCGCGAGGATCTTGCTGTACATCTCGACCATTTCCTTCGCCTGCTTGTTCTCGATGATGACGTCCTCCAGGAGGTCCTCATCCTCTTCGTACGCCTTGAGGATGGGCGTCAGGCTCGTGTTGTTGCGCATGCGCAGCAGCTTGTCGAGCACGGCACCGTTCGAGCGGATGGCCGCGTTGAAGTACGTCAGGCCCTTCTGCAGCTCGAGGAGGCGCAGGATCTCGCTGTTCTTCATGTCGTGGCGCAGCTGGTCCTCGATCTCCTCCGAGAGCTTCGAGATCTGGCGCAGGTAGCGCAGGAAGTACGTCGCCGACTTGTAGAGAATCTGGAACAAGAAGCGCGTCTTCTTGTAGGTGCGGAACAGGCGCGACGTGCGCTCGTTGAATTCCGTGATGACCGGCGTCTCTTCGAGGCAGACGGTGATGATGAACTCATCCGTCACGATGATGGCCAGCGGCAGAGCGTCGTAGCTGTCCTCGCCGCGGAAGACCGGCACATTCGTCAGGACCATGACCGAGTTCTCCTCGACGTCCGTATGTGAGCGCTCTTCATCATCGAGTGCGGAGCGCAGGAAGTCGGGATCAACCTCGGTGAGATTGCTGACGACCTTGAGCTCGTACGGCGTCGGATCGACGATGTTGATCCAGGAACCCTTCTCGAGCGTCTTGAGCGTCAGCTCCTGGAGAGGGCCGCTCTCCAGGGATTTGTAGATTTGCAGCATGGATAGAATCTCCTTTCTCGGGGAGGCTCCTGCCTGCTGCTCTTACCGGCGGGCCATGGAGACCACTCCCCCACTCGTATGCCTTCGTTTGGGATCTATCGCACTAGGGTGATCGTCCATGATCTCACCAGCCTTTCTTCTCTGTCACAATTCACAAGAAAAATGCAGCTGCCGTGCGTGCTGGCAGCTTTTCCGCATTTCATTATATTACCAACGCCATAATCTTGTCCAGCATCCGCGTGTAAAAAATGTGTTAAGTCACAGCGGCCGCCAGCCTGCGCATCGCGCCCCATCTACGAGCAGGATTTCGCGCATAAAGGGCGAATCCATCCAATAAAGGAGCTGATACTATGGAATACAAGAATATCGACAGCCAGCACATCCTCGTGCGTCTCGACCCGAACGATGAAATCGTCACCTCGCTGATGCAGGTCGCCAAGGAAGAGAACATCGGGCTCGCCATGGTCCAGGGACTCGGCGCGGTCAAGAAAGTCGTCATGGGCGTCTACAACGTACCTGAGCAGCACTACAAGGCCAATACGCTCGAGGGCGCCTTCGAGATGCTCTCGCTGACGGGCACGATCGACACAATGGCGGGCAAGCCCTACAGCCACTTCCACATCGCCGTTGGCGACGAGCAGGGCGCGGCACACGGCGGCCACCTCAACGAGGCCATCATCAGCGCGACGGCTGAGATCGTCATCACGAAGCTTGCAGGCAGCGTCGACCGCCGCAAGAGCGAGGAGACAGGATTGAACATCTGGCAGTTCTGAGATGCTTCCCACCGCAGCTAAAAGAAAGGAATCCCCCATGGACATGACAAACCATACGAATCTCAAATTCGCCATCTTCGGCGTCGGCGGCACGGGCGGCGTCATCGGCGGCTACCTCGCGAGCGTTGGCAATGATGTGACCTTCCTCGCGCGCGGCGCACATCTCGCCGCCATGCAGGAAAACGGCCTGACGGTCCACACGAACCACCGCGGCGACATCATCATCCCGAAGGTCAAGGCGCTCAATGCCGCCGACTACGATGAGACGCCCGACGTGCTCTTCGTCTGCGTCAAGTACTACAGCCTCGATGCAGCCATCGAGCTCGCGCGCCGCGTCGCAGGGCCTGATACGCTCATCATCCCGATTCTCAACGTCTTCGGCACGGGTGCCGTCATGCAGGAGAAACTCGCTGGCCTCACCGTGCTCGACGGCTGCATCTACGTCTTCGCTAAGCGCGGCGGCCCCGGCATCATCGAGCAGCCGCAGGAGATCCTGCGCGTCTTCTACGGCTTCCGTCCCGGAGAGGACCGCCGCCTCGCCGCCAAGGCCGAAGCGCTCGAGAAAATCATGCGCGCGGCCGGCATCCACGCGCACTTCACGGATGACATCCAGCGCGACGCCCTGACGAAGTTCTCCTTCGTCTCGCCGATGGGCGCAGCGGGTCTCTACTTCAACGTCACGAGTGAAGCCTTCCAGGAGCCCGGCGAAGTCCGCGAGACCTTCATCGGGCTCATCAAGGAAGTCGAAGCGCTCGGCCACGCGATGGGCATCACGTTCGACCGCGACCTCGTCGCGACCGACCTGCGGCTCATGGACGCCTTCGCGCCGGGGCTCACGACCTCCATGCAGCGCGACGTCGCCAGCGGCGGTCCGTCCGAATTCGCGGGCCTCGTCTCCCGCATCGTCACGCTCGGCCAGAAGTACCACGTGCCCGTTCCGCTCTACACCAAGATCGATACATGGGGCAAGGCACACGGCCTCGCCTGAAACAAAAAGCCTGCATCGCACGATGCAGGCTTTTTTATGCCCTCTGATATTCAGAGCAGGACCTTCCGCGCCGTGATGTGGCGCCGGTAGAACAGGTAGATGAAGACGAGCAGTACGACCGTAGCGGCCCAGCTCAGCGGATAGGAGATCATGATGGTCGCGAACGTCGGCTCGGCCACGAAGGCCGTGTAGATCCAGGTGATGCGCACGCCGCAGACGGTCACGAGCATCAGGAGTGCCGGCGGCAGCGAATGGCCGTAGCCGCGCATCGCGCCCGAGAGGATCTCGATGAAGACGCAGAGGAAGTAGAAGCCGATGATGTAGTAGATGCGGATGCGGCCGACGTCGATGACGGCCGGATTGTCGTTGAAGAGCGCGAGCAAGGGGTCTGCGAAGATGCAGGCCAGCGCAGAGAGCACGACGGTCACAACCATCGTCACAAGCAGGCCGAGCTGCGTCACGCGGCGGCAGCGCGGCAGATTGCCCGCGCCGTAATTCTGACTGACGAACATCGTGACGGCCTGTCCGAAGGCGATGAGCAGGACGTAGATGTTGATCTCGACCGTGAACGCCGCCGTCGATGCGGCCATGACGACCGCCCCGAGGCTGTTGATGGCCGCCTGGATGACGAGGTTCGAGAGCGAGAAGACCATGCCCTGGATGCCGGCCGGCAGGCCGATGCGCAGGATCTCCTTGGCGTAGCTGCGCTCGAGCCGGATGGCGCCGGGCTCCAGACGAATGATGCCGTGCTCGTGGCAGAGGCCGCGGTAGAGGATCCAGGCACTCAGGTAATTCGACAGCGCCGTAGTCGCCGCGACGCCGGCCACGCCCCAGTCAAAGACGAGCACGGCCAGGAGGTCCAGCACGACGTTGAGCCCGCTCGCCGCCGCCAGCGCCTGCAGTGGCATCCAGGTGTTGCCGCGACTCCGGTAGATAGCGGATTCGAAGTTGTAGAGACCGATGGCCGGCATGCCGAGAAAGTAGATGCGCAGGTACGTTTCCGCCAGCGGCATCACGGAGGTTGGGACCGACAGGGCCTCGAGCATCGGCCGGGCCATGAGCTCGCCGATGACGGCCACCAGCACGCCAAAGATCAGTGCCAGCAGGAAGGACGTGTGCACCGCCCGGATGGTCTCCTTGAGATCGTGCGCCCCGATGAAGCGCGCGATGACGACATTGGCGCCGAGCGAGACGCCCATGAACAGGTTGACGAGCAGGCCGATGATCGGCGAATTGTTGCCGACGGCCGCCAGCGCCTCCGTGCTGACAAACTGGCCGAGCACCAGAACATCGGCCGTGTTGAAGAGCTGCTGCAGGACGCCGGTCATGGCCAGTGGCAGCGCAAACAAGATCATCGGCCCGATGATTGGTCCGTGCAGCATGTCGATTTGCAGATGTTTCCCAAAATGCATTGCTTGACTCCTTTCTGACAAGATTCTACTATTATAGTATATCAGCATCACAAGCCGTACTACCAAAAAGTTAAGAGTCAAATCAACAAACGCTCAAAGGAGTTTTCTCATTGATTGCACGACCATCGCCCCAAAGAACCCTGTCCTTACTGTTCTTCATGCTCGTCTGCTTCTGTGCCCTGCCGCTGCTCGCCGCACCGGCAGCAGAAGCTGCCATCCCCACAGAGCCCGCCTGGCGGCTCGATGGCGACCGCGCGGCCCCGCCCATCCACTTCCGCAGGGACGAGCCGCTGCGGATTGCAGGCGGCGGGCAGCCTTCAAAGACTGCGCTGGTGCATCTCCATGAGCAGCTCGGCCTGCCTGACGATACGCCCCTCTGGGTCATCGACCTGCGGCAGGAATCACACGGCTACCTCAATGAAGATGCCGTGAGCTGGCACGGAGTGGCCAACGCGGCCAATCGAGGCATGTCCGCCGCCGCTGTCGAGCAGGATGAGCGACAGCGGCTCGCAGATGCAGTGGGCACGAACGTGCAGGCCGTGCCGATGGGCCACTACGATGAAGCCCATATCCCCTACACATTTGCCGAGGCCGTCACGGGCTTTGCCACCGAGCGCCATATCGCGCGCAAGAGCGGCCTCGGCTACGTGCGCATCGCCGCGACGGACATGCACTGGCCCGAGCCGCAGGCCATCGACGATTTTGTCCGCTTCTACCGCAGCCTGCCCCAAGAACACGGCTGGCTCTACTTCCACTGCCAGGCCGGTCAGGGACGCACGACGACCTTTATGGTGCTCTACGAGCTCTTGGAGCGCCCCGACTGCACGGCATACGAAGCCATCGCGCACCAGCGGACCCTCGGCGGCGCGGACCTCAGCAGCGGCGAGCGCTATGAGGGCATCTGCCGCTTCGCCCAATACGTGCGCGAGAACCGCGCGACCGACTTCGCACAGAGCTGGAGCGACTGGCTCAGTGCTCAGCAGTCTCAGGCGATTCAGCAGCCTGCTGCCTGAGGGCCTTGCGCTTCGCGCGGCGCTCTTTGAAGAAACGCTTCATGATGCCGGCGCACTCCTCTTGCAGGACGCCGGCGGTCATCTCGGGGCGGTGGTTGAGCGCGGGGCAGCCCGGGATGTTGAAGACGGACTCACAGGCACCGGCCCTCGCGTCGGTGCTGCCGTAGACGACGCGGTCGACACGGCTCATGACGATGGCACGTTCTTCTCCAGCACGGCGATATTATTTAAATGCCGATCATCATTCAGAAACAG
>OHBJ01000549.1_pt1 | contig 24481 bp, 18 predicted proteins | sample 1577241 | NCBI WGS metagenome assembly OHBJ01 (sample SAMEA3541594, study PRJEB24748) | human gut metagenome | biome: human gut; feature: human-associated habitat; material: faeces | place: China | collected 2012 | reverse complement strand
CACACCCTGCATTGGATTTCATCTCAGGAGAAATACTGTATATCGACAAGCCGCTCGGATGGACATCGTTCGATGCGGTGAAGCGTCTGCGCGGCGCGTTGCAGCGCAGGCTCGGCCTTAAGAAATTCAAGGTCGGCCATGCCGGCACGCTCGACCCGCTTGCCACCGGCGTGCTGATAGTATGCACCGGTCGGGCCACGCGGCTAATCGATACGCTTCAGGCCGGTGTCAAGGAGTATGTGGCCACTCTTCAGCTCGGCGCCACCACTCCCAGCTTCGACCTTGAAAAGAAAATAGATTCCACATATCCGACTGACCACATCACCCGTGAACTCATAGAGGAGACACTTCCTCAGTTCCGCGGCAGTATCATGCAGGTGCCTCCGGTGTTTTCGGCCGTGAAGGTAGACGGAAAGCGGGCATATAAATTTGCACGCAAAGGCGCTGAAGTGGAGCTGAAGCCCAAGCAACTTCAGATAGACGAGCTTGAGCTGACCGGTTTCGATTCGGAGAGCATGCGGCTCTCCATCAGGGTGGTATGCAGCAAGGGCACCTACATACGCGCTCTGGCCCGCGACATAGGCGCAGCGCTGAATAGCGGCGCGCATCTTGTAGCCCTGCGTCGCACGCGTGTGGGCGATGCCAGTGAAGATAAATGCCTCGGCATTGATTCCGCTCTCGAAATGATAGAATCCTGTAGCCTTGAGTTCCCGGACTGGTACGAGAGGCCCGATAAAGAAAACTAACCGGCAACGTGCTTGCCAAATGATAGACTCCTATCCCGATTCATAAATGAAACTTTCGAATTTTAAATTCAAGCTTCCCAAAAATCTCATCGCCCAATACCCCAGCCGCAACCGCGACGAATGCCGGCTGATGGTGGTCAATGTGATGGACGGCACCATATCTCACCACATCTTCAAGGAAGTGATAGATTTCTTTGAAGACGGCGACATGATGGTATTCAACAATACACGGGTGTTCCCGGCCCGGATGCACGGCAATAAAGAAAAGACCGGGGCAGGCATAGAAGTATTCCTGCTGCGTGAGCTCAATGCCGAGAATAAATTCTGGGACGTGCTGGTGGAGCCTGCGCGCAAGATACGCATAGGCAATAAGCTTTATTTCGGCGGAGACGCGATGGTAGCCGAGGTAATCGACAATACCACTGCCCGCGGCCGTACTCTCCGTTTTCTCTATGACGGCAACCGCGATGAGTTCAAAGATGCGCTCTTCGCTCTGGGCGAGACACCTCTGCCGGCTTATATAAAGCGTGCGCCCGAACCTGACGATGCCGAACGCTACCAGTGCATATTCGCAACTGAGGAAGGAGCCGTAATGAGGCAGTACGACAAGATAGGCGCCCACTTCCTTATAAGAGGCTCTCCCTTGATTGTATGCATTCAGCTTACTATACAATAAGTCTTGTTCAGTCTGCGGTATGCCGGGTATGATTGGATTTGCCATAGCTCGGAATAATTTATTCCAAATATACCTTTTTGGAATGAAAAAAGCAAGGGGAAGTCAGGAAATATCAGAAGCGTACCATCAATTCCAATACCACCTTGTCTTGTTCCGACTCTTTCGCTATGCTGTTTTTGGCATAGAAGTATTTCTCGTAGTTCAGCCGGAGGTCTGTGCGGAATGCCTTGCTGAGGCTGAAGGTGATGCCGCCCGTCAGGCGTTGGCGTTTGTAGTCGGTCACTGTCAATCTGCCGGTTTCCTCATCGGCGGTTTTGGCGTCGCTCTGGTCGGTCATCATGTCGTAGCGTAGCAGGAAAGACATCTTGTTGAATACTTTTCGTAGAGGCAGGTCGTAGTTGATGAAGGTGTTGACGGCGTGTACATCTTTGAAAGCGTTGTCGGAATATTGCTTGTACAAGTATTCGCCTTCGATATGGAAACGGCCGGTTTCGTAGTAAGCGCCGATGTCATAGGACTGCATGCGTACTTCTTCCGGTTGGATACTCTGCACGCTTAGTGTCAGGTTCAGTCCTTTGGTGAAGAGAAACTGGGCTTTGGCGGAGTAGTTCACTTCCTTGTGCCATTCTTTCTGGTTGGTCAGTCCGGAACCGTTGAAAAGTCCTCCTTCCACGGTGATAGGTACATCGGTAGGCAGGGTATATCCTACTGTGAATCCCACGTCCCGTACATTGCCCACTTGCTTGGCGATGAACGAGCGGTTGGGAAAGTATTGCTGGTGCGGCGAGCGGTGGGCGTCGATGGTGAAGGGGACGCGCATTTGTCCGGCGGTGACTGTCAGTCCTTTTGTCGGGAAAAGCCGGGCGTAGGCATCCAGCATCTTGATTTGGCCTTCGTCGGAGAGGTCTATCTCGGCTTTGTAGGCTACGCTGGGCAATACGTTGCCCGTCACGCTGACGCGGGCATTGCGTACTTCGAAACGTCCTGCACCCATGGTGGTCTGATATTCGTATTTGGCGCGGATGGTTCCGTGGACTTCCGGCAGGTAGTCTTTGGTTTCCATCTTCTCCTTTTCAATCTTTTTTCCGTCCTCGTTGATGGAGGGCGTTTGGGCAATTGCGGCCAACGGCAGCAGGGCAATCAGTACTGTCAATGCACTTTTTTTCATAATCTGTTGTTGTCGAATGATTTGTCGGCGACAAAGTTCGGACATACGTGTTGTGTTTTTGTGTCATATATGTTGCATTGTTGTTACAAAAAACTGTTGGAGGGAAGAACTGCGATGGGTGCCGTTTTAATCTTTTTATGGCTTGATTTAGTTTCTTGTTTTTATTAAAACGTTGGTTGTTAGGATTGTATGTGTACTGCCACAAATGTTTCAGTCTGAAATATCAATGAAATATTCTTATCTTTGAAGGAAATATCAAGAACGTTTGTTTTAGAACCCTGATGCTTATGAAAAGACAGTTGTTTTTAGCAGGAATAAGTTTGATACTGGGCGGCATGCCGATGCTTGCTCAAGATATATCTTCGGTGAATTCCGTTTCTTACGAATGGAAGAGCGTACCGATAGTGGGAGGAGGCTTTGTGGACGGTATCGTTTTTCACCCAGAAGCTCCTGGTGTCCGTTATTGCCGCACCGATATGGGAGGAGCCTACCGGTGGGACGCTGCTTCCAACCAGTGGACGCCCTTGCTGGACTGGATAAGTCTGGATGAAAGTAATCTGCAGGGGGTGGAGAGCATTGCCATCGACCCGCAGAATCCGCAGAACGTGTATATTGCCTGCGGTACGTATACCAGTAGCTCCAATGGGGCCATACTTTGTTCTTATGATGGCGGCAGAACCTTTGCCCGTGTCGATGTGCCCTTTACGATGGGTGGCAACGAGAACGGGCGTGGTAATGGGGAACGGATGATGGTGGACCCGCAGAATGGGAATATCATTTATATGGGAACCCGTTTGCATGGTTTGTGGCGCAGTATGGATAAGGGGCAGAGCTGGGCACGGGTGGTGTCTTTCCCGGATGTCTCCGAGAAGTTCAATCCTGCCGACCGTGCTGCATGGGGGAATCGCGGTAGTGGCATTGTCTGCATAGTCTACGATGTACAAGGTACTCAAGATGGGCGTGGTACCCGTGACATTTATGTGGCGGCTTCATTGATGGGAAGGGAAAATCTGTTCGTGAGCCACGACTATGGTGAAAGCTGGCAGCCGGTTGAGGGGCAGCCGGTGCAGTATCGTCCCACACATATGGTTTTGACCGGTGACGGCCAATTAGTATTGACGTACGGAGATACTCCCGGTCCGAGTCAGATGGAGGACGGTGGAGTTTGGAAGTACGATATACGTAAAGACAAATGGACGGACATTTCGCCCGTCCGACTGTCCGATGGCGGAAAAGCGGGATTTGGCTATGCAGCCGTATCAGTGGATGCCCGTAATCCGAAACATCTGATTGCCAGTACACACAGCTTGGGAGGCAAACACGGTTATAAGAGTGATGAGATGTTCCGTACGACCGACGGTGGCAAAAGCTGGAAACCGATTTTCAAGACGGGATATGAGTATGATTATTCTAAAGCTCCCTATACAGAGGTGGCGCCCCTGCACTGGATGTTCGACATTGAGATAGACCCTGCCGACGCCGAACATGCCATGTTTACCACTGGTTTCGGTGGTTGGGAAACTTTCAATCTATCGGCCGTGGAACGCGGGGAACCGGTGAAATGGAGCATCATGTCTGCCGGTATTGAAGAGACCGTGCCCCTCGAACTTTATGCTCCCGAAAAAGGCGCGCGCCTGATTTCCGGTATCGGTGACTATGGTGGCTTTACGCATTTCGACCTCAATCGGCCCGATCCGTTGGGCAGTCATGCCAATCCTCATTTCGGTAATACGAATGGAGTGACGGGTGCCTGGTTGAAGCAGGATTTGATAGTCAGAGTGGGAACTTTGTTCGGCCACCAGCCGGGTGCACGCACCATCTCCTATTCAGAAGACGGAGGCAGGAGTTGGAACATGTGTGCTACTGTTCCCGTAGAGAAGGCGCGCAACGGGCATATTGCCGTTTCGGCCGACGGCTCTTCCTGGATTTGGACACCCGACCGTTCCACCGCTTTTCTGACCCGCGACAAAGGGAATTCGTGGATGTCTTGTCAAGGCCTGCCGGAGAATATCCGTGTCATAGCCGACAAAGTGAATCCCAAACGTTTTTATGCCGTGGATGCTGTTGCCGGACTTCTATACAGCAGCGAAGATGGCGGGGCGACCTTCCATACCGATACTCTGCAACTGGCTGTAAAAACACTCCGGCGGGGCAATGCCTCTCTGACGAATCGCAGGGGTGACCCGCGCGGAGGGCAAGACCGTATTTATTCGACTCCCGGTCGTGAGGGAGATTTGTGGATTGCCGCTTACGATGGCCTGTACCATTCCACTACCCGTACGGGATTTGATTTTCGTGCGCTGGACAAAGTCCGTACTATCTATGCCTTCGGTTTTGGCAAGGCAAAGCCGGGCAGTAACTATCCGGCCCTTTATCTGATTGGCGTTGTCAACGGTCAGTACGGCTTTTTCCGCTCAGACGATGCTGCCGTTTCCTGGATGCGTATTAACGATGATGCTCATCAATACGGGTTGGTTCTGCATATCTGTGGGGATATGCAGGAGTATGGCAGGGTCTATATAGGGACACATGGACGGGGGATTGTGACGGGAGTGCCCTCTTCCGATTGACAAGTTCTTTATGTGAAGGCATGCTAAAAAGGCATGCCTTTTCTCTATCTTCTGCTCGAAATCATGTATTTTTGCAGACTAATTCATTGGTTTCTGATATGAGTACACCTGAAAAGCGAGTATTGGTCGGTATGAGCGGTGGTATAGACAGTACTGCCACTTGCCTGATGTTGAAGGAGCAGGGCTATGAGATAGTCGGTCTCACCATGTGGGTGTGGGGAGACGAACCGGTAGAAGCCCACCAACTGGCAGACAGCATGGGGATTGAACATCATGTGGCAGATGAGCGCGAAGCCTTCCGACAGATAATCGTACAGAATTTTATAGATGAATATTGTCAGGGTCGGACTCCGAACCCTTGTGTGATGTGTAATCCGCTGTTCAAGTTCCGTATTCTTGAGGAGTGGGCAGACAAGCTGGGGTGTGCCTATATTGCTACCGGACATTACACCCGTCTGGAGGAACGGAACGGTAAGGTTTATATCATAGCCGGGGATGATGACAAGAAAGACCAGTCCTACTTTTTGTGGAGACTGGGGCAGGAGTTGCTGAAGCGTTGTATCTTCCCCTTAGGCACCTATACCAAGCAGCAAGTCCGCGAATACCTCCGCGACAAAGGTTATACCGTCAAGGCGGAAGAAGGCGAGAGCATGGAGGTCTGCTTCATTAAAGGTGATTACCGTGATTTCCTGCGCGAACACTCTCCGGAGATAGACCGCGAGGTGGGACCGGGATGGTTTGTCAATTCGGAAGGCGTTAAGCTGGGTGAACACAAAGGCTTTCCCTATTACACCATCGGGCAGCGCAAGGGACTCGAAATAGCCTTGGGCAAACCTGCCTACGTCTTGAAAATCAATCCTCAGAAGAATACGGTGATGCTGGGAGACGCCGAACAGCTGAAGACGGGATATATGCTTGCCGAACATGAGAATTTGGTGGATGAGGGAGAGTTTTTTGAAAGCAAGGAGCTAACCGTACGTATCCGTTACCGCAGTAAACCGATTCCTTGCGACGTGAAGCGCCTGGAGGACGGTCGTCTGCTGGTACACTTCCAGACGGAAGCCTCTGCCATAGCTCCGGGACAGTCTGCCGTATTCTATATAGGCCGAAGGGTAGTGGGCGGTTCCTTTATCGCTTCCCAAAGAGGCATCGGGATGTTCCTTTAATTTTTAATTTTTAATTTATAATTGTGAAAAGACTTCTACTCCTTTCCGCCTTTGTCCTGCTTGCGGCAGGAGCATCGGCACAACAAGATACATTGAAGTATCGCATCAGCCTGAAGGATAAGGCTGCCACCACGTATTCCTTGGAACACCCGGAAGCGTTTCTTTCTGAAAAGGCGATTGCTCGTCGGCATAAGCAGAACCTGCCGATAGATTCTACCGACTTGCCGGTGTGCCGCAAGTACGTGGACGAAATTCGCCATCAGGGCGTAAATGTTGTGGTTACCGGTAAATGGGAGAACTTCGTCACGGTATCTTGCAATGACTCTACCTTGATAGACCGTATTGCCGCACTACCTTTTGTCTGCGCTACGGAAAAAGTCTGGATAGCTCCCAAAGATGACAGTCCGATGATGTCTACCGGACGCGATTCTTTGATTAACCAGCCGAGTGTACATCCTGACAGTATCTATGGACTTGCCGTTAGCCAGATACAGATGAGTAATGGTGATAAATTGCACCAGGGAGGGTTCAAGGGGCAGGGCATGACGATTGCAGTTATCGATGCCGGTTTTCATAATGCCGATAAGATAACCGCCATGCAGAACATCCGGGTGTTGGGAACCAAAGATTTTGTAAATCAGCAGGCAGACATCTTTGCAGAGAGCAGTCATGGCATGATGGTACTGTCCTGCATCGGCATGAACCAGCCCGGCATTATGACCGGTACGGCGCCTGAGGCTTCTTTCTGGTTGCTGCGTAGCGAAGACGAGTATTCCGAGCATTTGGTCGAGCAGGACTATTGGTCTGCAGCGGTGGAGTTTGCCGATAGTGTAGGGGTGGATGTACTCAATACTTCATTGGGATATTACACTTTTGACGACAAGTCGAAAGATTATAGGTTCCGTGATTTGGACGGACGCCATGCACTGATGTCCCGTCAGGCTTCACACGTTGCGGACAAAGGAATGGTGCTGGTGTGCAGTGCCGGCAATTCCGGTATGGGTTCGTGGAAGAAAATCACACCTCCGGGAGATGCGGAGAACGTGCTGACCGTGGGCGCTATTGACAAGGAAGCCGTACTGGCTCCTTTCTCATCTATCGGGAATACGGCGGACCACCGGATAAAACCGGATGTGGTGGCTGTCGGCTTGGGGGCTGATGTCATACGTACGGATGGTAACCAGGGTAAGGCAAACGGTACGTCGTTTTCTTCTCCTATCATGTGTGGCATGGTGACCTGCTTGTGGCAGGCTTGCCCTGAACTTACGGCTAAAGAGGTGATAGAACTGGTACGCCGCTCCGGTGACCGTAAAGATTATCCCGATAATATATACGGTTATGGTGTGCCCGATATGTGGAAAGCATATCAGGATTATCTGCTCAAAAGATAGCCATATGGAATCGTTGTCTTTGTATGAGCTCAACGCCCTTGTGCGCCGCAGTCTGGAACAATGCCTTCCTGACGAGTGTTGGGTGCAGGCGGAGTTGAGTGATGTGCGTACCAATAGCACGGGGCATTGCTATCTGGAATTTGTGCAGAAAGACCCTCGCAGCAACAGCCTGATAGCTAAGGCGAGAGGAACAATCTGGGCAAATGTGTTCCGCCTGCTGAAGCCCTATTTTGAGGAAGCCACGGGGCAGGCGTTTGTTGCGGGCATCAAAGTGCTGGTGCAGGTCACCGTCAGCTTCCACGAACTTTACGGCTATAGCCTTACGGTGCAGGACATAGACCCCACCTATACCTTGGGCGATATGGCACGCCGCCGCAGGGAGATACTGAAACAGCTCGAGGAAGAGGGGGTGCTCACCCTCAATAAGGAACTCGGGATGCCCCGTCTGCCGCAACGTATTGCCGTCATATCCTCACCGACGGCGGCGGGCTATGGTGACTTCTGTCATCAGCTGGAAAACAACTCCCGGGGTTTCTACTTTTATACGGAACTGTTTCCTGCCCTGATGCAGGGTGACCGTGTGGAGGAGTCTGTCCTCTCTGCTCTTGACCGGGTAAATGCACGCTTGTCCGAGTTTGATGTGGTTGTCATTATTCGTGGTGGAGGCGCCACGTCCGACTTATCCGGTTTCGATACTTACCTGCTTGCTGCTGCTTGTGCACAGTTTCCGTTGCCTATCATAACGGGCATCGGTCACGAGCGGGATGACACGGTGCTGGATTCTGTGGCACATACCCGTGTAAAGACCCCTACGGCGGCTGCCGAATTCTTAATAGAGTCCATGGACAGCGCTGCTGATGAACTGGAAATGCTTGCTTCTCGCTTGCATGAGGGTGTCAGGAATCTGTTGCAGCAGGAACAGCGCAGACTCTCTGGTTACAAGAACCGGATTCCTTCTGCCGCATACCATCGTATATCCGATGCAAAAATGGCTTTGCTGACTGTGCGGAAAGATGTGGTGCAGGCTGTGACTTCCTCTTTGTTCCGCCATCGCCATCGCATGGAATTGTTGCAACAACGATTGGCAGATGCTTCACCGGAAAAGTTGTTGGCTCGCGGTTACAGCATTACGTTGAAAGATGGGAAAGTAGTGAAGAATGCAGATGAACTGCAGGAGAATGATATGATAACAACCCGTCTGCGGAATGGTGAAGTGGTTTCAATAGTACATATTTAACTCTCATTCATGCAGTGTTTTGCAAATCTCTGTATTTTATGAATATTGCTTAAATCATTTAAAATGAACAAAGATGAAAACACAAAATTTGTTTTTTATGCTGATACTGATAAGTATGGCATTTAGTTTTATTTCATGTACGGATGAGGATGATAAGGTCGAAATTCCTCAACTGGTAGGTAAGTGGATTGTGAAAGAACCAGTCCTGCAGGACGATTTTGTGACCTGCTATACGTTTAATGCAGACAAGACCTATGAAGTTTATACCGGAAGCCCGTTATCTAACGGAGTCCCTTTTCGTGGAACTTATGTCATAAGTCTTGATGAAAAATTGATTACGTTGTATGATAAAGAGGGACATTATACTGAACAATATCATATTTTGAAACTGACGTCCAAGGATATGAAGTGGGAGAACGCATCGCCCAAAGACGGGAATTCTGACAAACGGCTTGAGAAGTACAACGATTAATTAATTTCAATTATGCCGGTAACCAAGAAAAAAGAGACCTACTCCGAAGCCATGGCACGTTTGGAGAAAATTGTCAGCCAGATAGACAACAACGAACTGGAGATAGATGTGCTTGCTGAAAAAATAAAGGAAGCAAACGGAATTATAGCATTTTGCAGCGATAAATTGACCAAAGCTGACAAGGAAATTGAAAAATTACTGTCGGAGAAGTGGGAATCTGAAGAATAAAAGCTATTTTTGTTGCAAAATGTACGTAATAGAAGTAACTAATACTTTGAGATATGAAAGAACTTGATTGGGCTAATCTGCCGTTCGGATATATGAAGACAGATTACAATGTGAGAATTTACTATCGTAACGAACAATGGGGCGAACTGGAAGTTTGCAGTGAGGAAACCATTCCTATGCACATGGCTGCCACTTGTTTGCACTACGGTCAGGAAGCGTTTGAGGGTTTGAAGGCTTTTCGTGGCAAAGACGGTAAAGTGCGTATCTTCCGTTTGGAGGAGAATGCAACCCGCCTGCAATCCACTTGCCGTGGCATCTTGATGCCGGAACTTTCTACGGAGCGTTTCAAAGAAGCTATTCTGAAGGTGGTGAAGCTGAACGAGCGTTTCATTCCGCCTTATGAATCGGGTGCTTCTCTGTATATCCGTCCGTTGCTGGTGGGTACCGGTGCACAAGTAGGCGTACATCCTGCCAGCGAATATCTGTTTGTGGTGTTCGTGACCCCGGTAGGTCCTTACTTTAAGGGTGGATTCTCAACCAATCCGTATGTCATTATCCGCGAATTCGACCGTGCTGCCCCATTGGGTACCGGTATTTATAAAGTAGGTGGTAACTATGCGGCCAGCTTGCGTGCCAACAAGAAAGCGCACGATTTGGGTTATGCCTGTGAGTTCTATCTGGATGCCAAGGAAAAGAAATACATGGACGAATGTGGTGCTGCCAACTTCTTCGGCATCAAGGACAATACGTATATCACTCCGAAGTCCACTTCCATCCTGCCCTCCATCACCAACAAGAGCCTGATGCAGCTGGCAGAGGATATGGGCATGAAGGTGGAGCGCCGTCCGGTTCCCGAAGAAGAGTTGCTGACTTTCGAGGAAGCGGGTGCCTGCGGTACGGCTGCCGTTATCAGCCCCATCGAACGTATTGACGACGTAGAGAACGGCAAGTCATACGTTATTTCCAAGGATGGAAAACCGGGACCGGTATGTACGAAGCTCTACAACAAGCTGCGTGCCATCCAGTATGGTGACGAGCCAGATACTCACGGGTGGGTGACGATTGTTGAATAATACGGTGATGGTAATATCTATCGTATAAGACTTGCCGGGACTTTGTTTTTTATACTTTTAGGCACGGATTGCGCGGAAAGCACGGATAGATTGAAGAGAGACCGTGAAAATCCGTGTAATCCGTGCCTAAAATAATATGTTTTATGTTTCAATGCTTCTTAAATGGGAAAGAACAAGTTAGAGAAGTTTGCCGATATGGCGAGTTATCCGCATGTTTTCGAGTATCCGTATTCCGCGGTGGATAATGTGCCGTTTGACATGAAAGGGAACTGGCACGGGCGGTTTTTCAAGAACGACCATCCCATTGTCCTGGAACTGGGCTGTGGTAGGGGAGAATATACTGTCGGATTGGGACGCATGTTTCCCGAAAAGAACTTCATCGGAGTGGATATAAAGGGTGCCCGCATGTGGACGGGAGCCACCGAGTCGCTGGAGTCGGGCATGAAGAACGTTGCTTTCTTGCGTACGAATATCGAAATCATCGACCGCTTTTTTGCTACAGATGAGGTGAGCGAAATCTGGCTCACTTTCTCGGACCCGCAGATGAAGAAGGCGACCAAAAGGCTTACTTCCACTTATTTCATGGAGCGCTACCGCAAGTTCCTGAAGAATGACGGCATAGTCCATCTGAAGACGGACAGCAACTTCATGTTTACCTATACCCGGTACATGATTGAAAGAAACCGGCTGCCGGTGGATGTGATGACGGAAGACTTGTACCACTCCGGCATGGCTGATGAGATACTCAGCATCAAGACCTATTATGAACAACAATGGCTGGATCGTGGTTTGAATATCAAGTACATCAAGTTCCATCTTCCGCAAGAGGGCGAGTTGCAGGAGCCGGATGTGGAGATAGAGCTGGATGAGTACCGCAGTTATAACCGTAGTAAGCGTAGTGGACTACAAACCAGTAAATGATGCGAATCAGTGGTTAAAAATACTACTGATTCGCATAAAAATAGTAAATAGTAAATCGTCAAATAGTACATACAATGACATTATATCCAAAATTAATCCTTGATGCATTGGCAACAGTGCGTTATCCCGGCACCGGAAAGAATCTTGTTGAGGCTGAGATGGTGGCCGATAACATGCGGATTGACGGGATGAAGGTCAGCTTCTCGTTGACATTCGAGAAACCGACTGATCCGTTCATGAAGTCAATGGTGAAGGCTGCCGAGACAGCTATACATACGTATGTCTCTCCCGAGGTGGAGGTTGTGATTACGACTGAAAGCCGTCAGGCGGCACGTCCGGAAGTGGGTAAGCTATTACCCCAGGTGAAGAATGTTATCGGAGTGTCTTCCGGAAAAGGTGGGGTAGGTAAGTCCACGGTTGCTGCCAACCTTGCCGTGTCTTTGGCAAAGTTGGGTTATAAAGTAGGTCTGCTGGATGCTGATATCTTCGGGCCTTCTGTTCCAAAGATGTTCCAAGTGGAAGATGCCCGTCCGGTGGCAGAGAACATTGGTGGACGTGACTTGATTGTTCCGATAGAGAAGTATGGCATCAAGTTGCTTTCCATCGGTTTCTTTGTAGACCCCGACCAGGCCACTTTGTGGCGGGGAGGTATGGCAAGCAATGCCTTGAAGCAGCTGATTGGTGATGCCGATTGGGGAGAACTGGATTATTTCCTTATCGACCTTCCTCCCGGAACGAGCGACATTCACTTGACAGTGGTGCAGACTTTGGCACTGACAGGAGCTATCGTTGTTAGCACGCCGCAGGCTGTGGCGCTGGCAGATGCCCGCAAAGGCATCAATATGTTTACCAATGATAAGGTGAATGTGCCCATTCTCGGTTTGGTGGAGAACATGGCTTGGTTCACGCCTGCCGAATTGCCGGAAAACAAGTATTATATCTTTGGAAAAGAAGGCGCAAAGAGACTGGCTGAGAAAATGAACGTACCCTTGCTGGGACAAATTCCTATCGTGCAGAGTATCTGCGAGAGCGGTGATAAGGGGACTCCGGTTGCTTTGGATGAGAATACGGTGACCGGGCGCGCTTTCCTGCAACTGGCTGCTGCCGTAGTCCGTCAGGTAGACCGCAGAAATATGGAAATGGCGCCGACACGGATTGTGGAAGTGCATAAATAAACATGGATATTTTCCTTATGAAAAAGGAGCAATTGCCCGTCGCCAGGTAACTGCTCCTTTTTCATTTAAACTTGTTTAGAGAGAAAATTAGTTTATTTAGTTGGAGTAACAGTGGCATTCTGGACAGCAAGGCTTTTCTCCGGTTCTTGCAGGCGGAACATGATGGGGACTGTATATTTTACGTTTACAGCTTGTCCTCTTTGCATGCCGGGCTTCCACTTGGGCATGATGGTAGTCAGACGGATTGCTTCAGCGTCTAGCAGTGGGTCGGCACCACGGATTACTCTGGGGCAGATGATGTTCCCTTCTTTATCCACTATAAACTGTATGACCACTCTTCCCTGAATCTTAGCTTTTTGTGCGGCTACCGGATATTTGATATTTTTGCCGATGAATTCCATCATTGCAGACATGCCGCCGGGATATTCCGGCATTTGTTCTACGACTTCAAAAACGGTTCCCTCCTCCGGTACCGTTGTTCCTTCCGGAGCATAACCCACTACCACCATTTCATCTATTTTGCTTTCAATGGGAGCATACTTAACCTGTGTATTGTTTTCCGTCAGACGGAACATCACGGGAACTGTATATTTTACCCGCACGGCTTCTCCTTTTTGTGTGCCGGGTTTCCATTTGGGCATGGCACTGATTACGCGCACGGCTTCTTTGTCCAGTTCGGGGTCAATACCACGAAGCACTCTCGCATTGGCGATGCTGCCGTCTTTTTCCACCACGAATTGTACGGTTACCCGTCCTTGTGTGCCTTTCTTCATGGCTGCTTCCGGATACTTGATGTTCTTGCTCAAATATTCCATTAGTACCGGCATGCCTCCACCGGGGAATTCGGGCATATGTTCCACTACTTCGAAAATAGGATTGTCGAGAGTATCCTTGTCCACTACCTTTCCTTTGTAAGTCACAGCTTTCGTGTCTTGTTCCGGTTGGGGAGCTGCTTGAGGGTCTTGAACTTCCGGTGCTGGTTGTTCGGTTTTGGGATCTACGGCCTCTATGACTTCCGTTGCAATCTTCTTCGTGGTACGCGCCACGGCTTCGATGTTGCTGACAATCATAAGTAAGGCTGCCAAGGGAAGGAACATCAGATATTTGGTCCTTCCTATTTCTTTTGTTCTCTTTTTGTTCATCATTTTGATGCGTTTTTTTAAAGGTAAAACATTGAAACTGTTATAGATAGTTGCTGCAGCCTTTTGATGTGACAATCCTAGCAGATGGTACTGGTAGGTTTTGGAGTCATAGCCGTTCTCCAATACGCGGGCATCGGCCATATATTCCAGATTGGTGCGGATTTCCCGTTTCATGAGCCAGGCAAAGGGATTGCACCAGCAAAAAATGCACACCAGTTCACTGATGATGACATCAATGGAGTGCCATTGCCGGGCGTGTGTCTGCTCATGGGTCAATATTTCGTTGAATTCCTCTTCCGTATGCGAGGACGGATGGATAAAAATCCAGTGGAAAAAGGAGAAAGGCCCGTCTGCTTTGGGAAGCAGATGTATATTTGTGTTGCCTATTTGTACCTTGCGGCATCGGCATGCCAGGTGGATGATGCCCGCCAGTTGCATGATGAGGCGTATCATCAGCAATGCCACTATTCCCCAATAGGCGATATTGGCATATTCTGAAAGGATGCTTTTCCAGTCGGTAGGAGCCGCTTCGGTGCCTATTGTGAGTTCCGGTAGCACAACGCTAGCATAGAGGTCTGCCATGGCCACCATCGGTTCCTGCTCCGTAATCCACGTTTGTATGTTCAGCAGAGGTACGGCGGCAGAAACGGCAAAGAAACAGAGCAGTGCGGTTCTGCGCCAGCCGAAAAACGTGTCTTTGTAGAAGAACAGCCGATAGAATGCGTAAAACAGTACTATCGCTACATTCACTTTCAGAAAATAGGCTAACATGTTTACTCCTTTCCTTTCTCTATCATGTCTATAATGTCTTTCAGGTCATTGGCCGAAATCTTCTGGTCTTTGGCGAAGAACGAAACCATTTCCTTATAAGAATTTTCAAAGTAGTTGCGCACAAAACCGCTCATAAAGGTACGTTTGTATTCGCTTTCGCGTATAAGCGGGGTATACTGGTAAGTGTTGCCTACACGTGCGGCACGGATATACTGCTTGCGCTCCAGGTTTTTCACAATAGATGCTACAGTTGTGTAGGGAGGCGCCGGTTTGGGATATTTGGCAACAATGTCTTTTACGAAGCAACTGCCCAGTTCCCAAATGTACAACATTGCTTCTTCTTCTTGTATCGTTAACTTTTCCATGGATAAAGTATTTAAATGAATTTAATGCAAATCTACGAATATTTCGTAAACTAACATCAAACAGTGAGTTAATTAATCTAAATGCTCCTGCTGTGTGTATATTCTTTTGCCGGATTGAAAAGAACATGGCTGTTGATAATCTTCTTTTGGCTAAGATTGTCTATCTTTGCAGAAGAAGCGAAGACTGGCGGCACCTCAGCATAAAAAATGAACGGGTTCATTTTATCCTGCATTCGGTTTGCGCTGTCTTTGTTGCAATGAATTCTTTTACCTTAAATAAAGCAGAATATGGGAACAGTTAAATCGTTGTTGCTGGGAATGTGCTTCGTATTGGGTGCATGCACAAGCCAGACTTCTACTGTGCAAACCACAGAGAAGGGAACTCAATGGGAATGGCAGAATGGTACCATTGTTGTCAAAACTCCCGAGCGTCCGGCAGGACAGAAGAGTGTATTGGGACTGACTACTCCGAAGTTGGAGGCAGTCCGTGTGGGTTTTGTTGGTTTGGGGATGCGTGGCCCCGGAGCAGTGGAGCGTTTCACTTATATTCCGGGTACGCAGGTAGTGGCTCTTTGTGATTATGAAGAGGCCCGTGCAGATAAATGTCAGGAGCTCTTGAAGAAGGCATCCATGCCCAAAGCCGCCGTCTATTCCGGTGACAAAGGATACGAGGAACTCTGCAAACGTGATGATATAGATTTGGTTTATGTTGCTGCAGACTGGCTGCATCACTTCCCCGTTGCCAAGTGTGCGTTGGAGAATGGAAAGAATGTAGCGATAGAAGTGCCTTCGGCCATGAATCTGCAGGAATGCTGGGATTTGATTAACTTGAGTGAATCTACCCGTAAGCATTGCTTCATTCTGGAGAACTGCTGCTATGACTGGTTCGAGATGAATACGCTGAACATGGCGCAGCATGGCGTGTTCGGTGAAGTTATCCGTGCGCAGGGTGCTTATATACATAATTTGAGCCCGTTTTGGGACCATTATTGGAAGAATGGAGAAAATGACAAGCTGGGCTGGCGTTTGGACTACAACATGAAGCATCGCGGTGACGTGTATGCCACCCACGGCCTTGGTCCGGTGGCGCAAGCACTGGATATTCACCGTGGTGACCGTATGGAAACGCTGGTAGCCATGGATACCAAGTCTGTGGTAGGCAAGGAGCTGGTAGAGAAAAGAACCGGTGAGGAGTGCAAGGAGTTCCGTAACGGTGACCATACCACGACCATGATTCGTACAGCCAATGGAAAGGTGATTGAGATTCAGCACAATGTGATGACGCCACAGCCTTATAACCGTTTGTATCAGCTTACGGGCACCAAGGGATTCGCCAACAAATATCCGGTAGAAGGGTATGCGCTTGACGCTGACCAGCTGAGTGCATCGGGCGTTCAGCCCAAAGTGGATGATTTGAATTCACACGGTTTCCTGCCGGAGACGGAGATGGAGGCACTCGTGGAGAAATACCAGCATCCCATTTTGAAGAAGTACGGTGAGATGGCGAAGGAAGTAGGAGGTCATGGTGGCATGGACTTCGTGATGGACAGCCGTCTGGTATATTGCCTGCAGAACGGTCTTCCGTTGGATATGGATGTATACGATCTTGCCGAGTGGTGCTGCCTTGCAGAATTGGGAGAACTTTCCATGGACAACGGTTGTGCGGCTGTGGCATTCCCTGATTTCACCCGTGGTGAATGGAATGTGGTGAAAGGCTACAAGCATGCGTATGCAAGTCCGGAAGAGGAAGCGGCTGCTATGGAGAAGGCAAGGGCATTTACTGCTAAACTGAAGGAGCAGGGAGCCAAGGAATGGGCTGAAAAGTAATGGCGGTATACTGATAAAACAAAAAAACAGCAGGTGATAAGCCTGCTGTTTTTTTGTTTTATCAGTTTGTCATTTAGTCACTTTCAGCAACTCTTCCTTCATCTTCTCCACTCCCGGAAAGCCGGTTTGTCTGAACGTGGTGTTTCCTTCGCGGTCTACAATCAGATAAGTCGGTACCCCTTCTATCTTGAATGCATCCGATAGGTATTTCCATTGGGCATCTGTCAGACGGAAATGTTCGCCGTGGATGTCGGGAATCATATTCTCCCAGGTCTTCAAGGGAGAGGTTTCGCCGGTGATGTACAGATATAGGATATCCTTGTCTTTCAGTTCCTCCTTCATGGGGGCCATCGTCTTGTTTGCCATACGGCATGGACCGCACCAAGTGGCCCAGAAATCTACTAACAATACTTTTCCTTTGAATTTGCTGATGATGGAAGTGAACAAATCTTCGTTGCTGACGTTGGTGTCCACTTGGTTGATGGTGTAGCCCGTCTTTTTCTTGTTGGCTTCGAGTTGTGCCAGCAGTTCGTCATTGGCGGCAGTCAGCATTTCACGGTATGCGGCGGGCATGGCGACAACGGTGGCCTTTTGCTCGTCGGTGAGCGGGGTGAAGTTCTTGATACCCCGGTAGAGGGTGACATTACGGGCTATATCGAAGAAGATACCTTTGTCGGTTCCCCAGGCTTTGGCCAATTCTCCACTCCGTTCGACATTCCTTGAAGCCATTTGTACATACTGGTTGGACAAGACTGCCTGCGGCACATTCAATATACTCATATCTTCGTCGGACACGTAGTTGGCGGGTACTTTCCGGGCAAGTTCCTGATAGTAGTTGTTTGCTTCCTCCCGTTTGATGAGATTGGCGTGTAGGGCAGCCGATGTCAAGATGCTGGCAACGGAAGACAGCATGGCATTTGTAATCAGTTTGTTATTGATAGTCAAAAGTTGTCGGGTAGAAGCACTATAAGGCAACTTGTCTATTGCTTCTTGTGTTTCGTCGGATATTTGAAGTACGTATGCTTTGGCTGCATCAATATCCTTGCCAGCCAGTGCAGCTATGTTTTGATAGAGCTTGTCTTGCATGTCGATGCCGAGGTGGTTTCCGTTCAATTCTTGTGCCACGGTTTCCAGCGGTCCGTTGATATATACCATTTCTCCATAGGGTTTCCCTTCGCTGTGGAATTTAGACTTGCGCCGGGAAGCTTCGCGTAGATTGACGTATATTTCTGTTGTCTTGCCGGGTTCCATGAAGAACTGGAGCATATGCTCTCTACCCAAATATATGGTACATGGGGTAGTGCCGGGCAATGTTACTTCTTTGGTGAAACTGCCGTCAGGCTGGATGTCGAGTGGTATGTCCGTGATGTCTCCTTTGACATTCTCCCACACGGCAATACTGATTGGCATTCCCATATTGGGGCGTGAATCCAGGAGTTTTCCTTTCAGCATGGCTTTTCCGTATTGGATGACCGGTTCGGGAAGTTCGGCATTAGGGTCGGCTTTGTGTACTACGGCGTTCTGGGGAAGTGCCAGTTCCGGCAGTTTCTTGCTTTTCAGTTGTATTCCCCAGATGCTGAATCCGTTTTCCACCTTTTCGCCTTCGGTGAAGTCGAAGGAGGTAGCATTGTCGGATAGGGGAGGAAAGACCAGCTGGAATTCCGCTTCGCCCGATTCGGGCATCCAAAATTCTTTACCTGGTATGATGCCTATACCGGAACGCAGTTGGTAGGTTTCTCCGTTATTGTCTGTCAGGTAGCTGTCGGGTGCAATCTGTATCCAGTACTTGGGACGATACTTGGCATAGATGTGGAGCACGGTTGCCGTGTCACTGATGACTACTTTACTCACTTCGATGGAAGTCGTGTTTCTTACGATAAACGGTGGTTGGTCAATCACACGGTTTTTGGCTTGCAGGGTACAGCAGATGCACAGTAGGAAGCCTGCTAAGAGTAAATGAATGTGTCTCATATAAATTGTTTTTTGCGAAATTACGAATGTTTCGTAAAGAAACAAGCATGTGGGAGTTAATTGATGTAAAATACTTCCATTTCTTCGTTTTTCAAAGAAACCTTGTATCTTTGCCATCTGATACTTAACACTTAATATCTTGTCATATGAGAACCAGAATTCTTTTGATGGGCTTGTTGTTGGCCGCTGTTGCCAATGCCCAGACTATCTATCATGATGCTTCCGCCTTCCCCCTTCTGGGCAAAGCAACAGAATCTACCCTTACCCGCTATGAGCGTCTGCCGGACTCTCTGCAGAACATCTCCCGCAAGCCATTGTGGGACTTAGGCCGCAACAGTGCCGGACTCGCCGTGCGCTTCCGTTCCAACTCTACAAGCATTTCTGCCAAATGGGAAGTAAGGAACAATATGAGTATGAACCACATGACACCGACCGGCATTAAAGGCCTCGACCTCTACTGCTTGCAAGACGGTAAGTGGATATTTGCCGGTAGCGGACGTCCGCAGGGCAAAATCAATAAGGCGACTATCGTAAGCAATATGTTGCCCGAGGAGCGCGAATACCTTTTGTACCTTTCTTTATATGATGGGGTTACCTCGCTTTCCATCGGCGTGGATTCTTTATCCGCCATTACCCCGCCGGCAGTAGACTTGCCGAAACGTGAGAAGCCGGTGGTATTCTATGGTACCAGCATCTTGCAGGGAGGCTGCGCTTCCCGTCCCGGCATGGCGCATACCAATATTCTGGAACGTTGGCTCAATCGTGAGTGCATCAATCTGGGATTTAGCGGCAATGCCTTGCTCGACCTGGAGATTGCCGATGTCATAGCCGGTGTGGACGCTTCTATGTTTGTCCTCGACTTTGTGCCCAATGCTACCGTGGAGCAAATGAGAGAGCGTGCCGATAAATTCTATACCACTATCCGCAGCAAGCATCCCGATACGCCTGTCCTTTTCGTGGAAGACCCTCTCTTTACCCACTCTCCTTTTGACACCAGGATTGCCAAGGAGGTAAAGGACAAGAATGAGACATTGAATGCCTTTTTCCGTTCTTTGAAGCAACGTGGAGAGAAAAACATCTATTTCCTTGCTTCCCGTGACATCATCGGCCACGACGGGGAGGCTACAGTAGACGGCATTCATTTTACCGATTTGGGCTTTATGAGGTATGCTGAGATACTTTACCCGATATTGGAGAAACACATGCGACCGTAATTAGGTATTACAGCCCCGTTTGTCTGTTTGCTGCCTTGCCGATGCTGTAGGGCAACTATTTGTTTCCTTTAACAAAACAGTCTGTTTCCTATAAGGGAACAGACTGTTTCAATATGGCGAACAAACTGTTTTTATATATTGGAACAAATTGTTCTGATACGCTGAAACAAAGTGTTCAAACGCATGTGAACACTTTGTTTCGTAGGCTTGGAACAATGTGTTACGCTTCTATACTCTTATGCTTCTTATACTCTTCAATCACATGTTTCCTGCTCTGCAATATCTGCCAGCGATATACCAGGCACGTGGTGATGAAGTAGAAGCCCGTTTGTATCCATAGTGCTTGGTACTCGAAAGAGACTTCATTGAGTGTGGCTCCCATGCTGTTGATGCGTACGTAGCCGTTGATGCCGAAGGTAGAAGGGAAGATGTACGAGAAGTACTTCCAGAAAGCGGGCATAGCAGCTCCCGGCCATGAAATGCCGGAGAGGAACAGCAGCGGCACGGAGGTGAACACGAACAGCAGCATGCACGTTTCGCGGTTGCGGATGGCAATGGATGCTGTCATGGCAAAGAAAATACAAGCGGCCAGGTAGGGCAGGGTGAACAGAGTCAGGACACCGGGTATCGCTATTTGGTTGAGGCTGAAAAGCCATGGAACCACACACAGTATATATACCGATACCAGTGAATATACCATGAAGTAGCTCAGCCCTTTTCCCATCACAATGCGTAGTGTGCCGTTGTAGTGGCGGTTGATAGGCACCAGGTCGCGGAAGCGGTTCTGTTCGCGTGCCGTCCCGGCAGACAAGCCGATGCCGAGTAGCAGCGTTTGCTGGATAATCAATACCAATACTGCCGGAATCAGGAAAGCGGCAAATCCGTTGGTTGGATTATAGAGGGCGACATCCTCATACTCTATCGGGTAGGCGGTAATCTCGTCCTGGCGGTCGGTGGTATTGGCGCTTCGCTCCACTTTGATGTCTGCGTTCATGGCAAGCGACACGTTGGTGTTGGCAGTCAGCAAGGCTTTGTAATACAGCAGTCCGCTCATGTCGCAGAAGATGCTGACCTGCGTTTGCTTACCGCGTACAATGTCGTCGCTGAAGGTGGAGGGGATGTAGATAATACCGTATGCCCTGCGGTCCTTCAACATCAGTTTGGCTTCTTCCATATCAGCGCAGTAGCTCACGAGGCTCACTTCGGGACTGGAGTCCACTTTCCGCAGGTATTCGCGGCTCAACGAGGAGCGTGAGTCATCCACCACGACAGTGGGCACTTCGTGGATAGTTTCGTTGGTATAGATGAAAGCGTATATCAACGGATAGACCAACGGAACGAGCACGAAGAAGATGAGCACGCCCTGGTCGCGGAAGGTGGTGCCGAATTCCCGTTTCCATATATAGAACAAGTCATGAATGCCTTGTATCACTTTCTGTCTGAACGTCAGGTCTTTCATTAGGGCATGTATTTATAGTAAACCAACGCTCCTTTCAGCCTATGGGCTATAAGGAACGGGAGCATCATGAAAATAAGCAGCGCTACGTAGTTGACCCACGAGTAAATCATGGGGTATCCATTCAGTGCCTGGTCCACATAAATCAGGAAATAGTGGCGCAGGGGGAACAGATTTGCCAATGCCTGCAATACGGGGTGCATGCCCATGGCGGGGAATGACAATCCGCACATGGAGAAAGAGAGTACGCCCCATAGGGAAGCGAAACTGAGTCCCAGACGCAGGGTAGGCAGGGTTCCTATCATCAATATTCCCATGCCTTGCGATGCCAGCACCAGGCAAAGAGTGGCAAGCAGCATCGGCAGGATGCCGCTGTTGCAGGGAAAATGGAGGAAACCGTAGAGGTATACATTATATAATATTCCCATCAGGAAGAAGATGGCGGTATGCGGCAGCAGTTTGCCGGCAAGGGAAATCCAGATGGAGTTGTTGCCCATGCGCAGCCATTCGCGGGCGGTGCGGTCTTTTATCTCGACTCCGATGGAATAGACGGTTACCATGAAGATAAGCAGCATCAATACGCCCGGTGCAAAGGTGTTGCACAGATATACGGAGTAGTTCAGCCACGGGTTATTGAGTGGATGCGTATCTATGACGATGGGTTGGAGGAAGGCCATCGCTTGTTCCTCGGTAGCTCCTTTGGCATATAGGGTGCTACGTGCTGCGGCACCGGATGCCAATTCGCTCATCATCTTCATGTCCTTGAAGAGGAGTGAACCTGCGATGAGCAGGGTATTGTTTGTATAGAAAGAGAGTTTGGGCTGCCGTCCGGCCTGCGCTTTGGCAGAGGTACCTTCGGGAATGTAGAAGAAACCGTAAATCTCTCCGCGCTGCATGGCGGTACGGGCTTCGTTGATGGTAGGGTAGCGGGCGACGACGGCTGTCTGCTCAAAAGCGTCCAAGTTACGTATCAGCTGGCGTGAAGTGGCACTCATGTCTTGGTCCACCACACCTACGGGCATGTCCGTAGGAAGCCCGGAGTCCATCAGCGTGGTGAAGAATATGTAGCAGAACAACGGTGCTATCACCATACAGAACAGATAGAGCGGGCGGGAAACAAGACGGCGGCATTCGCGTCTTGCTACATTCCACAAAGCCGTATGTTTCTTATTTCTTTCCATCATCCTCTCCAATAACTCATAACTCCTTTACTTCTTCAATACAACACTCATTCCCGGACGCAGTCCTTCCACCTTCTCTTGCGGAGCGGCTTTTACTTCGAATGTTTTCAGGTCGAACTGGCCGGTAGTCTTGGTCGCTTTCCAGGCGGCATATGTGCCGAGGTCTTTCATATAGTACACTTTCAGGCGGATATTCTTATCGAGTGCAGGGATGAACGCCTCGAATTCGGTATTCATACCCAACCCTTGCAGCAAGTCCTCGCGTACATTGAAGGTTATCCACATATCGTCCAGAATGGCGATGTTCATAATGGGAGCACCCGTGCCCACGAGCTCGCCTACTTTGGGGAATATCTCGGATACCTCACCGGCAGTCTGTGCAATCAGGTAAGTTTCCTTGATGTACGATTCAACTTCGGCCACAGCTCCTTTGGCACGTTCCACCAAGGCAGCGGCAGCGGCTTTGTCCTCGCGTTCCGCACCGTTCTTGGCCATATCATACTGGGCTTTGGCGGCTTTCTCCGTAGCCCGGGCTGCATTGCGTTGGGCGGTAACTTCGTCAAGCTTTTGTGTAGACATCACGCCTTGGTCGTGCAGGTTCTTCACACGCGTGTAGGATTTTTCGGCAATCTCCAGTCCGGCCAGTGCCTTTTGCCACATTTCATAGGCAGCTTGTATCTGTTCCCGACGGGCGCCTTTTAGAGCTTTTTCGTTCTGGGCTTGGGCTGCCGATTCGGCGGCGCCGCCATTAACTGGGCCGCCTCCGCCGGCCTGTTTGAGGGCACTGAGTACGGCACCGACACCGTAATCACCCGTTCCGGTATCGCCACTATTATCGCCGATTACGCCTCCTACAAGGGTATTACCGTGGACACCTCCGGCATGGCTATGAAGGAGACTCCCGACTACGACTCCATCCCCGCCGCCGATCTGGAGGGCATGACCTTCTGCTTCTATGCCGGCGTGATGACCGGACACCTGTATGTCCCGGCGTTGGACAAGGCACGCAATAAGCCGGTCTCCATGTCCCGTGCCGTCGTCACCGACCTGCTGCAAAAAGAGCTCGGATTCCGAGGGCTGTGCTTTACTGACGCTTTGGCTATGAAAGGCGCTACTACCCGTAAATCCGATAACCCTTCCGTAATGGCGCTATTGGCGGGCAATGACATCCTTTTGGCTCCGACTGCGCCGATTAACGACTTTGCAGCCGTGAAGGAGGCCTTGGAAGAGGGTATTTTGGACAGGGAAGAGATAGAAGTGAAGATCATCAAGATCCTGCAATATAAATACATCGCAGGGCTGAACGACTATCGCCCGGTCGAGACGAAGGGATTGTCCGAACGCCTGAACTCTCCCCATGCCGCATGGTTGGCCGCCAAGTTGAATGAAGAAGCGATCACCCTGCTGAAGAACGAGGGCGACATCATCCCGTTGAAGCAGCTCGATAAGAAAAAGATCGCCGCCCTGTCTATCGGTGACGGGGTAGGGAACGAGTTCCAAAAGATGCTGGGGCGCTACGACTCGGTCGCCTGTTTCAGCATCAGCCGGAATGCGACGGCAGCCCAAGTGCAGAGTGTATATAAGAAATTGGAGAAATACGATGTGGTCATTTGCGGCGTGCATACGGTCCGCATTCCGGAAAGCCCGGCTCTGCGCGAGCTGGCGGCAAAGAAGGAACTGGTCTATGCCTTTTTCACCTTGCCCTATTTTTGTAAAGCATATAAACCTTCC
>OHBJ01000540.1_pt1 | contig 24603 bp, 19 predicted proteins | sample 1577241 | NCBI WGS metagenome assembly OHBJ01 (sample SAMEA3541594, study PRJEB24748) | human gut metagenome | biome: human gut; feature: human-associated habitat; material: faeces | place: China | collected 2012 | reverse complement strand
ACAATAGAAATCAGCATGAGTTCCCTGCGCTTCACCATGATGGTGAAACGTAACGACCAGCAGCATTGGCAGGTAAACCAATAGCAGCAGCCAGGAAATTCGGATTCTCTTATGCGTTATCCTCTGCATTTATCTACAGTATTCTGTTTTTATTTGCAAAATTAATCATTTCTGTCGGGATTATTCTTAGAATTCCGATATTTTAACGAAGATTATTTGTTTTTCAGCAGAAAAGCCATGTAGAGGGGAAGAATGAGTGTTTGTGGGGCTGTTCCCACATTTACATCTCCCAGTTTGATGGCTTGAGATACGTGATACTTTTCGGGGTTCGAAAGGATGGTCTTGGCACTTTTGATGTTTCCGTTACTCGCCTTTACTTCTACCAATATGCATTTGCCTTCGTATCTTGTAACAAAATCGATTTCCAAACCCGAATCCTTGCGGAAATAATAGAGCTTGCGATTCATCTTGCCAAAAATGTCGGCCACCAGATTTTCAAAAATGGCTCCCTTGTATCCATAGAGATTGCCTTGCAGAATATCTGCTGCTGTTCCTGGTTCAAGCATACTGATGAAAAGGCCCGTATCTGCCATGTAAACCTTAAACTGGTCGGGGATGGCGTTGCCATCTAGTGGGAGTTCTGGTGCTGACAGGTTGTAGCAACGGCGGATAATTCCTGCATCTTCTATCCATTGCAAACTGCCTTGATAGTCACGTCCTCTTCCGTTGGATCGTACTGTGGCGTATGCGAATTTCTTGTTTTCCTTACTCAGTTGACGTGGAATTGACTCGAAGCATTCTCTGATTCTCGACTTGTCTGCTTGTGGAGCATATTTCAGCATATCTACTTTATATTCTTTGATGATAGCTTGCTGCATTCGTAGCACGTTTTGCATATTATGAGTTTCCATAAATACGCTCACGGCTCTTGGCATTCCACCGACAATACAATATTGCAGCAGCAGTTGGCGCATTCTTTCGTGGATGGCTTCTTGTACTGGAGTCTTTTCTTCCAGGCAGCGATGCAGGTAGTCGATGGTCATTTTCTTAATGCCATTTGCCCAGAGCCATTCCTCAAAATCCATTGGATACATGTCTATGATAGTCTCGTAACCAACAGGAATTGGAGCCTCTGAAGAAGCATTGGTATGATAACCGCTGACTCCCAGCAGGGAACCCGTACCGATGACATCGTATCTGCCATCAGTCTTGAAGAATTTCAAGGCTGTGCGGGCACGTGGGCATTCCTGTATCTCGTCAAGGATGATGCAGGTCTTGCCCGATATGAAATTGGCATCGGGTATTAAGGTAGAAAGTGTCATGCAGAGAAGATCGATGTCCAGGCCACCATCAAATACCGACTTATATTCTGGGTGCTGGAAAAAGTCTAGATACACAACATGCTCATAATTCTTATGGGCAAAATCGAGTACCGAGAATGTCTTTCCGCATTGGCGACATCCTTTAATGATGAGAGGCATTTTGTGCTCATCACTCTTCCATTCTTTGAGATATTTCTCGATTTTCCGTTTAAACATCTGTTTTCTAATGATTTATGATGTATTACTCTTGATGCTGTGCACGTTTTCCAAGGGACTTTTCTTGAATTCACGCACGTTTTTCAAGGGACTTTTTGCTCTGTTCTGCCACTTTTTCAAGGGACTTTCGGTTGCAAAGATACAAAATTTCCTTTTAAAAGGGAAAGAAAACGGCAATTATTTCTTTTTTAAAAGGAAAGTTTTTCCTTTCTCTCCGATTATTTTTGTATTTTTGCAACAAAATTTTAAAAATAAGCGTACCCGATTCCAGGAGGATGTTGTATTATGGACAAAGTAGAATCATAAAAACAAGAAAAATGATGAAAAGAACGACTTCCCTTTTACTGTGTCTTGTCTTGAGCATTTCCCTATTTGCTCAAAGCAGAGGTGTGACCTTTCAGGTGCATAACGAAACGCTTACTTCCGTGTTGAAGAAGATTGAAAAGGCGGGCGAGAAGAATATCCTCTTTGCCTATCAGGCTACCGACCAATATCGAGTTACTGCCAATATCCAGGCTAAGCGACAGAAGGAAGCCCTGGAGATGGTGCTGCAAGGGAAACCTTTCTCCTTCGTAGAGCACAACACCTATTTCGCCGTTCAATACACGGGCAAGACAACCCGGGTGGAACAGATCAAGGGCAGGGTGGTGGATGAGCACCAGCAGCCTCTGCCTTTCGCCAACGTGGTATTGATTTCCTCCGTCAGCAAGGCTTATGTTGCCGGTTGCGTAACGGCAGAGGATGGAAGTTTCGTGCTTCCTTATGCCGATAAGGATGTGATGCTGAAGGTTTCGTTTGTGGGCTATAAGTCGCAGACTATAAAATGTCAAGAACCGACGTCATCGAGCGGCTGTAGCAGCCCGGAAATGACGGCTCCAATGCTGCTTATATAGTATATTGACCATGTTGACTATTGACCCACTTTCTCTAACTTTCAGCCGTGCACCCCCTATCCCCCTCTTTTCCCTATTCCAATGAAAGTACGGCACAAGCCGAAAGTACCCTTTATTGGGTCAACACGGTGTATTAGTGTGTTGACCTACTGTTGACCGTGCATAGAATCTCCAATACGGTCAATAAAAATCCGGTAAAGGGAATAAAAAAGCAGTTGACTCTCCCCGGATGGGTCAACTGTTTTCTTATATTGAATATGCACATTTCCCCACTGCGTTACTATAACATCGCGAACAGCTCGGGGCAAACTATTAGTGTCACATAGTAAAAGCGGCGGCTTCCGGGGAAGCTGCCGCGTGTATTTATATCAAACTTTTTCAGTTTATCTTTTGGTGGGAGAAAGTCAGGAGTACCTTGGCGCGGTCGAGGTGCATCAGCGTCATCGAAGGGGCCTCAAGGTACGGCGTACATGCTGCTACGAAAGGTTCAGTCTGATTGTAGCCTATCGTCCGGTATTGTATTATGGTGGAGATGGGCACCAGAGTGAAGTTGTAGTCGCTCTCCTGCAGTTCTTCTCCTTTCTCTATGGCGTTAAGCAAGTATTTGCGCATAGAGTCGAACTGATATTCCCCTTTCACCGGGTCGTATGTGCTCCAGAAAGAGGTTTCGCCGTCGGGTGCCTTGTTCTTTGCGAAGAACTCCTGAAGTTCCGACGTCTTGACCATCAACATATAAGGTGCCGTAGAGATACCGTAATCATTCTTTACTTCCTCAGCCGGAACAGTGAACAGCAGATTATCGAGTACAGTCATCGACTTGTCGGATTCCTGATAACGTTTCATCAGCTCGGGGAGCGGGAACCGGATGTCTATATTGTAGCCTGTCGGCGTCACGATGATGTTCTCGCCGCCGTTTATGCGGGAGATAAGGGCATCGCTGAAACTGATGTCGAGATGGTTGACAGTAGTTACCTCGGGTGCTGTTGAGAATACCGTCACCGAGTCGCGGACATCAATGAGTTTGGTGACATAAATGGAGTCTTCCATCACCTGGCGGAGCACGCGGCGATGGTAATACATACGCGCCGAAACAGTCGATACATTAGCCACGCAACTGCGTCCGAAAGAAGGTTCCACATATATTCCTTTAAAATACTCGTTGAACGACTGCGGCCACTGGAAGATAGCGGGATTCGAACGGTAGTCGTTGAAAACCTGCCGGGCGAAGTCGAGTTTCATCGGCACTGGAATCTCGATGAAAGTGGATTTCTTATATAGCGAGTCGTTGCGCCCGAGCATCGATAGCGTGTAAGAGCGCTCCCCTATGAGGTCAGATTTTGAATAATAGAGCGACGGGTCGCTGACGAAGTTTTCGCCGGAGGGAAGCGGCTTACTGAGGCGGTAGATGCGCAGTTGCTGCGGCGCCAGGGAGTCGCCGGTGAGCGAGGTGCGGCGCACGCTGACTATCATCTTCATGGAGTCAACTCGCTCCACACCGATGGAGTCGGGAATACCGAGCTGTGTAGAGGCAAGCATCTGCGACAGGAAGCTCGCGCGCATAGCACCGTATTCCGGCACATTGATGGCGCCAACGAGCTTCACCGACGAGCGGGCGTCGAAATCGGGATAGAGCACCGTCTTTCCGCTGACGGTGAAGTTGGAGTCTCGCTCTATTACCACCTCACCGGAGGCGAAGGAGTTTCCAATGCCGGAGATGTCATCCTCGCAGCTGCAAAGTACGGCTGCGGGGACAAGCAGTGCCGCCGCGAGTCTCAGAAGGAAGGCTGGCTTCATCATTGTCAGATAAGTTGCTGATAGAAGTCGTAAATTTTATCAATTTCGTCTTCGCCGGTTTTATATTCGAGTACGGGGAGTTTCAGTTCCTCGATGTAGGCACGGAGATCGTCGGAGATTTCAGTGGCCAATACCACGGCATTGGAGTTGCGCAGCGCCATTTTGTGGAGCAGGTCGGTGTTGGCCGGCATTGTCTTGAACTCCTTGAGTACCTTGGCGGCAACTTTCTCCTGTGCCATTTTCTCCACCAGACGACCGTCAATGCCGCCCGTGGATTCACCCTCGGTGATTAGGTAAACTATCTTGGCGTTTCTGAGCGAAGGCTCGTCGGTTCCCTGTTGGCGCAGATAGATGGGCGTAAGAGCTGTCATCCAGCCGTTCAGAAGGATAACGGATGGCTCCCATTTTAGTTTCTTTACGGTTTCGACCGTTCCGCGGGCAAAGAAGATGGCGCGCTCGTCGTTGTCGGTGCGGTTCGAGCCTATGGCATCGGCGTCGGAGTCGGCTTTTTGGAAATAGTCGTCGTTGTCGATGAAATAGACCTGGATGCGCGAGGGCTGCAGCGAGGCAACCTTGATGATGAGGGGATGGTCGTTGTCATCGATTGAAATGTTGAGGCCCGAGAGGCGGATTACCTCATGAAGCTGGTTTCTGCGTTCGTTGACGGAGCCGTATTTCGGCATGAAAGTCCGGACCTCGAACTTATGGGAATGGGCGTTCTGGGCCAGTTGTTTTCCGAAATCGGCCAACGGATTGCCCGTAAGATACGGGGCAATTTCCTGTGAGATAAAAAGTACTCTTTTATCAGACATATTAACAAAATTTAGCTTCGCCGGGAGCTGGCGTCTGACGGCCGCGTCCCAGCAGGGTCACGACCGCGGCGAGGTCCTCCCCCTCTGCGGGGAAAGATGTATGTGTGCGATGGCCGCCGGAGGGCGCCTTCACCCGCGAATTAATGTGCAAAGTTAATGAATTTTTCTGAGACAACCCGTGTTTAACCCTATTTTTAAGTAACATTAATATATCGAGAGATGTTTTTACACTTAATTGTTGTGGGTATTGCCAACTTTTCACTAATTTTGCACCGTGAAAACTTTAGGCGCCCTCGCTGCAGGAATTTCTGCCCCACAACGGGTGCGCCCTGAAAGACAACGATGAAGATATTAAGAACTAAAGAGGAGCTCCGCCAGATGGTTTCGGAGCTCAAGGCAGACGGTAAAACGGTGGCGCTCATCCCCACGATGGGAGCGCTCCACGAAGGACACCTTTCGCTGGTGGAACAGGCCCTGGGCCGCGGCGACACCGTGGTGGCTTCTGTCTTTGTCAATCCCGTACAGTTTAACAATGCGGCCGACCTGGAGACTTACCCGCGCAACGAGGAGGCCGACTTCGAGAAGTTGCGCGCCGCCGGCGTGACGGCTGTCTTCGCACCGTCCGTAAGCGAGATATACCCCGAAGGCACTGACGCCCCGGCTCCCGTCTTCAACCTCGGCGAGGTAGCCGAAGTGATGGAGGGCCGTTACCGCCCGGGGCATTTCCAGGGCGTGGCGCGCATCGTTAGCATGCTACTGCGCATGGTAGAGCCCACACGCGCATACTTCGGCGAAAAAGACTTCCAACAAATAGCCGTGATACGCCGCATGACTCAGACCGAAGGAATCGAGGTAGAGATAGTTTCATGCCCCATCAAGCGCGCTGTAGACGGCCTCGCCCTCTCGAGCCGCAACGCCCTGCTCAGCGACGCTCAACGCGCCGTGGCGCCCGGCATATACCGCAACCTCAAATACAGCGTGCAGTACTCCCGCGACCATTCCGTGCAGGCTACACACGACACCGTGGTTGAATCCATCGACGCACTCGAAGACTGCCGCGTGGAGTATTTCGAGATAGTGGACGGCATCACGCTGCAACCCGTACAGAACTGGGACGACGCCCCCTACATCGTGGGATGCATCACCGTCTATTGCGGCAAGGTGCGACTCATTGACAACATCACATACCGACCGCTCAAAGACTGAAGAAGGCCATGTTGATAGAAATGATGAAATCTAAGATTCACCGCGTCAGCGTTACGGAGGCGAATCTCAACTACATTGGAAGCATAACCATAGACAGCGAGCTGCTCGAAGCCGCCGGCATACTTGAAGGCCAGCGCGTCTTCATAGTCAACAACAACAACGGTGAGCGCTTCGACACCTACGTGATAGCCGGCGAGCCCGGCAGCGGCGTCATCTGCCTCAACGGCGCGGCAGCCCGCAAGGCGCAGCCCGGCGACGTTATTATCATCATCACTTACGCCCTGATGACCGAGGAGGAAGCCAGAGCACACCGGCCCACCGTCATCTTCCCTGATACCAGGAGCAACCGCCTTAAGAAAGGCGTCTAACAAAACTGAAATAGCCAATGTTCAACTCACTGCAAGATAAACTCGAAACCGCCTTTAAGAAACTTAAAGGCCAAGGAAAAATCACCGAAATCAACGTTTCGGAAACACTCAAGGACGTTCGTCGCGCCCTCGTGGAAGCCGACGTCAGCTACAAGGTGGCCAACACCTTCATGAAGACTGTCAAGGACAAGGCCATGGGCCAGAACGTGCTAAACGCTGTCAAGCCCCAAGAGCTGATGCTCAAAATAGTCTACGACGAGCTGGCCGACCTCATGGGCCGCGAGCCCGCGCCGCTGGTGCTCAAGAACAAACCCGCCGTCATCCTCATGTCCGGCCTCCAGGGTTCAGGTAAGACCACCTTCTCCGGCAAGCTCGCCCGCCGCCTCAAGTCCAAGGGAATGCGTCCCCTGCTCGTGGCCTGCGACGTTTACCGCCCAGCCGCCATCGAGCAGCTCAAAGTGGTCGGAGGCTCGGTGGATGTCCCCGTTTACAGCGAAGAGGGGAACATGGACCCCGTGCAGATAGCCCTTGACGGCATCGCGCACGCAAAAGAGGAACACCGGGACGTCGTTATCGTCGACACCGCCGGGCGCCTCGCCGTAGACGAGAAGATGATGGACGAAATAGCCGCCATACGCCAGGCCATACGCCCCGACGAAACGCTCTTCGTGGTTGACGCCATGACCGGCCAGGACGCCGTCAACACCGCACGCGAGTTCAACGACCGCATAGACTTCGATGGTGTTATTCTCACCAAACTCGACGGCGACACGCGCGGAGGTGCAGCCCTCACCATCCGCGAAGTGGTGCACAAGCCTATCAAGTTTGTCGGCGTCGGAGAAAAGATGCAGGACATTCAGGACTTCGACCCCGAAGGTATGGCCAGCCGAATCCTCGGAATGGGCGACCTTGGCGAGCTGGCAAAACGTATTCAGGAAATCTACGACGTCAAGGAAGCCGAAGCCATCGAAAAGAAACTACGCACCAACAAGTTCGACTTCGAGGACTTCCTCAAACAGATACAGAACATCAAGAAGATGGGTAACATCAAGGACCTCGCCTCCATGCTTCCCGGCGTGGGCAAAGCCCTGAAAGATGTGGACATCGACAACTCCGCCTTCAAGAGCATCGAGGCCATCATCTACTCTATGACCCCCTACGAGCGCAAACATCCTGACGAAATCAACGGTATGCGACGCCAGCGCATCGCCAAAGGTAGCGGCACGTCGCTCCAGGAAGTGAACCGCCTGATGAAGCAGTTCGCCGACACTCGCAAGGTAATGAAAGCCGTTACCTCCGGCGGCAAGAACCCGCAGAAGATGATGCAGCAGATGCGCCAGGCCAAAGCCATGATGAAACAGGGCGGCCGCCGCTGATGCAACACCCCTCCTCCCCACGCCCGCCGGTTTCTAACGGGCAATTATGCCTTTTATATTGAAACGGCAGATGGAACCGCCTATCAATAAGATAGGAAACACCTCCAAATATTAAAATAGAACTGACGGGTAACGTCCATTGTTAAAAATCGTAAAATAAAGACATGCTGTTAAACTATTTGCAGCCTCAAACGTCTAAACGATATAAGGTGATTGTCGCAGACATTGCCTGAATAATAAAACAATGCTATCGCGACAAAACGGCAGCTTGGCTGAGGCCCGGTTGCCGTTTTTCTTTTATCTTGATAAGCTCTTCCTCCTTTCCCGCGGCAATCATAGCGTCCATCGTTCATAGATCTCATAGTACTATGACATTTCCGCAAGAAAAAAAGCGAGCGCCATATTGGGATTTTCCACAAAATTTTGTAACTTTGCGTTTGAAAGCAATTTTTTTGCCTTTCAACCAGTTTCTATTAATAACTTTTTAACCGGATTCTGACACCAGAATCGCAAAATTTCCACTATGAAACGTATCGCACTCGCCATACTCAGCCTCTGCACGCTCTTCACTGCCAGCGCGCAAGAATTCTTCGACACCGGCGAACCGGAAGAAGTCTTCGAGCTCGGCGCCCGCATCGGCATCAACACCTCAAACAGCGTGACGAAAAAAGACTTCGCGCCGGTCTACAACCACTGCTCCTGGGGGACAGGCTTCGACGCCGGTATCGTAGCCAACCTCAACATCCGCAACTACATCTCGGTGCAACCCGGCTTCTTCTTCGAGTCGCGCAGCGGTAGCTACACCTTTATAGATTACGAAACGCCACTCAGCCCGGGCGCCGGCCAAACACTGCAAGTGGCTGCCGGCAACTACCTCCGCTACACCTTCACAGTCCCAATCATGCTCTCGTTCCACTTCAACGTGGCAAACAACGTCCGCTGGAACGTGGAGGCCGGTCCTTACTTCGCCTTCAACCTCAAGACCAACGTTTCGGACAAAAACGAGTTCAAGAGCGATGCCGGCCACGACATCACCATCAAGCACAAAGCCATGGACTTCGGCTTCAAAATGGGTACCGGTCTGACGCTTTTCGACCGCTACGAAGTGTATGCCCACTACATGGCAGGTTGCAACAACGCCTGGAAAAAAGACATAATGGGCGGCCGCAACAAAGCCTGGGTCTTCACCCTCGGCTACCTCTTCTTCTAACGACAATCACAGCAACCAACTATACAGAGGGCCGCACCCACCGGTGCAGCCTTCATTATTTTTAACCGATTTATCCGTCACCACGAAGAGTTCGGGGGGGCACTTTCGGTGTCCCTTTTGTCTAATCTAAACATTTTTACCGTTTTGTAATACCGATGCAAAGCTTTTGGAAAATTCTTCTGACGCGATAAACTGTGCCGGAATAACGACTTTTTCGTTCTCGCGGTAAATCCGACAAGACTGTTTTCTTCATAACGGTAAAGTCCCAGCGCGACAACAGGGATAGCCAGAACCACAAAGAATAGCGTAAATATAGTTTTTACCAAGAGATGTTTCATAATCGTATAGGTTAGTGATACAATAATTTTTCACAAAGATAACAACCTTCACGATAATATGTAAATTTCATCCGATAATCATGACATAACATGAGTTATCTGACGAATGAGGCTTTTTCCGAGACATAACAATGATAGAGGAAACGAACAAAGCGAACGACGGTGCGGTATCGTTCGCTTTGTTTGGTATTCTCTATACCGCGGGATTAGTGGTAGAGATGGTATTTGCGGGATTTTTCGCGGAAGGTTTTGGCGGAATCCATCCAGGCGGCACGGATGGCCGACACTTTGTAACCACCGTTGGTGAAGAGACGGCGGATGCTCTTCGAACCGCACACTTTGTCGAACATGGCCAGACGGTTGGCTGTCGTCGCGGCGAAAGGTTTATGTGCCGGATAAAGCTGCGCTATGGCTTCCATCACGTGGAATTGGAGTAGCGTCAGCTCTGCCTTGTCATAGTCTTCGATGTAGGGCTGCACGCCCTGCAGGTTAGTGCCCTTTCCGAATCCATAGTAAGGATGAATGTGGATGGGACGGAAACGGAAGCCGGGGACGTTCATTTCGTTGAGTTTGTCGGAGAGTTGCGAGGCGTCGGCCCACGAGGCGCAAAAGAGCTGGAACGGCAGGTTGTAGCCCACACCGATGTTCATGTAGTCGAGTTCGCCGAGGATTCCGGACGCCGGGTAATAGACAGCGGAGATGGGCTGCGGGACGTGGGGCGATGTGAGTACCCAGGGTAGCCCGGTGTCTTCCCAAAGCATGTCGCGGCGCCATCCTTGCATCGGAACGACGGTGAGGTCGGCTTTCACGCCGCGGCGCAGAAGTCCCTCTTCGTTAAGGTATCTGGCAAGTTCGCCGCAAGTCAGGCCGTAGACGTAAGGAATTGGGTACTGGCTGACGAAGCTGACGCAGTCAGACTCCACGAGGCATCCTTCCACCTTGTTGCCGCCGAGCGGGTTCGGGCGGTCGAGCACCACAAAGGGAATGCCGTTTTCGGCGGCCGCTTCCATGCACTTGCCCATAGTTGAGATGAAGGTGTAGCTACGGCTACCTATGTCCTGGATGTCATATACGAGCACGTCGATTCCGGCCAGCATCTGCGCCGATGGCTTGAGCGTAGAGCCGTAGATGGACCATACTTTCACCCCTGTCTTCTTATCGGTATAGGTAGTCACTTTGCCGCCGGCGGTAACGTTGCCGCGCACGCCGTGTTCCGGCGCGTAGAGCGCGGCCAGAGTTACGTCGGGCGACTCGGCAAGGAGATCGACGGTGGAGACGAGGTCGCGGTTAATGCCTGTGGGGTTGGTGATTAGGCCCACGCGTTTCCCTTTCAAAAGTTCAAAACCACTGTCCTGGAGGACGTCTATTCCGGTCTTAACTTCTGCCTGTCCGGAGAATGCCACGAGCAAAAGTGCCGCAAGGATTGTGAAAAGTTTATTCATATATTTTCAGAAGTTGAGTATTCGGATAATAAAAGGATAGTATACTGCTGTAGTCATGTCCATGGAGCGCCATTACTGCTGCACCAATCTGACAAAGCCCCACGCCGTGGCCCCAGCCGTGACCGGAGAGGTGGAAACGAGAGCCGCGGCGCGTGATGTCGAACCATGAGGAGTAAAGGCAAGAGTTGCTCAGCAAACGGCGGATGGCCAACTCTTTCCCGATAGTAAATACGCCGTTTTCGGCCACAACACGGAGCACGCGCAACCGTCCTGAAGCGCCGCGTTCGGCGGCCTGAAGGTCGAGTATTCGCCCGGTGCGGAAGCCGTAACGCTGTTCGAGTCGTTTCTCCACATCAGCAGCGTCAATCTCCGCCTCCCAATCGTGGAAATCCTGCGTGGCGCGGTCATAGTTCACAAGGATAGTCTCCATCACCTTGCGGCGCTCGGCATCAGTGAGTTTCAAGAGGTCGCAATAGGGGTCATTGACCGACACAAGATAGTCGAAATCAATCGGTTGCCAGCAGGTTGAGAACCGCTCGGAGCGGCCGCCGCAGCATTTGGAGAAGCGGGCGTCAATCACACTGCCCTCGCTGTCGGCGAGGATTACACCGCGCGTTTCCTCCACGGCTTTCAGCGCCGCGGCGTTGACGCGCGCATCACCCTGGTATCGCTGGCAATGGTCATCGGCACAGACATCGAAGCCGTGATGATCATCGGTGTCCACCCAATCGATTACGGTGTTGGCGGTATGTATTTTAGTATCGGAGGCCGACGGGTGCGCACCGTTGAGTTTTCCCAACAGCCAGCTGCGCGAAATCACCGCGTGTGCTTTCAGAAAATCCTCCGGAGCATCGGGATTCATCTCACTCGAAATAACGCTGGCGAGGTAAGTCTCGACATCAAGGAAGTTGTCAAGATTCTTCGTACCATCCTCAAACTCAGCTACTTCCACCACACCCGGGAGTGAGAACACGGCATTCTGGCTCCAATGGAACTCGATTCCGATGGGAATGTTCGTGGCAATGATGCGTGCCCCGTCATCGAGCGGAGTATAGCGCGTCACGTTGCCGGTTTTCTCCACGCGGAACTCGCCGCGAGGTTCCACGTCGAAATTCCGGCGTTCGGCCACACGCACGTGCACCTGTGGAGCTTGCGCTGAACCGTTCATCTGCCGGTGTATTTTATGAAATCGGGATAACCCTCATACCATTTCGGCAATTCCTCGGCGGTAAGTCCCGTCTGGCGGTAAATGGTGGCTATATCGTCGGCGGTGATGCGTTCGAAATCCTCGCGGCGCGGCGTGATAATAAGCCCCGCCATGTCGAGGGCACCGGGGCTGACGCGCAGACACTCCATCCCTTCGGCGAAATAGCAGTCGGGGCGATGGCGTCGGCGCGGAATCACAAGCGCACGCATCTTCGGCGCGTCACCATTCTCCGGGTCTCCGTTGTCCATCCAGACGAAGGTGTTCACGAAGTCGCGGGGATTGGCCTCGGGGTCATCGGGCAGACCGCCGAATTTCGGCAGTTCAGCAAGCATGAGCATCCCCTCGAAGGAAAGCGGCACTATCACGCTGAGGAAAGCCATCGGGAGGTCGCCAAGTTCAGTGGAGAGTTTCACGGCGCCGTCCGCATGGTGATGAAGGCGTTCCACGGCGGCAAGTAGCGGCAGTTCCTCTTTCAGCACGGCCTGGAAGTGCAGGTGGTCGGGTGCCGACGCACCAGCTTTCGCGCCGTTGAAGAAGGCGACGGCCTGCGGCGTCATGTCCACGAAATTCACCATTTCGAGCGGCATGGCGTCCTGGCGCTGATGCTCCTTGGAAACCACAGTGAAATGAACCGGCAATATGGGGTACGGGTTAATCAGTATTTCAAAATCGGGAATAGCCTGACCTGCAAGCTGTTCCTTCGGGCGGTTTTTTGCGCACAGGAAACAGGGGCGCTCAGCTATCGAGACGGCGTCGACTTTCGCTTCTGTGGAACGCGCTCGCCCCGGATTGAACTGCACCATCACGGGGATAACCCCCATAGCTACAGTGCGTCGCTCAGCATTCAGAAGCGCGTCGTAATTCTTCTTGCACTGCGGCCAGCGCTCGAACTGCTCACGGTAAAAATCATTGATTGCTTCCATCTCTTTTTGTGCTATTAATACAGGTCATCCTTCTTGACTCCCGCTTTGAGGCGTGCCTCATACTCCATGGTGCGGATAAAGTCCTTGTAACGGTTGTTGGCGTTAGTCTGCTCTATCGAGAGCGCAGCATCGGAGTTCCCTTCCCAACGGCGGCAAAAGTAGAGGTTGTCGTAGATGCGGCCAAGCCGGTATTGGCGGGTGATGCGAAGCGCCATGGCATAATCCTCGCCGTAGCTGACATTGGGGAAGAGAATCCGGCGTGCCACTGGGGTGAAGAAAGCGCGCGGGGCTCCGAGGCCGTTGATGCGCAAGGCATTGTTCATGCCGTTTTCATCGGTCCACTCGCGGTGGTCTATGAGACCTATTCCGGTGGGATTGAGGTCAAAGTCGGTCAGCGTGTAGCTTCCTATCACCATAGCGCAGTTGGCCGAGCGGAATTTCTCAACGATTTTGCGGAGCGTTCCGGGCGAACTGTAGATGTCGTCGGAGTCGAGTTGCACGGCGAAACGGCCGCAACGTCCTTCAAGCAAAGCACGGTTCCAGCAACCGCCGATTCCGAGGTTTTCCGAAGCGTCTACCTTAATGACATGCAGGCGCGGATCATCTATTTTTTCGAGCAATTCACGCGTGCCGTCAGTGCTATCGTTGTCCACCACAAGTACGTTGAACTTGAAATCCGTCTCCTGGCTGAGCGCTGAAGCCACGGCGTCGCCGACAGTGCGAACGCGGTTGCGCACCGGTATTATCACCGAAGCCTCAACCGGGAAATCCTCCTCGTCGAGGTCAACGTCCCGCAGGTCGGAAGCATCGATCATGCCACACGTATGCTTCAGGAAATAGGTAAAAGCCTTTTCCATTGATTTCTGATAGTCGGCATTACGCGGATCCACGTAATCGTGCTGTTTCTCGCCGCTCTTGCGGTGGTCCGTGCGCTCCACAGTATAGAGATATTCCGGGATAGCCTGGACATTATCACCACAAAGTAAAAGACGCAGCAGATACCAGCCGCCGTCTGCAAAAACTCCTTCGAGTTCTTGCTTCTTTATTAGGGAGATACAGGAAAGCAATCTCTTGGTCGCGACAACTACCAGCGGCCCGAAGTCGAAATCGTTGCGGAACGAACCACGCTGATAGTCGATAACCGGATGCAGGGCAACGGTACCGTCAGGAAGTTTTTCACGATAGTTACAATAGATGAACTTCGCCTCACAATGCGCCGCCAATTGTTCCATGCGGCGCATTGCGTTTTCGTCAAAAGTCACCTCGCGGTCATCAAGCTGAAGCATTACGTATGAGTCTATTTCAGCTATCTCCTCAGCGAGGCTATATACATCTTTGAAACGGATGAGTTTCATGATTAATTCAGGTTTTAATTTCAGTGATTTTACTTGACTCCGAGCTGACGGATGATGGTTTTCATCAGATTGTCGCGTGCGTCTTCACCCATAATCGACTCGAAGGGTACGGACATCGTCACCACTCGACCGTTGCCGAATTTCGAGGCCACGGCGGCGACCTGGCGGTCGTCGCTGAAGTTCAGTAGCGAGGTGGCCGAGTTTTGCGGCTGGAGGGCGTCAGGGCGTTCTACTATATACTGCTTGTCGTTGAGGGTGTTATTGTATTTCAAGGTTCCGAGCTGACCAGAAAGCTGCCCGTTGTGCTGCCTGGCGGTTGCAGGTGCTATGCCCAGCACTCGGACTGCGAACTGACGGTCGGCGTCGCTCGAGTTATCTTTATAAAGGTCGGAGGCCACGTAAGCACCGCTAACGAAGAGGCGGCCCCCCTTCTCAATATAAGAGGTGAGCTTTTGCTGCATGGCGGACGGGAAGGCGGTGTAGAGTTCGCCGCTATGGCCTTTGCCTACGATGGTGGTTTTCTGCTTTCCGAGGATAAGGTCAACCATCGAATAGTTATCGAGGTTCACCAGTCCGTTCTCTACAGCCATTTCGGAGCAGGAGACGAATCCCATGCCGGCCTCGCCAATGCTCAGGCCGTGTTCGGCCACAAAGTCAAAGGTGTTGCCGGCTATCACGTTGTCAACATAATTGGTGTTGCTCCAGCCCCAGCGTATACCGGCGTTGCGGTTGTCGTTGCTCTGGTAGCCGGTGAAGGAGATGTCGCGGATGTAGGGTACGGCGAACTCGTTCTTGGAGTCGAAACCGGCCTTGCCGCCCTGCGAATAGTGTCCGGCAGCGGCCACGCGGGTGAAGCCGTTGACTATGAGGACAGGCTTGGCATTGGGGTTCTGGCCCTCGCAAAGAGCCAGAACTTCCGACGGGAAAGAGAGACCGCCGTCGTTGGCTGCCACTATCTTGAAGCTGTGAACTTCCTCATCGGTAATTTTCAGTTCGAAGTGAGTTTCGCGCGTTTCGGCTATCTTGTGGAAGCCTAACACGCCGCCCGAGCGCTCAAAGATGATGTATTTCTTAGGCATTGCCGTGGATTCGAGCGGATCCTTGGTGGGTTGCCACGAGAGTTTATATTTGCCCTTCTCGACGCGTGTAATGGCGAACGACTGGACGGGGAGCGGCTGCACAATGAACTCGCGGCCCTTGCGCTGCGCCACAAAACGGCCGAGGCCTTTGTAGATGGCGCGGCCTACGGTGAACTGGAAGTTCGGGTCAAGACCGTATATCATGTCACCCCAGTTCTGGTGGCTCAGCAACTCGATGAGGGTGGAAGGAACTTCGGGAGCCTTTGCTTCGAGATAGGATTTATCCCACATCTGGCGGCGCGTCCAGTTGGGTTCGAAAGTAGAGCGTATGTCGCCCACAATCTGGCGCATAACCAGGTCGGTGAGCATACGAGAGTTCTGGCGCGGAGTGCCGTCGGCATATTTGGCCCCCCCGGCGGTGTAATAGATGCCGAGGGTACCCACCACGCTGTCGTCCTTGCGCACGCCGGCATCGGAGTGGAGGGCGAAACTTACGTCAACGGGGATTCCGAGGCCATCGCGATTGGGGAGTACGCGCGAGCCGCCTGCCATATAGTTCACCCAATTGCCACGGCTGGTGTAGTCATCCTTATAGTCATCGCGGCCGTGGTGCGGCGAGTAGACCGATTCAGGGATGCCGGCCCAGTGTAGCCAGTAACGTGCACCCTCCACGAAGCGGGGTAATCCGGAGGTGGAGAAACGGCCTGAACGCCCCGACTTGCCCTTCGATTTGCTGTCATTGACAACAGGTGCGGCTTCCTGACCGTCTGATTCACCCTCTTCGGCCACCTCTTCGTCAGGCGATGCCATCTGGGCGTATTTCTTCGATGACGAGGCGTCCGAAGACGGGTTGGCCGTGACGTCGCTACGGCTCGGGCTGCGTTCTATATTGCCCATTCCTCCGCCTATCTTCACGGCGTCGGCGGTGACCATACGATCGGCTTTTTTCGATATATTGTCGAGGGTAACTACAGGTTCTACGTCGCTGTATCCGGCTTCAAACGGGAAGGTGCCCAGGTAAATCCATGTGCCGCCGCCCATTGTCTGGTTGACTATAAACTCACGCGAGCCGCCACTGTAGTTCACGGTGTAGTGGGCGTCTTCGGTGGAGTTGGGCAACGTCTTGTAACTTACGTATACTGCGTACTCACCCTCTTCGGGGATGTCGGCATACCATCCGGCCCTCGATACGCCCCGGGCTTTAGGGTCGTTGGTCTTTACGGTTTTCACCTCACGGTACGAGCCGCCGGTAAAGGGGTTTTCAGTATCCCGGAAGTTGGGGAGGTCATAGATGAAGCCCTCACCTTTCCCCTGCTCCCACTTGTTGGTACCGTTCTGCTCCTTATAATAAGGTTGCGATCCGAGGAAGCCGCCTTCGTTGGTATCGTTGTCTACGATCACCTCGTTATGGTTCGGGTCTCGCTCGCGGGGAAGCAGCACGTATGCGCCGGCGTTTTCGAGCATCGGCACTATGTAAGGAAGCACATAGCCCATGGTGAAGACGTCTTCGGCCGTCTCAAAGAGGAAGGGACGCTGCCATTGCCATCCGCTGCCACCTTTATAATAGCGCCCGTGGCTGTGCCACATTGCCACAATATCGTTTTCCATGCCCTTCATGGCGTGGACATACGGCTCTTTGGCGACTACGAACGGCGCGTTTGCGTCGAATTTAGAACGGTCGATGCGGTTGATGTAATAGGAAAGCGGACGCTTCTCCTTCCCCACGTTGAGATTCACGCGATAGCTGGCCTCGGGAGAGGGGAGCGCCTCTTTCACTTCCTGCTCAATGTTGTTGATGAACTCGGTGCTGAGGGGCAGGTGGGTGAAGTTTTCATTGAGGTTCACGTCCACCTGGCGTTTCTTCGAGTTGGAAGTCACGTCATTTACTTTCAGTCCCCTGGGGTTCATGGATTGAGGAACGGAGGAAACTACGCGATGGTTCACGGCGTTGACAAGTGAATCATGCTGAGCCTTTTCAACTCTTTTGCGTTCACGCTCGGCCGCCTGGCGCTCGGCACGTGTGGGCTGCTTCACTTCCTGTGCCGGCTCATCGTCGGGATTGGTCTCGGCTGGCTGCCGTGTGGCTGTTTTATCGACACGGGTTGCCTTGGCAGGCTGAGTCTTGCCTGTCTGTTTTGTGGCAGCCTGCTGTTGCTGACTTCCGGTCTTGCTGCCGGACTTATGGGTATCGGCTTGCTGCCGTGTGGTTTTTCCGGCATTTTTTCGGGCCGATTGCTTTTGCTGCTTATCGGTATTCTTACCGGCGTTTTGAGTATCAGAGGCTTGCTGCTGATTGGCTTTGCTGCCGCGCTTGCCCGTTGTTTGTTGCTGCTGTTGCTGACGGCTGTTCTTCTTTGGGGCTGCATTCTGGGCATCAGCAGCTTGTCGCCGGTTTGCTTTGCTGCCGCGCTTGCCAGTAGTTTGTTGCTGCTGTTGCTGGCGGACGTTCTGCTTGCCAGTTTTCTTGCCGGACTTTTGAGTATCGGCGGATTGTTGCTGGTTGGCTTTGGCGCCGCGTTTGCCGGAAGTCTGTTGTTGCTGCTGTTTGCCGCTTTTACTGCCCGTTTTCTTGCTGTCGGCAGCGGATTTTTTTTCGGCCTTACCTGAGTTTGCAGACCGTTGCTGGCCTTGTTTTGATTTCTTACCTGTCTTTGCGGCGTCTGATTTCTTTGTTGCAGAAGTTTTCCCGGAGTCGGTTTTTCCGGTAGTCGTTTTGGTAGTTTTAGAAGTCTTTTCTACTGCAAAAGACTGCGGCGCCGCAACGGCGAGCAGAATAAATGCGCAAAGAGGTAAAATTATATTTTTAAACTTCATAATCTAAATGAGGGTATTTAGTGACCTTTAAAACAACCTTATTTATCGGGTCACTTTCCGCGGTCTGCGCCACACTGTAAGGAAAGCTCGAATGCAGGGAGGTGCGTTTTCATGTCCTACAAGCCGCGACGAACCATACAGTCCGTGCCGTTACACTAAAATCAATGCAAAATTAACGTTTTTAGACCGGACGGCCAATATAAGCGATTTAAAAATTTGTCAAAAAAACTTAAACCTCCACCAACACTCTGAAATTCAGGACATAACATCCGACAACATGTAGCAAATTACACCAAAAACCACCTGACAATAATCCGCCAAACCACCCGGCTGCTCCGCTTTAACCGACATGTGCCAGGTATGGATTTGCAAAAGTCAGTGCTTATTAGCGCAATAGAGGCGGTCCGCAGCTGGACCGCCTCTATTATTTATGGTTATTTTACTTTAGCTCTTATTTGATTTCGATGTTTGTGCCTCCTCCCATCGAAGAATCGATTGACACATTGCCGGAATCATCGAATTTAAGGAATGCGCCGTAAATGTTAGTGCGCTTGTTGGAGCACAACGGCACGTTATTCATATTGAAGGTATTGCCGCCGAGGCCTATCGTAAGCGTCGAGAGAAGGTTAGTGCCGGTAGCATCACCGTCGCCCACTACAATTACCGTAGGGAATGCGCGCGTTGCCAACACGTATCCGAGCGCGATATATTTCGCGTTGGCTGCTTCGTAGGGATACCCCAGGTCAATCAAATCCCCGATTTTGCCGCTGTAATTGACTGTCTGAGGCACAGAGACTTCGCCCGACTGTAGATTGAGAACAGAGGGAATTTCTGTCAACGTCAGCGTAGAGGTGAGGTCTCTCAACCGGGTCACCTGCTCATCGTCCAGAGTGGTTGTCACGCCGACATTCACCTGTGCCAAGGGGCGTGAAAGGTTTATCTGGCGTGTGGTGGCGCCTGGTGTCACATCCGTTATATAATTGTAGAAGGCGTCGCCCTGCTGACTGTTGAACGGCATCTTGGTGTAGTCAACGTTAATCGACTTCTTGTCTTCGCTGAACGTATAAGCCGAAACGTCGCTGTTCTGGGCCCAGAACGCAATATTGTATTTCTCGTTGGTGACGAGTTGAAGTGTCAAGTAAAATTTACCGTCATCTCCGAGCGTAGCCTGGGGAGAATCGGTCTCCTCACTACCGAAAATGTATGCGCCCGTTGTGTCATACACGGCATAGCGGAGCTGATTGATGGACTGAGCATCAGTAGCTTCGGCACGTGTAGAAGTATCGAACAACTTGGCGACAAAAGTCATTTCTACCGGTTTGCCGGGAACGGGGGGTTCCGGCGCGGGCGGTTCTTCGTTACTTGAGCAGGAACTCATCGTTGCGGCAGCCAAAAGTGCCAAAGGCAGGAGTTTTAAGTATCTCATTGTATTACCTTTTGTGTTTTTGACCCGTATGCTACCACTCCGGCAGCGGGTATGCTTATTGCTATTTCATTTTATGTGGATTAGCCCGCTACTTGCGGACATTCAGTTATAGAAACGCTTCGGCGAGTGCAAAGTTAGCGATAAATGTTGATTTTACCAACTTTCACCCCATTTTTTTATTTTTTCTTACTGTTTTTATATTTCCGCACTATTACATCTTTTATTTTCAGCACGTCTTCAACTCCTCTTACACAGCGGCCTTCAGTTAGTATCTATGAAAATCGGGAAGTCCACCACGCTCATCTGGGGGTCGGCCGCACGGTGTCCGGACAGCCATTTCAGAAACTCCCTGTCGCTGCAATTGCGGGGCAGCTCTTTGCCCGTATTAGCGTCTCTGAACCCTGAATTTGTGGAAATGCTGCCGAACATATTGGGCGAGAACATCACATAAATGTGATTAACCACCAGATGTCCCGGAGCCTGCAGGACAATACTCTTCCACCACGAGTTGTTCTTATCCTTGTCGTCGACGAAAACATAGTCAGTATTGGCTGCCACCCTATAACAGTTGCTATCCTGACTGTAAGGCACTATGCAGTTGGCCTTACCGTTTTCGTCAAGAATATAAATCGCCACATAACCGGGAAGTTCGCTGTAAAAGTAGAGCCACATCTTTTCGCCGTCCGTGAAATTGGTTTCATGTAGCTTCGACTCTTTGGAATTGCGCATACAGCGTACTTTTGGGGTAGGCCGTCCCTCGGGAAACTCGCGCACAACGCCGCTGAGATGCAGCGTCAGCCACTCACCGTTAACGGTAAAATCGGCATTGTTGGTTTTAATCCACTCTCCCGCAAGCGATTCGGACGACCCGGAAGCGTAGGTTTCCTTGCTTGCGCCATTGTTGCTTGTAACGGTAGAGCCAACACTGTTGATGACTATACGCGTTCCGAATGCCTGCTCCACACCTTTGAGCATAGCCTTCTGCATCAGCTCGGCGCGGGCACGGTCCATCGACATGTATCCCGGGACGTGCATCGTCTCCGTCACCTGCACTTTCTGCTCGCGCTGACACCAAGCCGCCGCGCTTACCATCACGCTCAAAAGCAATAGCAATACCTTTCTCATAACTGACTTTTTTAGTTGCGAATGAAATATTTCCACAAAGTTAAGAAATCGCGAACGAATCTGCAAACTTCGCGCCACTTTTTCACCTTATTATATAGTATATATGGATAACGCACGAACTCCACATTGAGGTCATTTTGATATTTTTACCAAAGCGAAGGTAATGCTATTTCCGCATAATTTTATAAAAAATTAGCTAACACCCATAGTCAACATCAACTATTACACTAAAACTCAGCGGTTTAATAAAATAACTAACGTCTAAAACAGCGGAAGAAAACAGCATCCGCAGGCATTATTCAACCAATTTCACTGAACCAAACCGCAGCCACTGCGTTAATAAGGAAAATGAATTACTAAATAAACTAAACTTAGTTATTATGAAAGCTAAAAATCTTTACTACTTATCAGTATTGGCAGTAGCCGGTAGCTTAATGGCCGGCAACGCAACAGCCAACGCACAGGAAGTCGTAGAAGAAAGTGTTTCGGTCACCGAGTTCAACTGCGACAATACCACACACTACTACAGCAACTGGCGTAACAACTGGTTTATCCAGCTCGGCGCAGGTATCAACCAGCCGTTCGTAGAACGCGGCGTAGGCGACAAAAATTCGGGCAAAGCCGTGAACCACAAACGTATGACCACCGTCTATAACTTTGGCTTCGGCCGCTGGTTCTCCCCCTATCTGGGATTCCGTATCAACGCCATCGGCGGTGCCTTGCACTGGGATAACCCCACCTACGAACAGCCCGACAATGGCTGGACAAAGGCTAAACACGTAAATGTCAATGCAGAACTTATGTGGGATATGTTCAACTCCATCGGCGGAGTTAACGAAAACCGCGTATTCTCAATCATACCCTTCGTAGGTCTCGGCGGCGACTATACATGGCGCATCCACGACCGCAACGGCAACTTCGCCGCCGCCACCAACATCAACGGCAAAGGCGACAAAGGCCTCAAGGATGAAAGTTGGACACTCCCCGTTACCGCCGGTCTCCAGTTCCGTTTCCGACTATGCAAATACGTAGACTTCTTCGCTGAGGCTCGCGCTACCTTCTACGGCGATAACTGGAACCTCTGCTCTTACGGCGACCCCATCGAGGCCAACGTTCAGTGCATCGGCGGTTTCAACATCAACTTCGGTGGTCGTCAGTTCGGTAAATTCAATGACTGCGACTACATGACACAGCTCGCCGCCGCCAACAACCAGATCAACGACCTCCGCGGTCAGCTCCTCGCCGCCGACGCTACAATCAACAACCTCAACTCCCAGCTTCCCTGCCCCGAAGCTACCGTTCAGAAAGACTGCGTCAACGCTCCTCTTATGACCACCGTTCGCTTCACCATCGACAGCGACGAAATCATGCCGACCGAAGAGGTTAACATCTACAACATGGCCGAATGGATGAAAGCTAACCCCAAAGAGAATGTCACAATCGTAGGTTACGCCGACCGCGACACCGGTACTTCCGAATATAACATGGCCCTCTCGCAGCGCCGCGCCGATGCAGTATGCAACGCCCTGGTCAACACTTACGGAATCTCCCGTGACCGCCTTACCGTCAAATACGACGGCTCGGATGTTCAGCCATACAGCACCAACGATTGGAACCGTATCGTAATCTTCACTCAGAAGTAACATACCGCTAACACCTCTCCCCTCACCATCTTTGCACACCTCATTGATAATCGACATTCATAACCGAAAGCAAAAGTAAGTTATCCTATCATAGACCTTACCAAAGCCCCCGGGACGCCAAACGGCACACCGGGGGCTGTCTTTATATAATAGGTGTAAGAATAAGACCTTTTTCCGCACTCATCCGGAGAGAAAGAGGAGTGTGCCGCGATGCAGTACCATACATTTAAACAGACTCGCAAATATGTTATAGAACATACATGAGCAGCTTCGTCAGGCATATTTCCATCACTTTCTTCAGGACGAAAATTTTTCACAATTTTTTACCCTTTTTATTTTGCTTATCTAACAAAAAGATTGTACTTTTGCAACGGATTTGAAAAGCAACGCGCACCCCCTACGGAGTGCTGCCGTTTACCGCTCAAAAACAAGACAATAACAAACAACCAATAAAAGCCTCCGCGGTGGCCGACTCTGTTTATCCCCACGGAAGCCTAAACCAAAAAATCTAAACTGAAAACATGAACATTCAAGAAATCTTAGCTAACCTTGAAGCTAAACACCCGGGCGAGAAAGAATTTCTCCAGGCTGTGAAAGAAGTTCTCTTAAGTGTAGAAGAAGTTTACAACCAGCACCCCGAGTTCGAGAAAGCTCGCATCATCGAACGCATGGTTGAACCCGACCGCATCTTCACATTCCGCGTGACTTGGGTAGACGACAAAGGTGAGGTTCAGAACAACATCGGTTACCGTGTACAGTTCAACAACGCCATCGGCCCGTACAAAGGAGGTCTTCGTTTCCACAAGGCAGTCAACCTCTCCATGCTGAAATTCCTCGGCTTCGAGCAGACATTCAAAAACGCTCTCACCACTCTCCCCATGGGTGGCGGTAAAGGTGGTTCAGACTTCGATCCCGTTGGCAAATCAGACGCTGAAATCATGCGTTTCTGCCAGGCTTTCATGTATGAACTTTGGAGAATCATCGGCCCTGACACAGACGTACCCGCTGGCGACGTCGGCGTAGGCGGTCGTGAAATCGGCTACCTCTACGGTATGTACAAAAAACTTGCCCGCGAATACAACACAGGCGTACTCACAGGCAAGGGAGCTACCTGGGGTGGTTCAATTCTCCGTCCCGAAGCAACCGGTTTCGGTGCTCTTTACTTCACAAACCACGTGCTTGAAACAGCCGGTCAGGAACTGAAAGGCAAAACCATCGCCCTTTCTGGTTTCGGCAACGTAGCTTGGGGCGCCGCTACAAAAGCTACAGAACTCGGAGCAAAAGTAATCGCAATCTCAGGTCCCGACGGCGTATGCGAAATCCCCGCCGGAATCACCAAAGAGATGATCGACTACATGCTCGAAATGCGTGCTTCTAACCAGAACCGCGTTGAAATGATGGCCGAGAAGTTCCCCGGTCAGGCTAAATTCACACCCGGAAAGAAAGCTTGGTCTGTAAAATGTGACATCGCACTTCCCTGCGCATTCCAGAACGAGTTGAACGAAGCTGACGCAAAAGAACTTCTCGCCAATGGCACAATGTGCTGCTGCGAAGTTTCAAACATGGGTTGTACTCCCGAAGCTATCGAAGCTTTCCAAAGCGCAGGAATCCTCTTCGCTCCCGGCAAGGCTGTAAATGCCGGCGGTGTTGCAACCTCCGGTCTCGAAATGACTCAGAACGCTGCTCACCTCGGATGGTCTGGTGAAGAAGTTGACGCCAAGCTCCACTTCATCATGTCTTCAATTCACGAAGCCTGCGTAAAATATGGCAAACAGGCCGACGGCCACATCGACTACGTGAAAGGTGCTAACATCGCCGGCTTCATGAAAGTCGCTACTGCCATGCTTGAACAAGGCATCGTCTGACAATAAAAAAGTCATAAGAAATCAACTGAGAGCGCGAGGTCATATCGCGCTCTCATTTTTTATACCCCAAGATTACCGTAACTATAGCAAGCGCAGTGAGTAAATGTGCATTCTACCGCAGAACTAATTGCGTAGCGCCTCCGTCAGGAGGCAGATTTAGCAGTAGCCCCGCACGCCTTCGGCGTGCGG
>OHBJ01000526.1_pt1 | contig 24874 bp, 21 predicted proteins | sample 1577241 | NCBI WGS metagenome assembly OHBJ01 (sample SAMEA3541594, study PRJEB24748) | human gut metagenome | biome: human gut; feature: human-associated habitat; material: faeces | place: China | collected 2012 | reverse complement strand
CCCCCCTTTTTCTTTGAGGACTATTATATCACATTCTTATTGACGACACCATCTAGAAAACGATCCCTAAAAGTTTTAGTTTCTTCATCCCATAAAAGTTCATTGACAGCTTTTTGGATGCAATTAAACAGCTCTTGATAATACTTTTCATCATCTTTTTCTCCCAGTAGCTTTGCCATTTTGGAAAGTGTCTGAACCTCTTTTGCCATAAAAGAAGAAAAGTCTACACAATCCATTGTCTTACGCAAATCGAATCGAGCAGAGTTATCGGCGCCAGACTCCCCTGATCCTGTCGCCGAAATCAACCATTCAAAAAGAAAATTTTTATTACTGTCCCTGTGGGTTAAATTCCAGGTAATATATTTTTTGAGCTTTTCATAACTATTGTTGATTAGTTTTTGATCCCCACATCTTTCATACAATTTCCATATGCCCCAAGCCAGTAACGGAGGTTGTGTTAGCATTAGTGCTTCGTACGGTGTCGCCATTATTGGAATTAGACCATCTTCATATTGTATTTCAAGCATTGCTTCAATCGCTCGATATGCCAGGCTTACATCGTAGTATTGCCATCCGAGTGCATGAAACACAGAATCCCATAACCACATATTTTTATGTGGAACACGATTAGGTGTAGTCCAATATCCTTTTATTTTTCCTTCTGCTGACATTACATTTGTGCGTAACACAGAAAAGGCTTTTGCATAGGTGCGGGCAAAAAGTTTATCATTCGTTGGGCGCGATATATGATTGTAAAAGTCCAAATTTTGATCCACAACTGTTTTCACACAAGCTTGCATGCCATTTTGAGCGCGTAAAATTGCTTCTTCCACGGAATGTCCACTATAGCCCATCGAAAAGCGAACCGTATCGATTCCCTCTTCCAAAATGAGCAAGACGGTATGTTCTTTTTCATCTGAAAAAGTCTGAACGGAATCTTTTTCATTTACGACAACGCCCCTGTCCGCCCACATAACAGGATAAGCTGCTCTACAAGTTTCCCCAATGATTGTATACGCGTCCAAAAAGGTCATTCGGAAAAAACGTCGATATTCTTTGTTTCCATCGCTCAATTCTGCTACAATAACGTCACCTGTCACAGCTTGATAATTAATATCACGTATTGGCGGCTGCAATTCAAAAAACAGTTCTCTTCGTTTTTTCAAATACAATAGTATTCCTAATTTATCACCTAACAGCGACCCAACCAATGTATTATTATAATCGGTTGGGCATTTCATTCCAGAACACGCAAACAGCGCCCCTTGTCCATAGATATTCGGAAGCAACATTTTTATTTTCTCATTTCACTTCTCTATCATTTTCAGCACAATCTGTAATGCCGGGTAGTTTCCTTTTTGCATCGGCAGCACAAGTCCCCCATGCATTAATGCGGCGTCTTTGTATTTATTTCCGCTTCCATCACAGTATACCACGTCCGGAAGTAATCCGCACAAATAAAGCCGCAGCACAGGCGCATTTGCCTGTGGATCTATCACGACACAACTCTCGACTGCTTGCTTTTTGTCCTGAGAAACCGACATCCACGCTGTGTACCACCCGTTTTGCATCGGGTTCGTGAGCCGGTGATAACTGCCCATACAGACAGTCTCCCACAGTTTCTTGTACTGTTTGATCTGGATTTGTACTGCACTTTTTTCCATTTCGTTCAGAACTCCAGGATTCAATTCATAACCGAACGTCCCGCTCATCGCAACAACAGCCCGTGTGGAAAATGGCGTCGTTCGTCCTGTCTGATGACTGGGACATGCCGCCACATGGCTTCCGATACTGCGGATGGGGAATCCAAAAGAAGTGCCATACTGAATTTTTAGTCTGGCAATCGCATCTGTGTTGTCGCTGCACCATATCTGCGGTGAATAATACAACATACCCGCATCGTATCTTCCCCCACCGCTTGCACAATTTTCCAAAAGCAGCTTCGGAAAATGCAGCAGCAGACGTTCCATCAATGCATACACGCCCAAAATATATCTGTGCCAAAATTCCCCCTGCCTTTGCGGAGGCAGCAGAGCTGACCATGCATCTGTTATGTTCCTGTTCATGTCTCATTTCAGATAATCGACGGAGCCTTCTTTCAAAACCGCGGAAATTTTTTCAAACAGATACTCCACTACATCGCCGCGAGACATGTCCAATACGTACTAGCTCCGTCCAATTGACCGCGCACGTCCCGGGATGCCGATGCACCATTCCGGATGCGCACGCATCAACTCGCTGTCTGAAGACACCATCTCCGGCTCAAACCACAAGCCGAAATAAAGTCCCATGTCATGAAGTTTGCGTCCCAATTCCCCTATTCCGTGTTTCAACTTTTTGCGGTTAACTTTCCAATCGCCCAAGCTCGTCGTATCGTCATTGCGCACGCCAAACCAGCCATCATCCAATACCAGAAGTTCAATTCCAAGGTCTCTTGCGGCGCGGGCCCAAGCCAACAGCTTTTCGTCATCGAAATCAAAATACATGGCTTCCCAGCTGTTGATGAGCACGGGACAGCGTTTCGCTCGATATTCTCCACGGAGCAGATGGCGGAGCTGGAAGCTGTGAAGATTGTTGGAAAGCGTGTCAAGCCCGCAGTTGCTATAACAGCATAGCACCTCTGGAGTTTGAAAGGACTCTCCCGGTTCAAGCTGCCAGCTGAAGCTTTGCGGATGGATTCCCATGACAAAACGCGTCTGCTCAATCTGATCCACTTCTACCTGCGCCAAAAAACTTCCGCTGTAAACAAATGAAAAGGCCATACATTCCCCCGCCGCCTCTGTGGCATTGGAATTGCACAGGATCACAAAAGGACTTTGATGCGGGCTGGACGCGCCCCGCACACTGTCCACACGAATCTTGCCTCGCCTCAGCGGTGTACGTTCCACCTGCTTTTCGCCCATATGTTTTCCATAAAAAGTCATCACATCATAGCCGGATGAAACCGGAAGGTCAATGCAGCAGGAAAGTGCTCGTTCCAATGTGATTGGCTCGCCACCACCATTATGGATACGTGCGGAGCGTGTAATCACATCCTCTTTATAAAACACAGCGTATTGCAGCGTGACACATATCCCGCTCTCCCGGTCCTTCAGCTCTATTTCCAGCGTATTCGCCTCCTGCGAAGTGCCAAAGCTGGCCGGCAATCCGGGCAAACCTTTCTTGCCTGGGCACACGCGGCATCTACAATACCGCAAATCAGCCGCTACACCGCCATTCTGATGCCGAACATCAAGACAGCTTTCCCGGAAGTCTCCCGCACCGAAAGAGCTGTATTCCTGCAAAAGCGTATCCAGCGAAAAGGTACGGTCATTTGCAGCATCCGGCGGGTTCGCGGCATATGCGCGGTCCTGCCTCTGTATCAGATAGGAGAAGTCTTGCCCGTCAACTCTGGGGCCATAGTAAGTATGCAGTAAAACGCCGTGCTTTTCCACCCACATTTGGTAAGTACAGTGCTTCGTATGCAAAGAAAACGTCCCTTTGGCTTTGTCAATTGCAATCATTTTATTTGCCCTTTCGTCATATACGTTTATTTTCTGCTGCTTAATTGAGATTGCACAAAGGAATAGACAACGTCTCATCCAAGGTATAAATTCTATCCTGCACCTGTACCAAAACACTTTTTGTTCCGGAAATGTTCTCCAATACAAGCCGATCGTGAGCAGCGGACACGTGAATACGACATCCGTGCCACCACAGGAAAAAGCTGAGTTTTTCCCATGAATTTGGCAGCGCAGGAGTGATTTGCAGCATGCCGCCTCGAATCCGCACCCCGCCAAATCCTAATACTGCGCACTGCCAAATACCTCCGATGCTGGCCGCATGTATCCCTTCGTCGCTGCTGGACATATTGGGGCCAAGGTCAATCTCCGCCGCATGCCGAAACATTGTATAAGCTAACGGAAGGTCTCCCACATCGCTGGCAAGAATGCTGTGTGTACACAGAGAAAGCGAAGAATCGTGCAATGTACGTGGTTCATAGTAATGCCAGTTCGCGATTTTCTGTTCCTTGGAAAAATAGTCTCCCAGTAATGTGAACAGCAGAAGCGTATCTGCCTGTTTGCTCACTTGCATGCCGTGCAGTTCTTCCCATGTATAGTCGTCGGTAATGGAACCTACCCTTTCACGAAATTTATACGCGGACAGATCAATACTTTTCAGCGACCGGTAATCGGCCGTCTGCGGGATTATCCCGTCCTCGTCCGGTTGTGGAAGGTACATCTTCCGCAGAGCCGCATCCCAAATCCCCCTTGCCCGGGCAAGATCCAAACGCTTATCCAACGCGCGGTACAGTGAAGAATGTTCTATCTGCAGCTTGTCACAGCATTCAACCGCCCACCGAATGTTCCAATGCGCCATATAGTTTGTAAATGCATTGTCGTCCACATCGTTTTTGTATTCATCCGGCCCAACCACGCCGTACAAATGCAGCAGCCCATCCGGACCGCACTGCAATCGACTTACCCAAAAAATCGCCGTCTGAAACACCAGCTCATATCCGCCGTCCTCCATAATCGCTTCATCGCCTGTTTCCGCCACATACTGCCGCAAGCCGTATACAACATCCGCAGTGATATGAATTTCCGTCTGCCCGTAAGGCATGCGGTAAAATTCCCCTGTAAAAAGGTCAGGACCTCCCCATTCTGAAGACGTCTCGCCGTCATTCGGACCGGCGGCCTCCCAAGGGAACTGAGCGCCTTTCCAGCCATTTCGGCGTGCATTTCCGCACGCGCTTTCCAACGAAAGGCATCGGTAACGTACAAGTCTGCGCGCCATATCGGGATGGGTGAATGTATAATACGGCAGGATGAATATTTCTGTATCCCAAAAAGTATGTCCGCGATAAGCATCGCTGGATAACCCCTTCGCGGTAATATTCATACGCTCGTCATGCGCAGGTGTCATCACATGCAGATGATACTGCGCAAACTTCAGAGCCAGTGCGTCAAACGGGTCTTTGCTTTCAATCTGCACCGCGCCTCTTTTCCAAACGGTCTTTTCCCACGCCCGGGCGCTATCGTCAGCAAGCTGCCGGTAGCCAAGCTCATTCGCCTCCCGACAGCAGACGAATGCGGCCTGCGCCTGCTGTTCCCAGCTCAGACCGGCAAACTCGGCGTCTAGCCCGGTATGTACCGTACTTATCTTTTCGATTCTAAGTGTTTTTCCCGCCGGTACCTCCGTATTGTACCGGGCAAACAGCCTGCGTCGCTCTCGGCGCGCGCTACACGGCACAAAAAAACTTTCCCCATTTAAAAAAAGCGATATCGCCGTGTGAAAAAAGAACGGAATTTCTGATTCGCCTGTCACCTGAATGTATTCCAGAAACCTTCCCTCCCGCACACGTTTTGCATTCCGGGAAAAATGCTGCTCGCCTCCATTGGTGATGCGCCCATTTACACCCGTTTCAATGCAGACAGACACCGCCCGTTCTTCTGCGGCAATGGATATCTGTTGGGCAATCACATGCAACCTGTTCAACGAAACAATACGGCGAAATTCCAATGCCAGCGTATCTCCCGCCGGAGACCTCCAACGCACTTTCCGCACGCACTCCCCTGTGTTGAGATTCAGCGTACGGCGGTATGCCAGAATATTTCCTTCCTGCAACGTAAAGATGCATCCGTTCAGAATCAGCTTCATTTCCAGTACATCCGCCGCATTGGGCAGTTCCGGTACTGTGTCCCCAGACGCCCGGTCGAATGTACCAGAAACATACATCTCACGGCTTTCGCCCCAGTATTGTTCCTCCGTGACGTTTCGTATACCCAGATAACCGTTTCCCTGGCAGAATATCGATTCAATTTTTCCAAAATAGTTCCGGTCAAACGAAGCCTCCGCAAGAATTCCTTCGGCCGCTTGCGAATAATCCAACACCGTTTTCATCTTTCCGCCTCCTTTGCATCATCCGTTTGCCTGTGCCCGCAGAAAACTCAGAAATGTTTCCGGGCCGCCGCCAAGCCGACGCACTCTTTTCGGCCGTATCCCATCCGTGTCGGAGACATCGAAACACGACGCTTTTCCCAGTTCGGGCACGAGCATAGCTGCATCGCTTCCCCACACGCCGGAATCGACCTCCAAAAATTCGTCTCCCCAAATACAGACCTCTGATGCCTCCAGCTTTCCGTGACACTGAAGCTCCTGCCAGACAGCAGCTACATTGTCCCGCTTTGTATGGCACCCCAATTCCGAATATTTTGCATCCGCCGTCGCATACAGACGTTCACCTGTGCATTCAAGCGCGATTTCACAAGCCAGCTCCGTCAAACCATGCAGGCCTCCCGGAATTCCATGCTCTACCAATAAATTGCGAAGACGGGCTATTTCATTCGGCTGTAAAAACATTCTATCGACGCGCGTATGAGCCACCAGCAAATCGATCTTACAGTATCCCGGACGGCTGAACACAATATCTGTGGGAAGGCCATACTGCTCCAACAAACGGCGGTGTACTGCGTACGCAGCACCATGGATTCGGAGAATTTGGCTTATATCTTGGGATTGCACGCCAAACGGAACAGGTCTTCCTTCTTCAAAATGATAATTGACTGCACCGCGCGCCAACCCCAAGAATAAATTTTTCTGCTGCTTTTCGTCAAAAAAAACATGCAGCTTTCCACTCGCGATATTTTCATAAGTGGTTCCGCTGATGATGCACAACCGCACCCCTTGCTCTAACAATGGGCGCATCGCATCCACCACGTCTTCCGCTGGCACTGTTCGTGAAACCACCGCTGTACCATCCCAGTCAAAGAAAATTGCCTGAAACCGTTTCATCTTTTTCATCTTCTTTCCTGTCCGCCTTTTATATACCCACCTTATACACGTTCCTGATGCGGCGTTTTCCAAATCAACCATAATGTAGCAAGTGCTCCCATAACGCCTACCAAAAACACGACGCGGTACGGCGGCATAGCAAACGAACGTTCAAGCAGAGATACCAATCCGGAGCAAAGAAATGTCCCTGCCGCTGCCGCTATCCCGCTTAGTGCCGAGCTTACAGAGAAATAGCTGCTGCGTGTTTCTTCCTGAGTATATTGAATTTGATATTTAAACATCCCAATACCATAAGCAGCCCAAGCAATACTGGAAAACAGGTTGATGAGCGGAAATACTATGCCCATATTGGCCGGAGAGATCGTGGCCCACAGCAGATAGGCCGTTGTCAGCATACCGAGTGAAAAGAGCGTGGCCATCTTCCACCCGAACCATGCCGCAAAACGGGCGAATACCGGAATAAAACAGCAGCGTGCGATATTCCCAATCGTAGCCCACAGCACCACCGCAAAATACGAAATGCCTAACACTCTTATCTGATATACCGACGAAAACGTTCCTACAAACGCCGAGCTGAAGTTCCAGACAATATTCATCCAGAGAACTTTACGGTAGGCAACATCCCGCAGGGGCTGCAACACCGACTGCCAGAACCCCGCTTTCTGCGGTGGCACCTCCTGCGGCGGTGCCATGCGTAGAAGCAAAAACACCAGACTGCACGCCACAACAGTCAATTCTGCCAGTCCCATAACCCAAAAGCCGCGCCGCAATGTCCCTCCGGATTCAAAATGCTCTATCAAAATACCAGAGGCAAACAACGCCACCGTATAAAGCGGCATAAACGCCATATCGCGCTTGGAATAAAAACTCTCATCGTCCCTCGCAGCCCATACCGTCCACGCGTTGTAAGCGGGCATCGACATCCGATAGCAGGTGCACATCGCAGCATACAGAACGAAGAGTATCCACGGACCCACGCTTTTGGGTAAAAGCGCAGTAAACAGCATCAGTGGCAGACATATACGCCAACCGATACCGAACCCTTGCAAATATCTGCGCCGGCTGGTCGTCCTGCGGTAGGCGTAACCCCCCAGAAGCTCCAAAAACATCAGGGTCCCCGGCATTCCCACCGCCAAATTTGAAAGCGCGAGCGGCATATCAAAGTATTCTGTCAGTTTTACAATTACCGTGGATGTCCCCGCAAAATATACAGTCATCGAAAGTGCATAATCCCAAATAAAACCGTGCAGCCTTTTTTGTTCCACAATATGCCACTCCCTATCTCATTTTGGCAGGGCAAATATATCATATATTTTCGGCTTTGGGTTATCTTTTCGTTAAGGCAGCAAATTTTGCCTCCCGTATCAGCAATCGGCGTATATGCAGCGCTTTTTCCACGTGCTATCGTTAAAAGGCAAAGAGCCGCATAGTGTGGCGGGACGTAACAAGGAGGAATTTCATGCGCATTAAGATCATTCATGCCCGTGTGGTGACACAGCAAATAGAAACAGACTGCACCGTCTATCTGGAAGGTGGAAAAATCTGCGCTGTCGGCGGCGACCTCCCTTTTGACACAGTTCTTGACGCTGCAGGAGCATATCTCGCTCCCGGCTTTATTGATATGCACACTCACGGGGGCGGCGGACACGACTTCATGGATGGAGGTATAGCCCCAATTCTGGAAGCCGCAAAAATGCATCTGAGACACGGCACCACCTCTCTGCTGGCCACTACATTATCCAGCAGCCTCGACGATCTTTCCGCCGCCCTTGGCGACATCGGCGCAGCAATGCAGGCATCCGGGCGGCTTCCGCACATTCTTGGCGCGCATCTGGAGGGTCCATATTTCTCTCAGGCCCAATGTGGCGCACAGGATCCACGCTATATCACACCGCCCATTCCTTCGGAATATGAACAGATGCTGAAAACCTTCCCCGGCGTCATCCGCCGCTGGAGCTTCGCACCAAAGCTGCCCGGTGCACAGCAGTTCTGCCGCCGCCTGCTGGAATGCGGCGTGATACCTGCCATCGGCCATACCGACGCCGTATATAAGGATATTCGCCAAATCGTGGACTGCGGCTGTCGGCTGGTGACGCATTTTTATTCAGGCATGTCCGGTCTGACGCGGCGTGGTGGCTTCCGAACGCTGGGGGCAATTGAAAGCACCTATCTGTTCGATGAATTATGTGCAGAGATTATTGCAGACGGCAAGCATCTTCCCCCGGAACTGCTGCGCCTGATCGTAAAAGGAAAAGGGGTAGAAAACCTTTGTCTTGTCACCGATTCCATGCGCGGCGCAGGTATGCCGGAAGGGCCTACACTGCTTGGCAGCTTGCGTGACGGCGTCCCCTGTCTTATTGAAGAGGGAGTTGCAAAAATGCCGGATCACACTTCTTTTGCTGGCAGTGTAGCCACCTTCGACCGTCTGATTCGTACGATGCGCGACTTTGCCGGCGTTTCACTGCCCGACTGCATCCGGATGGCCAGCACGAACCCCGCTCGCATACTGGGACTGCCCCATAAAGGGCGCATTGCGCCCGGTTTTGATGCAGACCTTGTACTCTTTGATGACAACATCCGCGTACAGGCCGTCTGCATCGGAGGTGGCCCGGACACTGCCATCTATGACTGGCGCTGAATCTGAATATGGAAAAGCCCGCATCCTCTGGAAACGACCGAGGCGCGGGTCTTTTCGTATCTTCCGGCTACAGCAACAATCGCTGCGCAGCCGCATAAAGCCTGTCTACCTCGCGGCGATTTTCTGCCGGAAGTTCAAAATCGTAATCCGTCAGCATTTTTTTGCCTTCCTCCCATGCCAATATTTCCAGCGTTTTCATGCCGCCCTGTTTCCACTCAGACAGAAATGACGCGGAAGATAATCGCCCCAAGTCAAATATGCTGCGAAACCTGCTTCCAGTGGTCTCATGGGCAAGAAATCCATTCAGGCTTTCTCCTTCTTCCAGCAGTTCAATGATATCAAGCTCCCGGTCAAAACACTCCTCCGGCATTCCTCCGAACAGCCTTTCACCATAACGTAGAATTTCTTTATCCAGCATGGCCTGAACAGGGCTGAATACCTCGTCCAGACAAATCTGTCCGACTCCACCGAACCGTCTGGCGCCGAAGGCGGCTTGGAACAAAAAACTGCCCATCCGCTCCGTCAATGTCTGCGCGTCCACCACTTTTCCGTTTGTGCGGAATGCACCTCCAGCAGGTTTTATCCCAAACAGCTCATACGCCATTTCGTATACCGCCTGAAAGCAAAGGCACTGTTCGGGCGTACCGAATGACAGGTTAGCGTTTTTCATGTCGGCCAACTCCATACGAAGGTTGAAACACCGATGCTTTCCGTCGGACAGCGCGTTAAAAATATAGTCAAGCGCGATGGTCTCTGCCAGCGACACCATGAGGTTCGCCGGAAACGGCATCGGAGCAGTCGTGCCTGCAACCGGTATTCCACCCATGATATAAATATCCAAATCCGGCGAATCGCACCATTCAAAATAAGTGTCAAATACCACCGGATTCATCCGCAGCGGAGTAATCAAGCCTTCCAACCCCAACACATATTTGCGTCCCGCTGCCTGATGCATAGCGGCAATCACCCGGATTTCCTCCGGATCAGTCGCCGTCAGCCAGCCGCCCAAACACGGGGTATGCGTCACCGCAATACGCTCACAGGCAACTGTGCGCAGACGTATCGGAACATCGGACGGAACAACGGGAATCGGGCATTTTTCCCCTCCCAAAAGGCTGCTCAACCGCGCACACCAAATGGCCTCTTCCGTGTTTGCCGGACGCGGGCGGTTCGTTGCGGGGTCACATAACTCAAGGCTGTTCCAGTTTCCTCCCATGGAAAAATGAATTGCCTGCTCTGTTGAATCTTGCAGCAGGCTCTGTTCCCTTTTTAGTTGTTCTAAAAAAGCTTCTGTACGCTCCCTGTCGAATAGAAGCCTCTCGTTTTTGTATGTGATGCCGCCTTTTTTCTACCAGGAGTTCCGCGCCTTTCTTATGTGAACACGCAATGCCGTGTTCGCACAAAAGACGAATCGCGCCATCTTGAATACGCTGCGCATCGCCCGGCTTGAGAACAGGCCGAAACGGTTGAACATTCAGCATTTTGTCATCTCCTTTTTTCTATTCTGCTGCACAATGTTTCCACTTGCACAGCTTCTTTGCCCGCACCGATAACCTCATATACAAACGATCCAGACCTGTTTCCGATCATATGCGTGACTGGTGTTTTCATGGTTCTCTCCCTTTAAAAAAGCGCGGCGCCCGCACGGTACGCGCAGGCACCGCGCTTTTCCCTTCCTTGACTTTACTTGAAAAATGCGGGCAGGTATTCTTTCGAGATCTCCAGCAGATCATCGATCATTTTTTTGCGTTCCTCATAGCTGAGATCATAGCACATCGGGTCCAGCGTCATCGCTTTCATCAGCTCATGACGGTCTCCCGTAACAGCCGCATTTACGATGAAGTTCTGGATCACGCACTGGGTATACTGCAGCGCGTCCAGGCCCGCGGGCACCGCGCCCGTGTTGCACGGAGTGTATCCGTCCCGTTCCAGAACAACGTTCACCCCCACGCACGCGTCCGGCGGCAGGTTCGAAATACTTCCGTTGTTCGTTACATTCGCCACCAGCACCATGGGATCGTTCGCCACGATCGCATGGATAATCTTATCCAGCATTTCCGTATGCCGCACCTTCACCACGTCTGTCAGCGGGCACTTGCCATCAATATATCTCTGTACCTTTTCCCGCCGCGCGTTCTGGTCCTCTATGCGTTTGTTGACGTCGTTCTGTTCCAGACGATACTTCTTCAAATCGCACCAGCGCTTCAGAAAATGAGGGTAAAATTCGATGCTGTGGATATCGTGATTCGTCGGCAGCGCGCCGTAAATCCGATACATCTCACGCGTTGTCAGGTCCTCAAATTCCGGATCGCCGTCGTTCTGGTGACGGTCCATCGCCTCGGCCAGCGCCGGCAGCATGTCTTTTCCATCCTTTTTCATTTCCAGTATCAGCTCGAAATGATTCACTCCGCCCACCTTTACCGTCACATCCGAACGCTTTACACCCAAATATTCGCAGTATTTTTCAAGCGAATGCATGACGCCGTGGCACAGGCCGATCACTTTCAGCTTTGAATACCGCTGTGCGGCCAGTGTGATGCACTGCATCGGGTTCGAATAGTTCAGCAGCCACGCGTTCGGGCAGATCCGCTCCATCTTTTCGCACAGAGAGAGCATGTACGGAATCTGTTTCAGCCCCATCATCATTCCGCCCGGCCCCACGGACATCCCCTTGGGATGCGCAATGCCCATGTCGCGCAGGTATTCGATCTCCTTCACCCACGCCTGCTGGCCTCCCACCAGCACATTACAGATCACAATGTCCGCACCTTCCAGCGCTCTGTCCAGCTCCGGCTCTATCTCTACCGTGAAATAGTGCTGTTTTTCCTCCATTACCTTTTCGATGAATACCTTCAAAAACTCCATCTGTGGTACATTGATGTCGTGCAGCACCAGTGTTGCTCCCCGCATTTCCTCACATTTGCAGAAGTCCTGCGTGAAAATGGGAATCCACGATATGCTTGCCCCGCCTACGATTACTGTTTTCATTTCTTTTGTTCCTTTCTAAGCTTATCCTTTCAAAGATCCAACCATTACGCCCTTGACAAAATATTTTTGCAGCAAAGGATATACGCATATAATCGGAAGGATCGAAAATACAATGATGGAATACTTCATCTGGTTTCCGTACATCGTACGCTGCAGATATACCTGCAGTGGCTGCAGCTTTGCGTCCGAAATATAGATGACCGCATTTAAATACAGGTTCCAAAAGCTGACGGCATTGTACAGGCCAATGACCGCGAGAATCGGCTTTGAAAGCGGCACCACGATACGCCCCAGAATGCGCAGGTCGTTGCAGCCGTCAATCTTCGCGGCCTCCACAACCGCGTCCGGAATCGTCGTCTGGAAATAAACCCGCGCCATAACCGCTACCCAAATCGACATCGCCCCCGGCAGAATCAGCGCCCAGCGCGTGTTGTAAAGTCCCAACTTGCTGATAACAAGAAAGCTCGGAATCATGCCGCCGCTGAAGAACATGGGGATACTCATAAAAACCATCAATGGTTTTTTCAGACAAAACTCTTTGCGGGACAAGGGATAAGCAAACGTAACCGTCACGACGATATTTGCCAGAACACCCACAACCGTGTACCAGATCGTATTATAGTAATACCGCCAGATATTTGGATTTTCCAAAATCAGTTCATAACTTTTTAATGAAAAGCCCTTCGGAAAAAACTTGATTGTCATTTTCATCACTTCCGCGGGATCGCTGACTGACATGCTGAACACATAAATAAAGGGATACAGCGTAAAAAAACCCGCGACAGTGAGGATAAAGAGAATTATGATATCTGCGATTTTTCCGCCCGTGGTTTGGCGCATGAATTCTGATTTGGATTTAAGGTTCTTTGATTTTGCCATGCTTCCCCCTCCTTACCACAGCGAAACATCGTTGAGCTTTTTGCAGATATAGTTCGTCGCAATTACAAACACAAGACTGATTAAACCGTTGAAAAGCCCCACAGCCGTACCAAAGCTATAACTCTGTTCCAAAATACCGCGGCGATAAACATACGTGGAAATGACATCGGCAGTGTCATAAACCGCCGGAGAATACAGCAGCATCACCTTTTCCGCACCGATGGCAAACATGCTTCCCATCTTAAGAATTAATTGAATTACGATTGTTGGCTGCAATGCCGGCAAAGTAATATGCCACAATTTGTCCCAGCGGTTCGCACCGTCCACCGTAGCGGCTTCGTACAGCTGCACATCTACCGACGACAATGCCGCTACGTAGATGATCGCATCCCAGCCGAAGCAGGCCCAAATATCCGATATAATATAAATAGAGCGGAAGTACTGGGCATTTCCCAGCAGCTTTATCTCTTCCGGCGCAAAAAAATTAACAAGATTGTAGATGACGCCGTCTGTTCCCAAGAGCTGCAGCATGATGCCCACGATGATGACCGTGGAAATAAAATGCGGAAAATAGCTGACGGTCTGGATGAACTTTTTGTACCGGCGTGTGCGCGCCTCGTTGAGCAGGAGTGCGAAGATAATCGGAATCGGGAATGTAAAAATAATGCTGTAAAAGCTGAGCAGGAACGTATTCCGCATCAGTCTCCCAAAATAAACAGATTCAAAAAACTGCTTGAACCATTTTAAACCGACCCATTCCGCGCCAAAGAAAAACGGACGTCCCGGTGAATAATCCTGAAACGCCGTCACCAAGCCAAACATCGGCAAATAGCTGAAGATAAACAGGCACAGAAAACCGGGCACAATCAGCAAAATCAGGTATCTGTCCCGCGACAAAAGTCTTTTTGCCCTTTGCCAACGCGTTTCATTTACATGTGACAGAGGCGTTCGGGGCTGTCTTTTTTTTGTAATCACGATGTCCCTCCATTTCTGAATTGTTTGCGGGGCTTTTCTGTAAAACAGTCGTGAAAGGACGCTCACAGAAAAGCCGCCCGCACAGCGCCCATGGCACTGCACAGGCGGCAGCTTGCTTTAACGCGGGTTATTTGCCGATGAAGCGGTCATACTGAGCCTGTTTCACAGCAACGACTTCATCAATGCCCATACTCTTTAATTGCTCCACAAAAGCATCATAATTGTCCAGAGACTCATCACCCAGAATGAATTTATAGAACATTTCCTGCTGATAAGTCTGAATGTCCGTCATCTTCGTGGAAATAAGGTCAGATTCCTCCTGCGTTGCGATTACGTTGGGGAACATCGTACGATAGTATTGGGAAGCGTCTGCCAGCGTCTGCTTTTCAGAATCGCTCAACTCACTGCCCAAGACACTTTCCATGTAGCCGCGTTCCAGCATTGCCGGGAACGCTTCTCCAGTCTCCATTGCAATCGCAGCACTGATGCTGCCATATTCATTGTTGATGATTTTATCCGTCAGTTTAACTTCGCCGTTTTCAATTGTGTAGGTATCGCCCTCAACACCCAGCGTTGCAAGCATATAACCTTCCTCGGTAGCAAAGACATAATCATACAACTTCAGTGTCTCTACAATATGCTCATTCGCAGTGGTAATGATCCAACGCTCGTTGTTGTACGGAGGATAATTTTCATACGCGCGGTCACCAAACGGGCCTTCGGGAGGCATGGCGGTTACCCATTCCACATCGCCGAAATCAGCCGCCATCTGGGAATTGTAATACGGCCAGTAGCTTGTCCAGTTTGCTTCCGCGCCGCCCTGGTTGCCCAGCAGCATTGCTTCAGCTTTATCGCCGTGATCGATGTTGATGTCCGGATCCAACAGACCTTCCTTATACCATTTGTTCATTTCCGTAAGGTAGGCCTTCGCTTTCTCGCTGTTTTCCTCAGAAGTGAAGTCATAGCAGACCTTATCGTCGATCACACTGAACCAGTTGCTCCACGGAGACATGCCGTAAGCAAGGGAAAAGTTATAAATTTTGTTATAGTGCGAGCAGACAAAGGGAATCTCGTCCTCGGTGTCGCCGTTGCCGTTGGGGTCCCCGTCGCGAAACGCGACCAGCATGTTGTACCAGTCCTCGATGGTCTGGGGTGCCTCGGTGATACCTACATTCTCAGCCCAGTCCTTACGGTAGCCCAACACCAGAGCACTGTACTCCGCGTCATAAGGAGACATGCGATTTGGAAGACCGTAAATGCCGCCGCCCGGTGCGGTGATGGCCCCGTACACCTCCGGATACTTTTCAAAGAAACGCATCAGATTGGGCGTGTTTTCTTCGTTGATGTAATCCTTGAGGTTGGCTACAATGCCGTCCTTCGCCAGCTTTGTCAGATCGGCATTACCGGAAACAAATACGTCCGGCAGCTCCGAACCGGAGGCAAGGGCAGTATTCAAAGCGTCATTGTATGCATCGCCGCTGTACGCTTTAAACTGCACGTCAATGCCTGTGTTGGCGCGAATCGCATCAATTGAAGCAAAAGTGCTGTCATTCAGCGATTTTCCGCGTTCCGTAAGCGATCCATCAGAACGCATGATTGTAATGGAAACATCGCCATTCGCAATAGGAAGGGTCAGACCGCCCAAATCACGAGTCCCGGTATTGACGGACACTGACTGAGAGGCCGCCTGGCTGGAAGTGCCGCTGGTCGCAGGAGCGCCGCAGCCAGACAGCAGGGTGGCTGCCATGAGAGCGCTCAGCGCGCCAGCCACGAATTTACGTGTACGCTTTTTCATTTTCTTCCTCCTTATTGTAGTAAAAACGATTCTTGGTTGCTTGGAAAAAATTGCGCTTTGAGAAAGCAAAAACAGATCAATATTTTTTTCAATTAAACTTTCGCTTTTTCTTTCCCTCTTATGCGCCTTCAAAACATCCGCTGTTTTTGAATTCAAGAACAGTGAATTCTTCGCATTCTTCAAAATGACCATGCGCGCCTGACCATTTCTCTTTTTGCGAGGAGTCTCCGTGCGGATGTCTTCGATGGCCTTAGTATACCGCTTTCCCACCGCACCGCAAGACACTTCTTTTTTCCATTGGTTCATTTTTTATCTTGTTTTTTGCATTTTGCATACACAAAGCCTTTAAAACCATCCACTTCATCCGACTTAAATCCTCATTTTTTGTGCACATTGCACATTTGCTGCTTTGCAGCTATCACTTGCGGCAACACGGTTTTAAGTTGCTGAGAGTTCGTATTTTTCTTCCAATTTTTTACACGACAAATTTTGCACCGTAATTTAGTGTCTACTGAACAAATACCAATTTTTGCTGCGGCAATAAAAAGTGCAAAATCCGCCCAAACAGGCGCGAAAGGGTATGCTGGATTTTACGCAGATTCAACACTACAATCGACATGGCAAGCGTAAAACCTACGGTCTCCGCCAGTTTCGTTTTCACTTTTCCAAGGTTGCATTTGCGTTTTGCAAAGCTGAATTGTCGTTCAACCTCTATCCGTTCATTCTGGTCGAAATGGGTCTGCCGCCTGTCGCGCTGCTCGTCCCTTCTCGGTCTTCCCAATGCCGGACCGCTGAGCCGGATTCCGTGCAGTTTGCAGTAGCTGAGGTTTTCGCGGTTTCGGTAAATCTTGTCCGCCAGCACGCGCTCCGGATAATGTCCCTCACGGGCTCTGTAACGCTCTATGGTTTCAACCAGCTTTGTGGCTTCGTTGTAGGCATCAAATGACCAGTACTCCAACCTTGCCCATCCATTGGATACACTGATATCTAGTTTTGCCCGGAACTCCACCGGCTTTCCGGCTTTTCCGCGTACGATTGGTCGGATGAACGGCTGACTTACACTGACAATCCTGTCAGGAACGGAATGTGTATGGTTGTCATACATGTACTTCTGCTGTTCGTAAATTTTTCGCAGTGTTTCAAGCCGAAGCTGCTGCTTTTGGGATAGCTTCAGGCCGGATTGCAGCATAGAATCGACGATGGAAAGGTCTCTGCGGAGATACTGGAGTTGCTTACGGATTGCTTCGCGCGTCTTCTTCACGTTGTGCTTGCGGCTGCGCATATACTTGAGGCTGTCCTTGTGGGCCTTGTTGCGATAGGTTCTGGGTTTCTCTTCCACGCTCTGCTCCTGCAGCGTATCAATGATCTGCTCTGCATTTTCACGCGCCTCGTTCAAAAGCGACACATCCTGCGGAAATCGGATATCAGACGGCGCGCAGGTTGCATCCACAATCAGAGTGCCGCTGTTACCACCGCCTGTGGGAGTGTTATGGTCGTCGTTGTTCTCTGATGTGGTTACAGTTTTGAGTATCATCTCGTTGATTTCTCCCAGCACTTCCGGCGTCAGGCGCTTACGGAAGTACACCATAAGAGATGGGTCAAAGGGCTGCTTGCTGTCGTCGTAGCCGGGATTGCCGCAGAAGTATTGAAAATACGGATTCTCCTGAATCTGCAGAGCCGTTTCTTCGTCGGAAAAACCGTACTCCGCCTGAATGATGCAGGCTCCTAAGGCTAAGCGTAGTGGCTTTGCCACATTGCCCTTGCGATTGGTGAACAGCTTGGCATAGCGTTTCTCAATATCCAGCCAGGGTATTGTCTGTGCCTTTTTGACCCAGCGATTGCTTTCTTTCAGATTCATGCCTGCCGGTTGATTGAAGTCAGAAAGGCTGATCTGACCGTTACTGTATCGATACATGGCCGCCTCCAAGTGCAAGGTTTTTCGCGTGTTTTCCCGTTTTTCCTTGCACTTATTATACCGCAGAAACGGCGCTATTTCTTGATATCACGTGGCCTTTTTTTTGTTCAGTGGACATTAATTAACCTACTGATTCGCACGGTTTCCCTCGGCGGCAACCTCCTGATGAACGTTGGCCCCACTGCCCGTGGATATCTGGACTATCGCGCGAAGGCCGCGCTGAAAACATATGCCGACTGGATGCGTTACAACAACAAGTCTATCTACGGCTGCACTATGGCTGACCCCGCTCTGCAAGCCCCCAATGGGTGCTACTATACACAGAGCGAAGACGGTAAGCGTCTTTACGTTCATCTTGTCGAATATCCATTTGCCTTTCTGGAGCTGCCCGGCCTTGCGCATAAAGTGCGCTACGCACAGTTCCTACAGGACAACAGTGAAATTCTGATGGACCGCGAACCCAACTTTATGCCAGATGAAGGACATCTTCCATCGGAGGACCTTTTGGTTTTGACGATTCCTCTTGTCAAGCCCAACATTCTCGTGCCTGTCATTGAGTTGCTTCTGTATTAACTGTTTTTACCAGCCTGTTTCCAGTTCTGCACAGAGGGAAACGGGCTGGTCTATTTTAGCTCGGCAATAAGCTATTTTTGCCTTTCTACAGCGCAATTTTCTCCAAGACCCTGACTCCTGCTTCCTTTATAATAGGAAATAGAAGGGCCTCTCTGCCGGAGGAACACCGACTTCAGCTTTATATTGTCTGAAAGGAGAAAACGCAGTGCAAACATCCAAAGAGCTTGTCAAACGTGCCATCGAGCGCCGTGGTCCTGAACGCACACCCGTCCTGTATTATAATAAGCTGTTGGAACGCTCAGATGTGCTTCGCGTCGGATACAAGCCCGCCACGGATTTTCACCCGGATGATCCCAACCGCAGTGAATGGGGATTTTTGTGGGAGCGGCTGGACGACACCATGGGGCAGCCCACAGAGCCGCCGCTTCCCGATTGGGATGCATTTTCTTCCTGGACGCCGCCCGACCCCAATGCGCCGGGCCGGTATGATCATGTCGCACCATTTGTGGATGCACATCCCGACAAATACATCATTGGTGAATTCGTTATTTCCGGTCTGAATTTTATCACTTTCCTGCGCGGGTTTGAAAACACCATGGAAGACTTTTATCTTGAACCGGAAAATCTGGACAAGCTGATTGATATTGTCTATGATTTCGAAAAAAACGTGATCCGCAATTTTTGCGAACGCGGCGTGGACGCCATCGGTTTCGGAGACGATCTTGGCACACAGACAAGCCTGATGCTTTCGCCCAAGCTGTGGCGGGAGACGTTTCTGCCGCGATACAAAGAACAGTTCGACCTTGTCCACAGCTATGGCAAACATGTTTGCTTCCACAGCTGCGGCTATGTGTACGACATCATTCCCGACCTGATTGAGGCCGGCGTCGATATATTCAATTTTAACCAGCCGGATTTGCTGGGCATCGACCGGCTTAATTCTGATTTCGGAGGAAAGGTGTCTTTCTGTTGCCCGGTGGATCATCAAACAGTGGCCATTCACGGCACACGGGATGAAATTTTCGACTATGTGCAGCATATGCAGGATACATTCGGCTCCCACAATGGAGGTTACATGGGCTATGTGGAGGAATATTCCAGCGTAGGAATGTCTGCCGAAAACTATCGTGCGATTTGTGATGCGTTCGATTTTATCAATCATATAAAAAGGAGCAATTGACATGAAAGTTATTCTGAGCAATACCGCCAAAGAATTGGGTTGTAAGGCGGCCTCCAAAATTGCCGCGCTTCTCAACGACGCCATCGCACGCCAGGGAAGTGCCCGCATGATTCTTTCCACCGGCGCTTCCCAATTCACGACGCTGGAAGCTCTTGTGCAGGAAGACGTGGATTGGAGCAAGGTGGAAATGTTCCATCTGGATGAGTATGTTGATCTGCCAGCCGGGCACCCCGCCAGCTTTGTAAAATATTTGAAAGAACGTTTTGTGAGCAAGGTAAACCTAAAAGCCGCCCATTTTGTGGACACTTCCATTGGCGTGGATGCTATCGTAGAAAAAATCAGTGCAGAGCTGAACGAGGCTCCTATCGACGTAGGTGTGATTGGCATCGGAGAAAATGCCCACATCGCGTTCAATGATCCTCCTGCGGACTTTGGCTGTACTGCATGCTACAAGCTGGTGCAACTGGACGACGCCTGCCGCCGCCAGCAGTTTGGCGAAGGCTGGTTCCCCTCTTTTGACGATGTGCCCACAGAGGCTCTTTCCATGACGGTGAGCCGTATCATGCAGTGTCAGCATATCGTGTCTGCCGTGCCCTATTCAGTGAAGGCCAAAGCTGTGCATGACGTGCTTACCGCTCCAGAGATCACCAATATGGTACCCTCCACTATCATGCGCATGCATCCGGATGTCACGCTGTTTTTGGATGCAGATTCTGCTGCGATGCTGGACGAATCTACGAAGAAAAAATTCTGCTGAATTTCTGTTTGAAACCAATACCTCGTCAATATACCGGGGCGGCGGCATTGCCGCCGCCCTTTCTTTGTAGGAGTTGCCATGGAAAAACTATTTGCAGGGCTGGACCTTGGCGGTACCAAGGCATCTGTTTCCATCGGACGCCCTGTTGAGGATGGCTCTGTCCAGATTCTTGAACGGCGCACATTCCCAACCGGACCGGACGCACTGCCGGAATATGTCCTGAGCCGCTGCCTCTCTCTTGTGAAGCAGCTCGCTCCCCGGGGCGTGGACGCTGCTGGCGTCTCCTGCGGGGGACCGTTGGATGCTGAACGCAAGCATATCTGCCGTCCGCCCAACCTTCCTTTGTGGGACAATGTCCCGATCGTATCAACTCTGGAAGCCACATTGCTGGCTCCAGCCGCCCTTCAAAACGATGCCGATGCCTGCGCGTTAGCGGAATGGCGCTGCGGCGCCGGACGCGGGTGCAAAAATATGATTTTTCTTACTTTCGGAACCGGACTGGGAGCCGGGTTGATCTTAAACGGAGCTTTGTACACCGGGGCGTGCGGTATGGCCGGCGAGGCGGGCCATATTCGCCTTTCCGCAGACGGCCCCGCCGGTTATGGAAAATTCGGTTCATTTGAAGGCTTCTGCTCAGGAAGCGGATTGGCTCAGCTGGGACAGCTGTATGCAGCACGGGCGCGGCAGCGCGGACAGATACCGGCGTTTGCTCAAAACGGCGCTGCCAGTGCACAGGACATCGCTTCGGCCGCCGTCAATGACGATGAAACAGCTTTGCAGGTTTACGAAGCGTGCGGCGAGGCGCTCGGCCGCGGCTTGGCTGTCCTGGTCGATCTCTTGAACCCGGAGCGCATTGTACTGGGCAGTATTTTTGTACGTGCACAACAGTTTCTCACTGCTGGTATGCGCCGAACGTTATCCCGCGAGGCATTGGGGCAGAATTTATCGTGCTGTGAGATTCTTCCTGCCCAGCTCGGCGAAATGCTGGGTGATACCACGGCGTTATGTGTAGCGCAGGAGGCATTTGCAGGCAAATGAACCATATTGTTGAACTGACACAGCGGTACCCGGTATTATTGGAATGCCGCACACAGCTTGAAGATGCGGTACGGCTTCTCTCCGACTGTTTTTCAACCGGCGGCAAGCTTTTAATTTGCGGCAATGAAGGGAGCTGCGCTGATGCGCAGCACATTGTAGGCGAGCTGATGAAGATTTCTTTTGAGCCGTCCGCCACGGCCGGAACGACGATGCTCAATGAAAGCCGTCTGCCCCGCCATGCCCGACACGCTGCTGCAGCAGCTTCAGGGGGCGCTGCCAGCCATTGCATTATCGGAAGAAAGCGCGCTGAACACTGCTTTCTCCAATGATGTTTCGCCCGATGCCGTTTTCGCCCAGCAGGTAGTGGGATATGGCCGTCCAGGAGACGTTTTTCTTGGAATCAACACATCGGGGAATGCACGCAATGTGCTTTATGCAGCTCAAACCGCACGCGCGCTGGGGCTTTCTGTTTTGGGACTGACCGGAACGGACGGCGGCGTATTAGCGGCGCACACGGATGTATGCATTCGTGTGCCGGAGCGGCAGACCTATCGCGTACAGGAGATGCACCTCCCGGTGTATCACGCCTTGTGTGCTCAACTGGAACAAAATTTTTTTGAGGAGAGAACGATATGAGTGATCATAAAGCTTCGCCAACCCCCCAGCCCCGCGGCTTTGAAGCACCCCATGCATTGCTTTCCCGACGGGTCGCTGCTGAGGGAATGGTCTTGCTTGAAAACAGCGGTGTGCTTCCGCTTTCTCCCTGCCGCGTTGCGCTGTTTGGCAATGGAGCACGGCGCACAATAAAAGGCGGCACTGGCTCGGGCGACGTAAACGAGCGTAGCCGTGTTACGGTGGAAGATGGCCTTCGAAACGCCGGTTTTGTTGTAACGGGGGAGGCATGGCGTGACCGTTATGACTCTGTATTCCGCCAGCGTCTGGAAACGTGCCGTGAAGCGTATTCCCATGAGATATATTTGGATTATGTTCCCACGCTGATCGAATATATCGGCGAAAACTTCCGCCTGCCTACCGACGTGCCCGTCACCGAATCCGATTTGGATGACAGCTCTGTCGCTATTTATGTCCTTGCGCGCCGCTCCGGCGAAGGGCGGGACCGTACCAACACCCCGGGCGATTTTCTTCTTTCCGAATCCGAGCGTGACAGCCTTGCGCTTCTTGCATCACATTATTCGCATGTAATTGTAGTTCTCAACACCGGAGGCGTGATCGACACGGCTTTCTGGCGTGAGATTTCTGCCCTGAACAAAAATGGAGCGCTTCTTTTGATGTCGCAGGCTGGTATGTGTGCCGGCGACGCATTATGTGACGTTCTTATCGGGCGAATAACCCCTTGCGGCCATCTTACGGATACCTGGGCATTGCGCTATGAAGACTATCCCGCCTCTTTCCGCTACGTTCACAGCGAAAAGAAAGAGGATGCGGTTGTATACGGCGATGGCGTTTACGTTGGCTATCGTTACTTTGACGCCTTTCAGGTTGCGTGCGCTTACCCGTTCGGATACGGTCTGTCTTACACAAGTTTTTCGCTAACTTATGCAGGCATTGCCGTCCTGGGGGAAACGGTTTCCGTCAGCATTCGTGTAACCAACACCGGGAAATATGTCGGTCGGGCCGTGGCACAGCTTTACCTGCGCTCGCCCGCCTCAGAGCCCGCACAGCCTTACCGTCAGCTGGCCGCATTTGAAAAAACAGAACTGCTGAATCCCGGTCAAAGCGCTGTTGTCCAACCGCGTTTTCTGCTGCGGGACCACTCGCGCTATCTGGAACAGGAGGCCGTTTACGCACTTTACGCGGGCACGTATATGCTGTATCTCGGGCAGGATCTAAGCAGCGCTGTTCCCTGCGCCGCTGTCCGGCTGAACCGTACAGTGAGCATCCGAAGCGTAAAAAAACGGCTTTCCCCAAAAGCTCCGGTTCACGAGCTTGCCGCTCAAACCGATACGGTTTTGCCCGTCGTCCCGACAATCGAATTCCCAGCCGATGCCATGGAACAGCAGACTGTCTCTTACACTGAACCCGTTCCCGCTTTCGTTCAGGAAGCGCAAGCATTATCTGACGCACAGTTGTACACTCTGGTTACAGGCTGCACGGCCAGCGGCCTCCGGCGCACCACTGCGGACTGCGCCCAAAGCATTCCCGGCGCGGGCGGCGAAACCACCTCTCTTGTCCCCGGTGTACCGAATATCGTTCTGGCAGACGGTCCCGCTGGCATACGTATTCAACAACATTTTGTGATAGACGATCAGGGCAATCTTCTGCCTGACGAGCCGTTGGAACACCTGGAGGGTGGAATTTTTGCACAGCCTCAGGCACCGCGCGCAGACGTTACCCATTACTATCAATACTGCACGGCCTTCCCCATAGGCACATTGCTTGCCCAAACCTGGGATGTTGAGCTCGCTGCCGAGATTGGAAAAGCAATCAGCGAGGAAATGCGCGCGTTTGGTATTGGTGTCTGGCTTGCTCCCGGCATGAACCTCCATCGCGACCCGTTGTGTGGACGCAACTTTGAATACTATTCAGAGGATCCGCTTCTCACTGCCAAAATTGCGGGATCTGTTGTAGAAGGCGTGCAGCGCTGCGGCTGTACTGGCGCAACAGTCAAGCATTTTGCCTGCAATAATCGTGAAACCCGTCGCATGGCCTCAGACAGCATTGTGAGCGAACGCGCCTTGCGTGAGCTATACCTGCGCAGTTTCGAACTTGTTCTTCGAGATGCCAAGCCTTATGCCGTAATGTCATCGTACAATCTGCTGAACGGCACACACACAGCCAACAACCGCGAGCTTTGTACCGACATCGCGCGCTGTGAGTGGGGCTATGATGGATTGATCATGTCTGATTGGGGCACTACCAATGGAGGGAACTGCACCGCAGACGGCTGCATCCGTGCCGGCAACGATCTCGTCATGCCCGGAACACCCAAAGATATCGAGGAGATTCGCTGTGCCCTGGAGAATGGGACGCTGCCGCGCGCACGGCTCTGCACAAGCGCCGCGCGTGTTCTGGCGCTTGTGCGGAAGGTCTCCGCACAAGATGATCTTCCGTAACCGCAGTAAATCTCTTTCCAAGCCCCCGGAGGCCCTGGTACTAAACAGGCCCACCGGAGGCTTTTGGCTTCACTTCTTCCTCTTCTTTTTTCAAAGGGGGCTTTCCACGAAAAAACAGCGTTTTCCGCAATTTCGCCGCATGCAGAAAACGCTGTTTTAAATTTTTTATCATTCTGCACTGCTAAATAGTGTCTACACAAGATCAGGTCAAAACAGTACACCAAATAGCAATGCAACGAATTTGCACAGCAGCCAGAAAAGATGTTGTAGTTTTTGCATATCGAGTAG
>OHBJ01000522.1_pt1 | contig 24992 bp, 19 predicted proteins | sample 1577241 | NCBI WGS metagenome assembly OHBJ01 (sample SAMEA3541594, study PRJEB24748) | human gut metagenome | biome: human gut; feature: human-associated habitat; material: faeces | place: China | collected 2012 | reverse complement strand
GCTTGCTCACAAAGGGCAGCTTGTATATTCATTTCTATAGGGCGGACGCCCGACATGAAATAAGCTGCCGGAAAGCACGTATATATGTCAGCTAATCAGAACAATCCGGCAGCTTATGAATGGGCATGGCTGAACTGTTGTGGAAATTCATGTAGAAATAAATATACAGGATGACCGTGGGAGCTTGCTCACAAAGGGCAGCTTGTATATTCATTTCTATAGGGCGGACGCCCGCTTGTTATAGATATAGAATATAAGGATATCACAGAAACATGGTTAAAATTTTTAAAAAGATGATGGTGCTTCTTGATGCACGTCAGAAACGAATTATGGTGCTTCAGTTAATTCTGATGCTGATTGGAGCGATTCTTGAAACTGCCGGTATTTCAATGGTAGTTCCGGTAATGCAGGTGGTTCTGGAAGAAAATGCGGTGGCAAAGCACCGTTATCTCCAGGTGATCTGTGAGCTTTTTCATATTGACAAGGAGAATACCACAGCCGTTATGGTGTTTGTGATGATGGCCCTGATTCTGATGTTTGTCCTCAAGAATGTCTTTCTGTTCTTCCAGCAGAAGTCACAGCTTAAGTTCGTCTATACCAATCAGTTTGCCACCTCGAGACGCATGATGATCAACTTTATGCAGCGCCCGTATGAATATTATCTGAATGCGGATACGTCCGTGATCCAGAGAAGCATCACTTCGGATGTAAATAACATGTATGGACTGATTCTGGCGATGCTGCAGCTTTTCAGCGAGGGTGTCATTTTTGTGGGACTTGTCATTGTGGTGGCCTTTATCAGCGGAATTAAGATCACCATCATCGTGGCAGCTCTTCTGATTGCGGTCCTTCTGCTTATTATGTTTATTTTAAAGCCGATCATGAAAAAGGCCGGCGTAGAGAATCAGGACTATTACAGTGGTCTTTATAAATGGATCGATCAGTCGGTAATGGGAATCAAGGAAATCAAGATTGCCAATAAGGAAAGCTACTTTATTAATGAGTATTCCAAGTGTGGAAATGGCTATGTAAGTGCCGTTCAGCGCTATAACCTGTACAATGCTACTCCGCGGCTCTTAATTGAAACCGTGGCGGTAGCCGGAATGATTATTTTTATGATGCTGCAGCTGCTAAACGGAATTGAAGCAAGTGAGGTCATTACCCAGCTGAGTGCACTTGCGGTTGTTGCCATGCGCCTTGTGCCCTGTGCAAACCGGATTAACAACCATCTGACCTCGATTTCCTATTTTGAACCATTCTTTATGGGAGTCAGTGACCATTTACAGGATGATATCCGGGATAAGAATGTAAATTACGACGCAGAAGCGTATCGTCAGAAAATTGATGTACAGAAGATGGAGATCCGGGATAAGATTGAATTAAAGGATATTGTTTATAAATACCCGAACACGGAGACACTGATTTTTGACCATGCGGATATGGTGATTCCCATTGGACAGTCAGTAGGAATTGTGGGGACAACCGGTGCCGGAAAGTCTACGGTTGTGGATATTATGCTCGGACTGTTAAAGCTCCAGCAGGGGCAGATCCTTGCAGATGGCGTGGAGGTCCGTGATCATTACCAGTCCTGGCTTAAAAATGTCGGATACATTCCGCAGAATATTTTTATGATTGATGATACCATCCGTAAGAACGTTGCTTTTGGTTACGCGGACGAGGATATTGACGATGACAAGGTCTGGGCGGCACTTAAGGAGGCTCAGCTGGATGAGTTTGTAAGAAGCCTTCCGGAAGGACTTGATACCGGAATCGGTGAGAGGGGAATCCGTATTTCAGGAGGCCAGAGACAGCGGATCAGCATTGCCAGGGCACTTTTTGAGGATCCGGAGGTGCTGATTATGGATGAGGCAACCTCTGCCCTTGATAATGATACGGAAGCAGCCATTATGGATTCCATTAACCGCCTGCATGGACGGAAGACCATGGTGATTATTGCACACCGTCTGCAGACGATCGAAAAGTGCGACATTGTTTATCGTGTCGAAGACGGAAAGGTGACAAGAGAACGATAAAAGGGATCATTGTTGCGCATAGCCGGAAGCATTTGCTGACCAGGTGTGCAAAAGTAAAGGGAAAGGGAGCACTGCATGGAAGGAAGGAAACGTCAGGCAGGAATTGAATTATTGCGTATGGTTGCCATGATGATGATTGTTACCATGCATTTTCTTGCAAATTCCGGGAACCTTTTAGAACCGGGCAAGCAGTCAGACCTTTCAGCTGTTTTGGGAACGATCCTCGAAAATTTTTGTCTTGCGGCAGTGAACGCTTATGTGTTTATCAGTGGTTATTTCGGATATCAGGGAACGTTTCAGGTGAAAAGAGTTCTGCGGTTCCTTTGCCAGATCTGGTTTTACAGCCTGCTGGTTCCCCTTGTACTGATGGGTTTGGGGATCAGCACAGGCTTTCAGAACGGCATTTATGGAATCCTTCCTTATCTGTTTCCGATTGAGACAGAACACTACTGGTTTGCAACCTCGTTCCTGCTTTTGATGCTGCTGATGCCTTTTTTGAATCTTGCGGCACAGCACCTTCCAAAGAAAACCTATCAGACGGCACTTGTCGTACTCTTTATATTTTTAAGCGGAATCAAGAGTATTGTACCAGTGGCTTTTGCGACAGACCGGTATGGTTACGACCTGACCTGGTTTGTTTTCGTTTATCTCCTTGCCGCCTATGCAGGAAAGTATGATGAAAACGGAATTTTTCACCGGTTCAAAGCAGGCAGGGGAAATGCGGCGATTCTCTTTTTACTGAGTGCCGCGGTCGGAATGGCAATTCAGTTTCTGATGAAGGACCTGGGAAGCTTTCTGCCTTCATTACAGAATACCTGTGAATACTATTTTTCCGTGCCGTATCACTATAATACGATCACGGTACTTACGGCAGCCATCGGGCTGTTTTACCTGTTCCGTTCCCTGCAGATCCGGGAGGGAAAAGCAGCAGATCTGCTCCGTCAGCTTGGCGGCTTATGCTTTGGCGTTTATTTATTACATGAACATATCGATATCCGCGGCAGCTGGTATGGGTGGCTGAAAACACTTGTGAATCCTGCCGGAAATACCGGTGTACTTCCTTTTTTGACAGAATGGACTTTCTGCCTGCTGGTGGTGTGTATTGCAGGCCTGCTGACAGACCTGATAAGAGATAAGGTGTTTCATTTGATTGGAGGCAGACTCGATAAGACTGCCCTGGGAAAATGGCTGAAAAATCCGGATGACAAGGAAAGCGGAGGAGGAAATAAATGAACGAATATGCGGAACGATTAAAACCTTTTTATCATTTTGCAGAGAAAATCCTGTTTCCGGTAATCCTTATCCTGTTTCCCCTGCTTAAGGTAAATCAGGGAATTGACCTGACGGATACGGCATACAGTCTTGGAAATTATGCGTTCTTTGGGGAAAATACGGTATTGTGGACACTGCTGACGTTTTTGTCCAATGTCCTTGGATTTTTCTTTACAAAGCTTCCGTTCGGAGGAACCATGCTTGGCATGAAGGTATATTCCTCCCTGCTGATCAGTGCCATGGCCCTGCTTGGATACCGCTTTTTCCGGACAAAAATGCCGGCTGTCATTGCCTTTCTCGCAGAGCTTTCCGCAATTGGAATGTGTTGGTGTCCATCCGTGATTTTATATAATTATATGACCTATGCGCTATTGCTTACCGCAGTGATTCTGCTGTTCCGCGGACTGGTGCGGAAGCATCCGGGATGCCTTGTGGCGGCAGGAGTGGTTCTGGGGCTTAATACCCTTGTACGCTTCCCCAATAATGGATTGGAAGTGTTATTGATCCTTACTTTGTGGTATTATGGATATTTGAAGAAGAAACCGTTAGCAGAAATTGCGAAGGAAACAGGCCTGTGCATAGCGGGTTATGCAGCAGGCTTTGTGGCAGTGCTTGCCGGAATGATGCTTCTTTATGGAACAGGAATCCTTGGAACCATGATCGAAGGAGTCTTCGGCATGGCAGGCTCTGCATCCGATTATACCTTTGGAGAAATGCTTGGGATGATTACAGATGCCTATCTGCACGGAGCAGGATGGATGGCTTATATGGTGCTGTGTATTCTGCCGGGAATTCCTTTTTTCGCCATACAGAAGGAGCGTTTTCCCCTGCTTCGCAAAGTGGTATATTGTATCTGTATTGTGTTTTTGTTTATCGTGCTTGGCAGATGGGGCATGTTCAACTTTAAATATTATCAGAAGGAAGCCGCTCTCCAATGGGGCGTGGTTTTCCTGATTCTGTCGCTGGGAATCTGTGTGTGGATGCTGTTTAGCAGAATGCAGGACTGTGAATGGAAGCTGATTGCGGCGATGAGCCTTATTGTGGTTCTGATTACCCCGCTTGGCAGCAACAATTATGTGTGGCCGGCTTTGAATAACCTGTTCTTTGTGGCACCGATCACGTTCTGGACCATATACCGCTTCGCAAGGTGGGGACGTCCGTATCTGGATGTAACCGGGAAGGTTCCGCTCTTTTCCGTAAAAGCGATGACTATGGCTATGGTCGTTGCGTTCCTGATTCAGGCAGTCGGAATTGGCTGCAATTATGTTTTTCTCGATGGGGAGGATGGACATAAAAGGGATACGACAGTAGAAGGAAGCCGGATTCTGCGTGGAATGAAAACCAATGCCGCAAACGCCGGAACACTTGAAGAGCTAAATACCTTTATGCTGGAAAATAATACGGAATACCGGAACAAAAAGGTGATTCTGTATGGAAATATTCCGGGGCTGTCCTATTATCTTCACAAGGCGCCGGCTGTTTATACATCATGGGCAGATCTTGATACGAACAGCTATGAACGGCTGGCAGAGGATCTCAATACTTTAAATCAAACGATGACGGAAGAGAATCGTCCGCTTGTCATCTTTTCGGAAGAAATCATGGCACAGGTGCTTGATTTGCAGGAGAACGGAATGACGGGAGAGGGCTCTGTCTGGGAGCAGAAGCTTAAGGCTATTCTGGATTTTATGACAGTAAATGAATACCGGAAGGCTTTTGAAAATGAGAAATATGCAGTGTTTGCATAACAATTCAGATTAGATGGAATTATCCAGTACAGGAGGAGAGAGAAATGATCCGATTTAATGTACCGCCCCTTACCGGGAAGGAAATGGATTATATGAAGCAGGCCGTAGAGAGCATGCATATCTGTGGGGATGGCGACTTTACGAAGAAATGCAGCAGGTGGATTGAGGAGCAGACCGGGACAGGCAAGTGCCTTCTGACGACATCCTGTACCCATGCACTGGAAATGGCAGCCCTTCTTTGTGATATTAAGGAAGGCGATGAGGTGATTATGCCGTCCTATACGTTTGTATCGACCGCAGATGCCTTTGTACTGCGCGGTGCCAGGATTGTGTTCGTAGACATCCGTCCGGATACCATGAACATTGATGAAACCCTGGTTGAGGATGCGATAACCGAGAAGACCAAGGCTATTGCCGTGGTACATTATGCCGGAGTTTCCTGTGAAATGGATACCATTCTTGACATTGCAAAGCGTCATCAGCTTCTGGTGGTAGAGGATGCTGCACAGGGTGTGATGGCAAGCTACAAGGGAAAGGCACTTGGAACAATCGGAGACTTTGGATGCTTCAGCTTCCATGAAACGAAGAATTACAGCATGGGCGAGGGCGGCGCATTACTCATCCGTGATGAGCATTATGTGGAAGAAGCCGAGATCCTCCGTGAAAAGGGAACGGACCGGAGCAAATATTTCCGGGGACAGGTAGATAAGTACTGCTGGAGAAATTATGGCTCCTCTTATCTCCCAAGTGAAATTAATGCGGCATATCTTTATGCACAGCTGGAAATCGCAGATCAGATTAACGAGGTGCGCCTTTCCAGATGGCAGCAGTATTACGATGCATTATTACCATTGCAGGAAGCCGGGAAGCTTACCCTGCCGGTAGTTCCCGGGGACTGTAAGCATAACGGTCATATGTTTTATATCAAATGTAAGGATCTTGAGGAACGTACGAGATTTATTTCCTTTATGAAGGAAAATGAGATTCTTTGTGTATTTCATTATGTACCTCTTCATTCGGCCCCTGCCGGACTGAAATTTGGCCGTTTCCATGGGGAAGACCGTTATACAACCAGGGAAAGCGAACGTCTGGTGAGACTGCCGATGTTTTACCAGCTGACCGAAGAACAGACAGATTACATTATTTCTAAAGTAAAGGAATTCTATGAAGCTTAAGGACGTTGATTCGAAGAGACAGAATTTCATAATTTCCGTTGTGCTTCTGCTGATCCCGATGATCGCACTGGCCTGCCGTTTTGATTATTATTATGATTTAAACGATGATGTCCTGATGAAGGAAATATTAAGCGGAAATTATACCGGGGTGCCGGAAGGGCACAATATTCAGATGCTGTGGCTCATAAGCGCGGCAATCAGCCTGCTTTACCGTATCGTAAGGATTGCTCCGTGGTATGGTATTTTCCTGTGTACCTGTCAGTTCGGGGCACTGCTTCTGCTTCTGAACCGGAGCTTTACGATCTGTAAAAGCCGGAAGGCCAAGCTTACGGTAGGACTTGTAGAAACCCTGCTGTTTTTTGCCCTGATGATGGAGCATCTTGTGGCAGTACAGTATACGATTACCTGTACCATGCTGGCTGCTGCCGCAGCATTCTGGTTTCTGACCTCAAAGCCACAGAAGGAACCGGTTCCGTTTATCCGAAGCAACATTCCGGCGATTCTGCTTGTGTTTCTGGCATATCTGATCCGGTCAGAAATGCTTCTTTTGGTACTTCCGATGATCTGTGTAGCAGGGGTTGTGAAGTGGAGCTTTGAAGAGAAGGTTTTCACCAAAGAGAATTTCATGAAATATCTTGGTGTGATCGGACTGATTCTATTAAGTCTCCTGATTGGAGAGGCCACACACAGGATTGCTTATGGAAGCAAAGAGTGGAGAAGCTTTACCACACTGTTTGACAACCGTACGGAGCTCTATGATTTTCAACAGATACCATCTTATCAGGCAAACAAAGAATTTTATGACAGTATCGGAATCAGCGAAAGTGAGCAGATTCTGTTTGATAATTATAATTTTGGAATTGATGAAGAAATCGATGAAACCATCATGGGTCAGATTGCAGATTATGCCGGAGGGCTGAATCAGGAGGCGCAGCCCTTTGTTCCCAAGCTTCAGAAATATTTTAAGCTGTATGTATATCGTTTCCTTGGAGGACCGATTTCTGTTGGGAGTGATTATCCCTGGAATTATATGACGATACTTCTGTATATTACGGTATTTTTACTGGCGCTGTGCCAGGGCTGGAACACAGAGGATAAGCGGCATTACGGAATCTGGAAGCACCGCATGGTGACAGGGCTTTCCATTCTTTGGAAGCTTTGTTTCCTTTTTGTCGTCCGGAGCGTACTTTGGATGTATATTCTGATGGGGGAACGTTTCCCGGACAGGATTACCCACTCCCTGTATTTTATGGAGTTTGTAGTTCTTGCAGGGATTCTGTTTGTCCTTATCATGCAAAAGCGCAGGTCTGGCAGAACACATCTGGTACGGATGACGATGCTTATTTGCTTTGGCCTGTTTTCAGTATTGCTTTTGCCGGGAAAGATCGGGGAGGTGGCACAGGATCAGAAGTACCGCGAGCAGCAGAACGAACCTTATCTGCAGGTTTATGACTATTTTGCACACCATCCGGAGAACTTTTATTTTATGGACGTATACTCCTCCGTGAGCTATTCGGAAAAGATGTTTGCCAATGTGGATAACGGCATTCACAATTATGATATTATGGGAGGCTGGGCGAGCAAGAGTCCGCTTTACCGTAAAAAGCTCAAGGTCTATCAGATCCCCGACATGGAAGAAGGACTGCTTTCCATGGATAGTGTTTATTTCGTAAGAAAAAAGGCAGAGGACATGCACTGGCTTTCCAATTACTATGAAAGCCATGGTGAGAACATAAAGATTACATTGGTTGAAACGATAGACGATGTTTTTGAAATCTATCGGATTGAATCTGCCAGTTTGTGACAGGATCCGGTGCAATCGTATAAAGATTCCGTTGTTTATGAATACATGTAAGCAGAATCAGAAAGGAAAAATCGGACAATGATGATTTATGGAGAACGGATTGCACTCCGGCCAATGGAGGAAAGGGATACAGCAGATATTATCCGGTGGCGCAATACGGATTTCGTGAGGAAAAACTTCATTTATCAGAAGCCTTTTACGGTAGAATCCCATCATCATTGGATTGAAACGATGGTAAAGACCGGGAAGGTCGTGCAGTTTATGATTTGTCCCTATGAAGCGGATACAGAAAATGAAGCAGCACAGGAGGAACCGGGCAGGCAGGGACAAACCGCGGATACCGGATTGAAAATAATTCAAAATGCGGTTGGAAGTGTTTATCTGCGTGATATCGATGAGACACACCATAAGGCGGAATACGGGATTTTCATTGGAGAAGAAGAAGCTCTTTCGAAGGGCTATGGCAAGGAGGCAGCACAGCTTATGCTGCAATATGCGTTTGAAACCCTGCACCTGCATAAGGTGATGCTCCGTGTGCTGGCTGAAAATACACAGGCACAGAAAAGCTATGAAAAGGCAGGCTTCCGGCAGGAAGCTTATTTAAAGGATGATGTCTTTCTAAACGGAAGGTTTTGTGATGTCATTCTGATGGCATGTATATGTGATGATGATTCCACTACGTAAATGATGAAATCATTGTAACTATTCAGAACTCCATTCGCAAGCTCACTGCTGCGCAGTTCCCTTTGCTCATGTAGTTACTTCGCCATATAAATTTAAAAATGTCCTTACGAATGCAAGCATTCGACGTACATTATTTAAATTTGCATGGCTCTGAATAGTTACAAATCATTACAGCTTATGAACGTCATGGCAGCAGATTGCTGTCATAAATCAATGAAGAGAGAACCGGAGACAATAGAAATGAAGAAGGTCAGCTTTGTAATTCCCTGTTACCGTTCGGCACAGACACTGCCGCATGTGGTAAAAGAAATTGATGATACAATGTCCTCCATGAAGGATTATTGTTATGAGATTATTATGGTAAATGACTGTTCGCCGGATGACACCTTTGCAGCAATTGAAAAGCTGTGTGCAGCATCCGGAAACCATCCGGAAGCACAGCGTAAGGGGATTAATCTTGCAAAGAATTTCGGACAGCACAGCGCGCTGATGGCGGGCTTTCATTATGTGACAGGAGACATTGTCGTGTGTCTGGATGATGATGGACAGACGCCGGCGAACGAAGTGGGAAAGCTGCTTGAGGGGATTGAACAGGGATCTGATGTGGTGTATGCAAGATATGCGCATAAGCATCATTCCGGCTTCCGCAACTGGGGAAGCCATGTGAATGAGCTGATGACGAGAGTGATGCTCGGAAAGCCGAAGGAACTCTATGTATCCAGTTATTTTGCAGCCAGACGCTTTGTGGTAGATGAAATGAGTCGTTATACCTATGCATTTCCTTATGTGATCGGTCTTGTGCTCCGTACCACGAAGAATATTACGAATGTGGATGTAAATCACCGTGACCGGGAAGCAGGAGTTTCCGGATATACACTGGGAAAGCTTTTGAATCTCTGGTTTAACGGTTTTACGGCATTCAGTGTGAAGCCGCTGCGGATTGCAACAGCAGCAGGAACGGTTTGTGCCATTGCAGGGTTTTTATATGGAATTTATACAATTATTAAAAAGCTGTTCTTTAATCCGCCCGGACTGGTTACCGGCTTCAGCGCACTGATGTCTGTTCTGGTTTTTATGGGTGGAATGCTCATGCTGATGCTGGGACTTGTGGGAGAATATATCGGGAGAATGTATGTCGCCATGAATAATTCGCCCCAGTATGTGATCAGGCAGACGACCTTCAGGGAAGAACCCGCCGGGAAGGACGGGGGAAGGATACGGAACACGGAGAAAATCCGTTCAGGAAATACTGAGGAAATTCAGGCAGGAGAATCGTAATGGGAACATGGATCTTTCCAATGGAAAATTATCTGGACTTCAGCAACAGCATTTTACCGGTGCTGATTGCACTGCTTGTGTTTATGGTGATCCGGAAGCTTCGTCCCGGGAAGCCGACCGTTATTTCCGTGCTGTTCGGGTTTCTTTTTTCAATTTGTATGGTATTTGGCTCACAGCTTGATCAAAAGGGCAGTGTTCCATTCATGAATCCATGGATGTGGCTTTCCATCCTGGCTTTTGCGGTAGTGATGACCCTGATGGTAAGCGGACTCTGGAGTGCGATGGCACAGAGACAGCAGGTACAGGTAAATGTGCCACATTTGAAAGCCTCCCGGGAGATTTGCAGAGTTTCGGAAACACAGACTGGCAGGACGGAAGGAGGGAGCTCTTTTCTGCTGCGGACCGGTGGGGTGATCTTTCTTTTTTATTTCGTGGTATTTCTGGCAGTTTATCCCGGATTTTTCGTTTATGATGCGCAGGAGGAATATCTGGAAGTGGTAACGAGGAGCTTTACCACACATCACCCTCTGTTTCATGTGCTGATGCTGGGAGGAATTGTCCAGCTTGTGTATAAACTGACAGGCTCCATCAATCTGGGAATTGCAGCCTATACCCTGTTTCAGATGGCAGCTTTGTCACTGATTTTCGGGTATTTTATCTGGAAGCTCGGGGAACATGGGCTCCGGAAACGGGGGCAGTGGATCCTTACTCTTTATCTTGGCATCTGTCCGCCGCTTGTCATGTTCAGCCTGTGCTCGGCAAAGGACGGTCTGTTCATGGGGATGCTGCTGATACAGGTACTGCTTTTGCTGGATCTGTGTGAGGATGTGGATGCCTTTGGGGCAGACAGGAAAAAAATGATTCTGTTTGCGGTATCTGCCATACTGATGATGCTGTTTCGCCATAACGGCTGCTACGCATTTCTGGTATTCCTTCCGTTTTTGGCTGTTTTTGTTAAAAAGAAAGCGTTCTCTGGCAATGATCGGATACAGGCAGGAAGACGATCCGTAAGGCTTCTGGCTTATGGAGTATTGCTGATCTGCCTGTATCTGATTTTAAATAAAGGACTTGCTTTTGCAACAAAGGCAAGTGGGGGTGAGCATCAGGAAATGCTGACGGTTCCCATTATGCAGCTTGCACGGACCTATGCGTATGAGCCGGATGCTTTTACACAAGAGGATCGGGAAGTGTTGTTCCGGTATCTGCCGGAGGATGCCCTGCAGCGGTATACACCGAAGGTATCCGACGGGGTGAAAATCTCCTTTTCCAATGCAGCCTATGAAGAAAACTCCGGAGATTTCTGGAAGTTGTGGGCCAGGATGCTGATTCATCATCCGTTTTCTTATGTGAATGCATGGCTGATGACTTCGTATGGATTCTGGTATCCGGATACGGTGATTGACGTATATCGTGGAAACACGGTGTTTACTTATACCTATGAGGACAGCTCTTATTTTGGTTATGAGGTGGAAGAACCGGGAGCCAGAACAAGCTTTCTGCCGGCACTTGACGAGCTTTATAGGAGGATGTCCCTTACGGTATTCCAGCAGAAGGTTCCGTTTGTTTCCATGCTGTTTTCACCGGGCTTTCTGTTCTGGTGTATGCTGTTCGGACTGGGATTCCTGCTGAATCAGAAGGAACACGGAAGATACCCGGAAGTGGTTCTGCCATTTCTGCTTCCGATATTGGTTTTTCTGACATTTTTACTGGGACCGACCTATCTGGTACGTTATGTGGTGTTCTGGTGGGTACTGGTGCCGTTGCTTGCAGTACGAATCTATGTTATACTTAATAGTCAACGATGAAGCACGGGCTGTTTTATCTGCCTGTCATAATTAAGGAAGAAGTATGAAAAAGGTTATTTATAAAAGTACGGCGATACAATTTATCATCCTGCTTGCGGCAGTGATCATTCTTTCAACACTCTGGCCAATGCGCCTGTGGAAGAAGGATGTGACACTTTCGGTTACTCCACGTTCCGGTACATTCTCAGAATATGTGGATAAGGATAAGATCATCAGGCAGACATTCCTGTCTCAGGGGACTCACCTTGAGAGGATGCGTCTCTATATCGGAGAGGGATCACAGGGTGAGTTCTTTTATGCCAGAATGTATGATGAGAAGTATCAGCTGGTAGCAGAGGAAGAGGTGCAGATACCGACAGAAGGACTTCCGTGCTATGTTGAGATGCCGATGGATCTTGACATGGAAAAAGATAAAACTTACTTTTTCACCTTGCAGGGAGTGGATCTGGTGGCAGAGGCAAGACAGGGAGAGGAAGTCCGTGTCTGTTTTGCCTATGAAATGATTGCACCGGATGAACTGCCGGGTGCCGGTATTATGTATTACAACGAGGAACAGATCTATGGAGCCGGAATTGTTGCGGATTATGTTTATAGCACACCGATCGGTATGAAAAGAACACTGGCCTGTATGGTGGGTATTTTACTTGTGGCCTTATGTCTGATGGCTGTGGTCAGGTGGCTGTTCCGTAAAGTGCTGCATGATTCTCTTACCACGGTAGAACAGGCGGTTCGTGCGACTGTCAATCCCTGTATCGTGGCAGGAGTAGCTGCAGGGCTTGTAACCATTGCTATGGGCAGGTGGACCTCCTATGCAGCAGACAGCATTTTCTATATGGTGGCTGTAATATTACTGGGAGCAGTACTTTTCTATGGAGTAAATCATAACAGGGATGGTCAGGGAACACTGCTTACCGGAGATTTTATCAGAGAACATCTGGCAGATGGATTACAGATATTGTTTATTGCAGGTGCGATTGCTGCATGCTGTGATTACATGAACGGACTTTATGAAATTCACCATCAGGTAGCACAGCGCAGGGAAATGCTGTTCTTTGCACTGGTGATTCTGACAATGTTTTCATGGAAGGAACTGGTGAACCGGTATACCCTGCTTTATGTGATTATTGCAGGCATTGCCGGAGCAGCTTATTATCATAATGGACTTAATGCCCTGATGGTACGGGAGTTTAAAGTAGAGTCAGAGATTGGAATGAATGTGGAAGTACTGCGAAATACCGTGCTTATTGCGATCCTGTTCGTGTTTATTCTTCTGCGTACCCTGATCTGCTTATGTAAAAGGAAGCTGGCAAAGCCCAATTACTGGTATGGGGTGCCTGCACTGCTTTTCTTTGCAGGTATTGTGATTTTCCGGAATACCAGATGGTGGACAGTTGTGCTGGCCGTCAGCTTCACTTTATTATATTTAAGCTATGGAATGTGGGAGCATCGCAGCCGTTTCCTTACGAATGTGCTGTATGGTGTGGTTTTTCACTTTATACTTTCCCTTATTTATGCGTTGCTTCACCGGCCGTATGGAGCCTATGAGTATGCCCGTTATCCTTTTACCTTCCATACTGTGACAACAACAGCCACTTATCTGGTGATTGTGGAGTGTGCAGTGATTGTATTGCTGTTTGGGCGTCTGCGTCAGAGCAGCCGTCTGCGTGATGTATGGAAGGAATTATGTCTGTTCGGAATTGTGACGTCCTATATGTTATTCACGATGTCCAGAACAGGGTTGTTTACCGCCGGTGTTGTTGGAATCATTGCCTGGCTTATAATGACCGATGGAAAGGGGAAGAATAAACTTAAGAAGCTCGGATATCATCTCGGTCTTGTTGTGGCAGCTGTTATTGTAATGTTCCCGATCACATTCACAGCGCAGCGTAATGTACCTATTCTGGCAAGTGAACCGAGAAAATTTGAAATTGAAAACTGGCATAATAAAATTATGCGTGAACACAATTTTACCTCCACACAATATATCAGTGTCGGACGATTTGCAGAGGTGTTCCTGGATAAAGTATTCAGCATCCCCGAAGGAACATTTGATTTTTATGGTGAAGATGAAAAGTATCGTACCCTGTATATGCACAATGAGGCTGCAGGAGAGCAGCTCGTGGCTTCCCTGGTTCTTCCTTCTGCGTTTTACAGTGAGCCGGATGCGGTTCCTTATGAAGAAACAGAAAGCAGCGATGATTATTCCAATGGACGTATGACTATTTTCCGGTCATATCTGGAACAGCTGAATGCAGATGGACATGATACGATGGGGGCGGTACTGCCGGATGGAGAGATTGCGGTACATGCACATGACATTTATCTGCAGGTAGCTTTTGATCATGGAATGGGTGTGGGAATTCTGTTTTTACTGTTTGGAGCAGCTACACTTCTGCGGGCGGTATTTTATTACAGAAAGAACAAAGCAAAACCGTATGCGGCATTTCCCCTGCTGATGACGATTTCCTTTGCCGTAGCGGGTACTGTAGAATGGATTTTCCATCTGAGCAATCCCTGTACACTTGTACTGATGATGGTAATAGCACCTTTATTATATAAAGATAATGCAAAGGTCGAAGAATAGAATGAAAAAGCCTTTTAATGTGAAAAAATTTTATCGAAGAACGTTTCTTGTGATTTACGATATTATCAGTGTGATTCTGGCAAGCTATCTTGCACTGATGATCCGTTACGGATTTTCGGTGTCGGATATTCCGGAACATTTTTTGAAGCCGATTACGGATTTCCTGCCGTTCAGTATTGTGATTACACTGATTGTTCTTTATATTTTCCGGATGTATAACAGCCTGTGGGCTTATGCGGGAGAGACGGAATTGCAGAATCTGATCTGTGCGTGCATCATTTCCTCCGCATTACAGGCGGTTGGATTACAGTTTTTCCGTTTCTACGGAAGACAGGCCGTACCTAGCAGTTACTATTTCCTTTATATGTTCCTGCTGATCAGCTTTATTTTTGCAAGCCGCTTTTCTTACCGGTTCCTGAGAAGTCTGAAGCACAAGAACCAGAACAGGAAAAATGCCATTTCAGTCATGATTATAGGTGCCGGAGAAGCTGCAAATGTTATTATCAAGGAAATTGTGAACAGTAATTTTTCCACCATGGTCATCCGCTGCATCATCGATGATGATAAGGGAAAATGGGGAAAATTCATTCAGGGAATCAAGGTTGCAGGCGGTCGTGATAAGATCATAGAATGTGCGGAACAATATGATATTGATGAGATTATTATTGCGATGCCTTCAATATCCCGATCCCAGATGAGCAGTATTCTGGATATCTGTAAAGAAACGAATTGTAAGCTGCGTTCCCTTCCCGGAATGTATCAGTTGGTAAACGGGGAAGTCAGCGTCAGCAAGCTCCGTGATGTGGAAGTGGAAGATCTTTTGGGAAGAGATCCGATTGAGGTTGATCTGGAATCAATTCTTTCCTATGTGCAGGGTAAGCGCGTTCTGGTAACAGGAGCCGGCGGCTCCATCGGAAGTGAGCTGTGTCGTCAGATCGCTTCCCATAAGCCATCACAGCTCATCATGCTGGATATTTATGAGAACAGCATTTATGACGTGCAGCAGGAGCTGAAAACCCATTTTCCGGATCTGAATCTGGAAGTGTTGATTGCATCCGTTCGTAATACGAACCGGATGAACTGGATTTTTGACCATTATAAGCCGGAAATTGTCTATCATGCAGCAGCGCACAAGCATGTTCCGCTGATGGAGACAAGTCCGAATGAAGCTGTAAAGAATAATGTTTTCGGAACCTGGAAGACTGCCTATGCGGCAGCCATGAACGGAACGAAGCGTTTTGTTATGATTTCTACAGATAAAGCGGTGAACCCGACCAATATCATGGGAGCCAGCAAGCGGATCTGTGAAATGATTATCCAGACCTTTAATAAGCACTTTGATACGGAATTTGTAGCAGTACGGTTTGGAAATGTACTCGGAAGTAACGGCAGTGTCATTCCGTTATTTAAAAAACAGATCATGGAGGGAGGGCCGGTTACGGTAACCCATCCGGATATTATCCGGTATTTCATGACCATTCCGGAAGCAGTATCACTGGTGTTACAGGCCGGTGCCTATGCGAAGGGCGGAGAAATCTTTGTCCTTGATATGGGAAAACCGGTGAAGATCCTGGATCTTGCCAGAAACCTGATTAAACTGTCCGGCTATCGCGTCGGAGAGGACATCAAGATTGAATTTACCGGCTTACGTCCCGGTGAGAAGCTATATGAAGAGCTTCTGATGGAGGAAGAGGGACTTAAGGAAACCGATAATAAGATGATTTATATTGGAAAGCCCATCGAACTGGATGAAACCGAATTCTTTGTACAGTTGAAAAAACTCAAAGAAGAGTCTAGGGATGAGAGTAATGATATCCGGGCGCTTGTCAAAGAAATTGTACCCACGTATCATTATGCCGACAGCAGTTCCATCATTTCTATAGGGCGGACGCCCGACATGAAATAAGCTGCATTGGAAGAAGTACAATTTAGACAGAGAACCAGAAAGCAGCTTATGAATGGGCATGGCTGAACTGTAACAGAAGACCATGCAGAAATGATTGAGCATGCTGACTATAACAGAAGACCATGCAGAAATGATTGTGCATGCTGAACAGTCACATAGAAAGAAAACAGAAAGAAGGATGCAGTATGGAAAAGAAGCGGATTTACCTTTCTTCCCCGACCATGCATGGCGAGGAACAGGCATTTATTAACGAAGCATTTGCAACGAACTGGGTGGCTCCGTTGGGACCGAATGTCAATGCACTGGAGCAGGAAATGACAGCCTATATGGGTTGCGGACATGCCTGTGCACTGAGTGCCGGAACAGCAGCCATTCATCTGGCACTGCGCATTTTAGGCATCGGACAGGGAGATGTTGTATTCGCACCAAGCCTTACCTTTGATGCAACCTGCAATCCGATTGTATATGAAAAGGGAACACCGGTATTTATTGATTCCGAAAAGGACACCTGGAATATGGATCCGGAGGCACTCCGCAAGGCATTTGAAAAGCATCCGGATGCCAAAGCCGTAATTGTGGTTCATCTGTACGGAACTCCGGCAAAGCTTAATGAAATCATGGCGATCTGCGAGGAACATCATGTTCCGCTTATTGAGGATGCAGCAGAGTCCTTAAGCAGTACCTACCGTGGAAAGCAGACCGGAACCTTTGGAAGGATTGGCATTATTTCCTTTAACGGAAATAAGATTATTACCACCTCCGGCGGCGGCATGCTGCTATCCGCAGATGAAGAAATTACGAAGAAAGCTCTCTTCCTTGCCACGCAGGCAAGAGATCAGGCAAGATATTACCAGCATTCCGAGCTTGGCTATAACTACCGTATGAGTAATGTGGTTGCCGGAATCGGCAGGGGACAGCTCCTTCACCTGGAAGAGCATAAAGCATTGAAGAAGGCCATTTATCATCAGTATAAGGAAGCCCTTGCAGATATTGATGAAATTACCATGAATCCTTTAAACCCGGATGGAGATGCCAATAACTGGCTTTCCTGCATCACGCTTAAGGAGGGAAGCAGGGTAATGCCAAATGACATTATGGATGCACTCGATGCTGAAAACATTGAATCCCGACCGATCTGGAAGCCGATGCATTTACAGCCCATTTACGCGGATGCCGAATTTTTTATGGCAGATGGGCAGCAGCTCAATACCGCAAAGGTAAAGGGCGATAACGGCGAAGACTGGGACAGAAGCGTAAGCGGTGATATCTTCCGCAGAGGCTTATGCCTGCCAAGTGACATTAAGAACACCCAAGAAGACATGCAGAGAATTATTGAAATTGTTAGAGGCTGCTTTAAATGATCTTCTGTGGATATCTGCATTCATTGAATTCTGCGGCACAAGCATACTTAGTTCCAGGGCATAGCGGAGGTGCTTAGAAGTTCATTTATTTCGTACGCAGGCAGCAAGGATTGGACATGGATGTCCAATCAAGCAGCAATCGAGCCCGGATGGCTCGTTGATGCGGTTGCGTCCGTAATTAATTATAGTAAGTCGAAATAAATAGAACTTCTTAGCACCGGAGGTTCGCCTTGGAACAAGTATGCTGTGCCAGAGCACTATATATACATCAAGAAGTTAATCACACAGAATTCAATTATGCCATAGGAGGCACCCTCTATGTACAAAAACTGCATCAAACGCCTGTTGGATATCCTTTTATCCTTAACCGGAATCATCCTGCTTAGCTGGCTCTACCTGATCCTTTTTATTCTGGTACGGGTGAAGCTGGGAGGTCCTGCGATCTTTACCCAGGAAAGACCGGGAAAGAATGGGATAGTTTTCAAATTATATAAATTCCGTTCCATGTCCAACGAGAGGGATGAGAACGGAGAGCTTCTTCCGGATGAAGTCAGGCTGACTTCCTTTGGCAGGTTTTTGCGTTCCACCAGTCTGGATGAGCTTCCGGAGTTTTTTAACATCTTAAAGGGAGACATGAGCTTTATCGGGCCGAGACCCTTACTTGTGCGGTATCTGCCTTATTATACAGAGGAAGAAAACCACCGCCATGACGTCCGTCCGGGACTGACGGGACTGGCGCAGATTAACGGACGGAATGCCCTGGGATGGGAACAGAGATTTGCCTATGATCTGGAATATGTCAATCATTGTACTTTTCTCATGGATCTTAAGATTATTGGCATGACTCTCGGAAAAGTATTGAAGCGTTCAGGAACACTATCCGGGGCAGATCAGACGGTAGCAGACTTTGATGTATATCGGAGGGAACAGAACCGGAACGGAGAGAAATAGATGCAGACAATCCCCTTTTTTGAGCAGGAGTTAAAGGAAACACCGATTCAGAAGCTGAATCTGAAGGCTGGAAATAATGAGATCTATATCAAACGGGATGACATGATTCCGTTCAGCTTTGGTGGAAACAAAGCACGTAAAGCGGCAGAGTTTTATCGTGATATGATAAAGACCGATACAGATGTAATTGTGACTTATGGGAGTAACAGCTCCAATCATTGCAGAATTATAGCCAATATGGCCAGTGCAATGGGAATTCATTGTCATGTGATTTCGCCGGAGGAGAACCGAACGGTTTTATATAATACCAGACTGGTAGAACAATTCGGGGCGACGATAGAAACCTGTCCCGTGACCGAAGTATCTTCTGTGATTGAACGAAGGCTTGCCGCATATAGAAATGAAGGGAGACATCCCTATTTTATCATGGGCGGTGGACACGGCAATCTGGGAACAGAAGCATATGTAAAAGCATACCGTGAGATTGGCAGCCAGGAAGAAAAGGAACAGCTTCATTTTGATTATATTTTTCATGCATCCGGTACCGGAGCCACCCAGGCAGGACTGGTTTGCGGGAAGCTGTTGGAAAAGATTCCGTCCGAAAGACAGATCGTAGGAATCAGCATTGCACGTACGGAAGAAAGAGGAAGAGAAGTAGTTAAGGAGAGCATCCGGGACTATCTTGGAGGGCAGTTTGAGACACTGTACCGTGAGAGTGATCTTATTTTTACAGATCATTACCGGTGTGACGGATATGGAAATTATAGCGCGGATGTTACACAGACGATTGACCGTATGATGAGGGAAGAAGGAATTCCCATGGATACCACCTATGTCGGGAAGGCATTTACGGGAATGCTGCAATACCTTAAGGATAACCGGATTACGGATCAGAAGCTTCTGTTTATCCATACGGGTGGTACACCGTTATTTTTTGATCGATTGGGAAAAGAGGAAAATGCCGAATGAATCTATTGATTTTAAGCGCCGGAACCAGAGATAAGGTCGTACAGTATTTTAAACAGAATATGCAGCCGGAAGACCGGGTGATTGCAACAGACTGTTCGAATGTGGCGCCTGCGGTTTATGAAGCGGATGTGTTTTATCTTGTACCGCGTATGACAGCACCGGGATATATCGAGAAGATTTTGGAAATCTGTGAGAAGGAACATGTGGATGGTGTGTTTTCCCTGATTGATCCGGAATTATCCCTGCTTGCAAAGGAGCGTGACCGTTTCCTTGCAATCGGAACGACACCGATTGTTTCTTCTTATGAGTTATGTGAGATGTGTCTGGATAAGTTCCGGATGTATCAGAAGCTTTGTGAAATGCAGATTCCGACAGGAAAATGTTTTGTAGATAAAGAACTTTTTAAAGCAGCCGTAGCAAAGGGGGAGATCACATTTCCTGTATTTGTGAAGCCAGCGAGAGGAAGTGCCAGCATCAACATCAATAAAGTGAATTCCATGAAGGAAATAGATTTATTGTTTGAACTTTATGATGGCTTAATGATTCAGGAGTTTATGGATGGGCAGGAGTACGGTGCAGATGCGTATATCGATCTGTTAAGTGGAAAATGTACTTCCATCTTTGTCAAAAAAAAGATCAAAATGCGTGCCGGTGAAACGGATAAGTCTGTATCCGTTAAGGATGAGGCATTGTTTTCCATGATCCGCAATTTTGTGGAGGCCTGCGGTTTCCGGGGAATGATTGATATTGATATTTTCAAAATTGACGGAATCTATTATCTGTCTGAGGTAAATCCCCGTTTTGGCGGTGGATATCCGCATGCCTATGAAGCCGGTGTGAATATGCCGGAGCAGGTGCTTATGAATCTTAAGGGAGAAGAAAATCCGGTCACCATAGGGGACTATGAAGAAGGAATCTGCATGATGAAGTACAATGAAGTCATGATCCGCAGGATTCCGGAAGCAGACATTGTGTGACAACTGAAACACTCCTGAAATTTAATAAACCTGCTTATACAGATTTTGATTTGCACTGCTGGTTATATGTTATGCAGGAAGTCTGTGCAGATAAATATAAAATTAGAGGTGGATTCTGTGAAAAAGATACTGATACTTGCGAATTCTTCCGGAGGACTTTACGATTTCCGGAATGATTTCGTACTTGGACTTCTGAAGGATTATGAGGTTTATGTGAGTATTCCGGATGAGGTGAAGACAAAAGAGCTTGCAGAAGAGGGCTGTAAAATCATTAAAACACCGATTAACCGCCGGGGAGTAAATCCGGTCGAAGATTTTAAGCTTTTCCTGGCCTATCGGAAGCTTATGAAGGAAATTAAGCCGGATCTGGTGGCTACCTATACGATCAAGCCGAATATTTACGGAGGCATGGCGGCACAGAGCCGGAAGCTTCCCTATATTGAAACCATTACCGGATTGGGAGGTGCGTTTGACCGTAAAGGCTTATTCTTGAAGCTTATCGTTACCCTTTACCGGATCGGAATGAAGAAGGCAGAATGTATCTTCTTCCAGAACCGGGAGAACCGGCAGATTTTCCGGGATTTCGGAATTGAAGGGAAGAGTGAATGCCTGGTAAACGGTTCCGGCGTGGATCTGATACGGCATACCTTTGAACCTTATCCGATGGATGAAAAATGTCAGTTCCTGTTTGTGGGACGTGTAATGAAAGAGCGTGGTATCGTAGAGTTTCTGGAGGCCGCAAAGAAGCTTCACAGTGAAAATGTGGAATTTGCGATTCTGGGCTATTGTGATGAAGATTATCAGCAGCAGCTGGACGATCTGGAAAAGCAGGGAGTGATCACCCAGCTCGGATTCCATACCGAGGTGCATCCGTATTTAAAGGCGGCGAGTGCAATTGTCATTGCGTCTTTCCATGAAGGGATGTCCAATGCACTGATTGAGGCTTCTGCAACGGGAAGACCGGTGATTGCTTCACGGATCAGCGGATGTAAGGAAGCCTTTGAAGAGGGGATTACCGGCTTTGGCTTTACACCGGGTAAATCAGAGGAACTGATTGCGGCGATGGAACAATTCCTTTCCCTTCCGGTTAAGGAAAGAGCCAGGATGGGACAGGAAGCCAGAGCCAAGATGGAACGTGAGTTTGACCGGCGGGAGGTTACGGCGTCTTATTTACAGGTTGTAAAAAAAGTGTTAAACTGATTTTACGTATTGAGAACAGAAAGAGAGAGGAATACATCAATGGATTTATATGAGAAGATTGTCAGTGGGGAAGAGAAGCTGTCCCTGGTCGGGCTTGGCTATGTGGGAATGCCGATTGCAGTTGCTTTTGCCAGAAAGATCAAGGTCGTAGGATTTGATCTGAACGAGAAGAAAATTGAACTATATAAGAACGGTATTGATCCAACAAATGAAGTCGGAAATGAAGTGATTAAGAATACAACGGTGGATTTTACGGCAGATCCTTCAAAGCTGCGGGAAGCGAAATTTCATATTGTGGCAGTTCCAACCCCGGTAAACGATGACCATACACCGGATCTGACACCGGTAGAAGGTGCAAGCCGGATTTTAGGACAGAATCTTACGAAGGGATCGGTAGTCGTATTTGAGTCCACGGTTTATCCGGGAGTTACTGAAGATATCTGCGTACCGATTCTCGAGCAGGAATCCGGACTGAAATGTGGGGTGGATTTCAAGATCGGATATTCCCCGGAACGAATCAATCCGGGAGATAAGGTACATCGTCTTGAAACCATTACGAAGATTGTATCCGGTATGGATGAAGAGACACTGGATACCGTTGCGAAGGTCTATGAACTGGTTGTGGAGGCCGGGGCATACCGTGCAGAGTCCATTAAGGTAGCGGAGGCTGCCAAGGTAATTGAGAACAGCCAGCGTGATATCAACATAGCATTTATGAATGAATTGTCCATGATCTTTAATAAGATGGGTATTGATACCAAGTCTGTACTGGAAGCAGCAGGAACCAAATGGAATTTCCTGAAATTTGCTCCGGGACTTGTCGGAGGACACTGTATCGGTGTCGATCCGTATTATCTGACCTATAAGGCAGAATCCCTTGGATATCATTCCCAGATCATTTTATCGGGACGTCGGATCAATGATGATATGGGAAAATATGTGGCAGAATCCCTGGTTAAGAACCTGATTAAGGCAGAGGTTCCGGTAAGAGGAGCGAAGGTAGCCATCTTAGGCTTTACCTTCAAGGAAAACTGTCCGGATACCAGAAACACCAAGGTCATTGATATTTATAAAGAGCTTGGAGAATACGGAATCACTCCGATCGTGGTAGATCCGGCAGCAGATGCAGACGAAGCAAAGCGGCTTTATGGAATTACCTTCGAAACCATGGATGTCGTGAAGGACATGGATGCGGTAATTGTCGCTGTGGCACACAATCAGTTCACCGATTTTTCAAAGGAAAAGATCAGTCAGTTTTTCAATCCGAAAAATGACAGGAAGGTCTTTATGGATATTAAAGGAATCTTTAACCGTAAAGAGTTCCTGACCGATGATTATCTTTACTGGAGATTATAAGAATGAAGGAAAGAGTAATGACAGCAGTAAATAAAAAAGAGCACGGCCGAAAAGCCTGAGCGGCAGGAAAAGCCGCGTCAGCCGAGAGAGAATAAGCCCCGGCAGGAAAAAAACCGCCAGCCGAAGCCCCAGCAGCCCAAGAAGGAGGCTGCCCCGGCAGAGCCTAAGGTCTACACGCCTGCGGAGCCCGGTTCTACGGAAGAGCGCATTGAGCAGTTCGTCAAGGGACTTCTCGAGCACATGGGCTCCGATGCTGTGCCGCACGCGATGAAAACGGCGGACGAGAGCTACTCGGTCGACCTCGTCGGCGAGAACCTCGGCATTCTGATCGGCCGCCGCGGCGAAACGCTCGACGCGATTCAGCATCTGGCGAACTACGCGGTCAACCGCGGCCAGAACAAGCGTGTGCGCATCAACGTCGACGCGGAGAACTACCGCCTCAAGCGCGAGGAATCGCTCCAGCGGCTTGCACAGAAGGTCGCCGGCAAGGTCACCAAGTACCGCCGGAACATCCCCCTCGAGCCGATGAACGCCTATGAGCGCCATGTGATCCATGCCGCCCTGCAGGACGAGCCGGGCATCACGACCTACTCCATCGGCAGCGAGCCCAACCGCCGTGTGGTGGTGAGCTACGACCGGGAGAAGCGCCAGTAAGGCAGCGCTGTTCCATAGGAAATATGCCCCCGGAATGCTTTTGATTTCTTCAATCAGCGAATCATTCAGGGGAATCCGCACTTCCCAATGGGAGACGTATCATTTTCTCCATCCGACAGAAAGCGATCCGTCGGAGGCATCAGGTAAAAACGAAAAAAGAGTTCCCCATGCACTGCATGGGGAACTCTTTATACACAGAATTGGCCGATCCGTCCCGGAGAATTACTGGATCTTCTCCCCGGCGGCCTCCTTGGCCCGGATCTCCTTCATGGCATCCTTGTGAGACAGGTTCCAGCGGCCCTTCTCGTCGATCTCCATGAACTTGACCCACATCATGTCGCCCACCTTGCAGGCGTCCTCCACCTTCTCGATGCGCTTGTCGGCCAGCTTGGAGATATGCACCAGACCATCCTTGCCGGGAGCGATCTCCACGAAGGCACCGAAGGTCATCAGGCGCACGACACGGCCGTAGTACAGCTTGCCCACCTCCGGCACAAAGACGATGTCATCGATGCACTTCTTGGCGATGGCGCAGCTCTCGGCGTCGGGAGAGGCAATGTGGATGGTGCCGTCGTCGTCGATGTCGATCTTGGCACCGGTGTTTTTGTTTTCTCAAGCCATTGATCTTATCGTCATATTCTTTCTTCCGGTCTTTGTCGACTTGTGGAATTTCATCTTCTTTCTTCCCTTTGTTCAGTTCGTCGATCTCTGTTTTCTTCCCTTCATTTTCTTTAATTTCGAAATCGATCGGTTCGAGTTTAGCCGCCATTTCTTTCTGTTCATCAGCCAGGATATTCTTTACCAGCTTATGATCGGTATTCACCACCAACGTAAACTGGTCGTCCATAGCTCCATAGAATCCCATCCCCGGATTCATGGCAGCCATCTCTTTCATCCGCCGCATAAACTCAGAACGGGTGATTAAAACAGGATCGGCCGTTTCGCCCAACGCTTCGAAATTGACCACATACATGCCTCCTTCTTTGGGGAGTTGTGCATTGAAAACATCCTTCATCTCCTCCTGTTCAGCTTCGCTCCAATCGGTTTCCTTCGTTTCATTTTTAGGAATCAGTTTATCGATCACATCCGAGTCGACACGTAAAAATTTATGATCGGCATTTTTCTGCTCGATATGATTGATAAAATGCGTGTCCAACTGCCCATCCATCACCAAAACGTCCATACTTTTTCTTATTTGATGTTATTGTAATATCTTTTTCTTTAACATTTTCCTT
>OHBJ01000515.1_pt1 | contig 25075 bp, 28 predicted proteins | sample 1577241 | NCBI WGS metagenome assembly OHBJ01 (sample SAMEA3541594, study PRJEB24748) | human gut metagenome | biome: human gut; feature: human-associated habitat; material: faeces | place: China | collected 2012 | reverse complement strand
ATGTCTGAGATAATTCAAAATATCTCAGACATATTTTTTGCTGTATATACACCTGTTGATTATCAAGTACTTGGCAGGTGACCGTTTTTGTCTGCAAAACCGTACGGAAAAACACCACGGACTTTGGACTTTACCGTTCTGCAATCATTCATAGTTGCAAAGGAACCCTAAAATATTATATTCCTTAAAGCTCAGATTGCATTGATACGCCGTGTCGTATTTGCCGGTTTTTGCAATACCTGTCCTTTTTCTATCAATTATGCCCGTTAAAGGCTTCTGCCGTTGCTTGTCCCTCGGCAGAAATGCCTTCACGCTTAAACACTTTCTGTATTGTCAATAATATAATTCTACAATCCACTAAAAAAGAAAGATGGTCTACATACCACACGTCATATTCAAACTTCTGCTTCCACGTTATAGAGTTCCGTCCGTGCGTCTGGGCCCAGCCGGTAATGCCGGGACGCACTTCATGGCGCCGGGCCTGCTCAGGGCTGTAAAGAGGCAAATAATAAGTGCGCAAAGGACGTGGACCTATCAAACTCATATCTCCTTTGAATACATTCCAAAGCTGGGGTAATTCGTCGATAGACGTTGAGCGGACAAAGCGGCCTACCTTTGTCAAACGTTGTGCGTCGGGCAGAAGTTCGCCTTTGGCATCGCGCTCGTCGGTCATCGTCTTGAACTTGATTACACGGAATATCTTTGAATTCTTGCCCGGACGCTCCTGCAGGAAAAAAGCACCGGCGCCTTTGTTGGCAAAGTGCAGCCATATCGTCACTGCCGCAAGCACAGGACTGATTATAAGCAGTGCGCAACCAGAGACTATCACGTCAATGACCCGCTTGAAAAAGTTACGATACAAATTCATGCAATTAATTAGTTATAATATTGGAAATCGCATCTATATAGGCTTTAATGACTATATTACGATCAAATTCCTGTTCCATTTTTTTTCGGGCATTCAAACCCATTTGTGTGCGGTCACTGTTTTTCATTGATAGGAATCGCTCTATACACGAAATCAGACCAGCCTTATCTTTTTCCTCAAACAAAAATCCCGATTTGCCGTCATCGACAGCTTCCATACAACCATGTCTACGCGTGGTTATTACTGGACGGCCGGAGGCTGACGCCTCTAAAATTACATTCGACATGCCTTCAGGGTAATATGTGGGATGTATAAGGCAGTGCGACTGACTGATATACGGCCTGACATCGTTTTGCCTACCGTGGTATATGACAACACCCTCTTTCTGAAGCCTCTCAAGCTCTACGGAGTAATCACTCTCGGCTGCTCCGAGTATATGAAACTCCACATCAGTTCGTTTGGTACGGAAATGTTTGGCTGCCTCGAAATACTCTTCTATACCTTTAGGCTTCATAAGGCGTGATATGAAAACAAAGCGTATCACACTTCCGTCCGGATAATCCGAAAGCGTATATCGCGACAGATTCACGCCCGAACCGGGTATCAACTTATGTACTTCGGGACGAATGTTGCGCGAAACGAAGAACTTTCTATTGCCTTCGTTTTGGAAAAACAGGCAGCGCGCCTTTCTCATGCCCCACCTATAAAGTAAAGTGGTTATTTTTTGCAATAAGCCGGGATATTCAAGAGCTGTGCCCAGGCCTGTTATATTCGAGATATAAGGAATTCCGAGGCCGGCAGCGGCAGAACCGCCATAAACATTCGGTTTGATTGTATAAGTAAGAACCACATCGGGACGCTCTGCCTTCATGAGTTTTCCGTACTCTCGAAAAAGAGCAAAGTCTTTCATGAAATTAGTGCCGCGCCGAGACAGATTTTTAACCGGAACCACTTTACAGCCTAATGATTCGACTTCGGGAATGCGTTTGTCGTTCGGAATACTTACAACCACATCGTAACCTCGTTTTACGAAAGCTTCGAGAACTTCTTTTCGAAAGGAAATCAAACCGCCGCAGTTATTGGCTAATATAAGTATCTTGGACATAGTATGGAATTTGTGTAAAAAAGGAAAGTCACGAATGTAAATTTTGACGCTAATGTCGTCTGCTCGCCAACCATAGCGTTCAACAACGACGGTCGACCGTAGGTATTAAGCCCGAAAGTATTATTGATAACAAAAAAGTCAGAAAAAGGCCTCCACGATTTCGCAGTGGAAAAATCATATAACTCCGACAACTTTAGTACTTTTAATTTTAAAGAATGTAAGCAGATTGAAACAACGCAAATTCGATACTTGCACAAAAGCCCTGCCCTAAAACAAGGCTATAAAGATTCAATAACAAACCAGCTCTCTAAAATTTTCTTTATTTTTTTTTCGTCGCAAAAAACCTCCCGCAGATAATTGAATTTACATAGGAGATAATCAAAAATATCTCAGACATATTTCAAATTATCTCAGAGATAATTTTCACCACATATACACCCGCTGATTTTCAAACGCTTGCGGAGTGACCGTTTTTGTCTGCAAAGATCGGCGGAAGAGCGAAACATTTTTTATCAAAAATATTTCAAAGCTCCGATCTTATTGTTTCAACTATTAAAATCTGAAGTCTCGAAATATGCTCCCAACTCAGCATCGTAACTATCGGGAGTGAAACTCATATATCCCGACCCGTCGTAAAATGTAAGTTCGCCGAAATATATACGACCGTCAACGTTATATAAGTCAACACGCACATGAGGGAAGCTGCTCGAAAGTCGTTCGGCAATCTGCAACATCATGTCGTAATTCACTGGAACCGGCAAGGATTCTTCGCTGACTTCTTCATCATTTCTCATGACATTAAGTTTCACAAAATCCTTTGAATAAATTCCTAACTTTGCACTTTGTCCAACCTTACGGTCATAAATGCCGTACACCATTCTCACCTTACCGTTGAAACAGAAAAATTTATAATCGACCAAGCTTGTCACGTCCCGCGTCGCTCTTCCGATCAAGATTTTACCCCCCCCGTGGATAAAGTCATCAAATCGCCTATTTTACAATCAAACTCATCGGGAATAAATGGGATATATCCACTCGCAGTATAGAAAGTGAGTTCACCGAAAGATACATGGTTTTCTACATTGTATAAATCTACTCTAACATGAGGAAAACCTTTGGAAAGCCGTTGTGCAACATCAATGATTTCAGCAAGGTTATCTGGCTTTGGAGGAATCTCTTTCAATGGTTTGTAATCGGTTCTACCAAAAGGAAGGATATTCCAATCCATATCAAGAAATACAATTTCATGATTGGACGTGTCTGATATGTACAAAAACTTGGGATTGCCATCAAAACAGAAAATTTTGTAATCCAGCAAAGGACGGTTTCCATCAATTATCGTGTCACAATACTTCTGTTTGGAATTATATGAAATTAAATCCTCTATGACAATCCTCCTCGGGAAATGATTTTCATAAGCCCACTCTCTACCCAAAGACTTTGTTTTAGGCATACCAAACCACCTGTTCAAGGTTGCCATAAACTCTACCTCATTCAGTCTTGCCTTATTACGGCAAATCAACACCTGATTACCGCCCCCACCATCTGTCGTTTTGGCGACAAACTGATTAGGCAGTTCGTTAAAGTTTATCTCTTTTGTCGAATTATAAACACCGATCAATGGAATCAGGATGTCTCCCAATCCCATTTCCTTGACAACCTCGCGAACCTCATACTTATCGGTACAGCGAAGCATTAAAGGATTCCTATATTTCAGTTTGTAAACTTGAAGTTTCTCCGTAAAGCGTTTCGGATTCTTTAAATTAAGCCGCCTTCCTGTGTGAATCCAATATTGCATGCGCACCATTAGCTCGTCAGGCACCCATGACAAAGCATTCAGTATTCTTATTCTCAATTCACGACTTTTTATCAGATTCTTATAATTGAACATTTGCTATTGATTTGTGACATACAGAATGAATAAAACTCATGCACAACGTCGTTGTGCGATCGCTTCATTCTTGTCATAATCAACAGCCAGATATATAGATATTAAGAAATTACCCCCCCCTAATTGCGATACAGAATTATCGGATATTTCTTCACGGGAATTTAAGAATTTAATTACTCTTGCCGGATTGCCGGCCACAACTGCATAAGACGGCACATCTTTCACCACAACGGCGCCAGCTCCAACAACGGCATTATCGCCTATGTTTACTGCGCCTATTATGGTTGCCGCCGCACCGATCGTTACATTGTTGCCTATTTTGGGACGTCCCCCAGAAACTTCATCTTTCTTACCTATAGTTGTGCAATGTCGCACAACGAAATTTTCTCCAATCGTTTCGGCATTTAAAACCGTAGAATAAGGGTGAGACAATCGGCAACCACGTCCAATATGCGTTGTAGCCGAAATAACTAAATATTTATCTCCGCGCCTCATCCACGAAATAAACAACGCTCGTACAGCACCTATACGGTGGTAAAACAGTGTACGAAAAAAACCGTTAGTATGAAGCAAAAAAAGCAATCCCACAAAATGATTGCAACGCACATATTGCCGCGCCATCATTGCTTCCACATCTGCAAATATCATATCAAATTTTCCATAAGCCATAAGTAAATGCGGCAGATACCACCAACCAAACAACAAAGAGCCGCAAAGCCGCAGCATGTCGCGAATAGCGCGTTTCTTGTTATCGTCCATAATTTTATTTCTTTAAATCAATGGATATTTGTCTAAGTACGCAGTCAGATATTTATAGTAAACAAATCCTTTCAAGTAGGCACTCGGGCTGTCGTGCAAGCCTGAAAATTCCCTGCAACCAATGACATGGGGGGGGTAAGAGGTTTTGTTCGTGAATAATACCCTGTGAGGATATTTTAATGCGGCAAAATCTGCAATGGTTTTGTCGTTATACAAATTCTGACAGAAACCCACGGCAATCCATTTGTTGAAATTAAACCTTGCTAAGCGTCTATTCCATTTTTCTAAAGCCACCTCGGGTGTAGGATAGTGCAAAAAATGAATCTCTATGTCAGTTCCCTCGAATACACCGATAGGATATTGGGATGAATCCCGAAGTCCGTATTTTGATTTCTCTACAAAATGGATGGGTTGCTTAATAACATTAATATCCTCTATGATACGATTGAAATCTGAGGCATAAAAGAACAAACCTGCCGTAGGAGTTGTATATTCCCTGTGAAGCATTTGCGAGAAATGGCCGCCGAAACAATTCATTGCAAATACAGAAGCGTCCTCGGGTATCTGTACTGCAAGACGCTTTAGATACTTACGGCAACGAGTATCGATATATAATTTCCTTACAGCCTTAGCTGCTTTTATCAACGTATTCTTAATCATTATGAGTGTATTTACATGAATCGAAGAATTTCTTAAAGAAAGCATTACGCCGTTCGTTAAGAATTTCGTTATCGAATTCCTTTGATTTTTCAAAGTTGGCAGCAGCCTGTTTCTTTAATTCTTCTTTATTTAGAATAAAGCGTAGGTGGTCGACAATATCATTTATGTTCCCACGCTTGAAAATACATTCAGGTGTCAGGAGTTCAGGAATCCCTGCTACGTCAGAGCCGAGAGCCGGTACGGCATAACTCATTGCCTCTACCACGCTTCGCGGCAGTCCTTCCTGTTTACTCGGCTGAATATACAAATCCATTGACTCCAGGAAGCCGAAGATTTCGCGATGCGGAAGAATTCCTACAAAATGAACTCTGTCGCCAACTCCGTATTTATTTGCTATCGATTGCAAGTATGACGAATCACCCTTGCCCGCCATATAATAATGGATGTTATATTCGTTCTTCAACCGCGCAATAGCCTTAATAACGTCTTCCTGCCGTTTATAGCGCACATATATCGCTGCGCACGTGGCTATCTTGATTTCTTTTTCAGGGTTAAACGCCTCTATTTTAGCCATTCGCGTTTCTTTCACTCCGACGTGATTCTTTTCAAGAATCACGTCGGAAATTCCAACACAGTTGGAATTTCCGACGGCTACAGGGTAGCGTTTCTGTAAAAATTTCTGTGTTACATAAATTGCATAATCAGCCTTACGCATGGCCCTCTTCATGGCAAAATATTCCCACGGGGCCATAAATTTTCCGCGCCAGCTGTGATTCCACATTCCATCCCACGGACAACCTATTGCCGTGAGCAAGCATGGCTTACCCTGCTGCTTCGCAACTTTTTGCGCGTAGTAGGCCACTCTTGACGGAACATAAGCAATAACTGCGTCGGCTTTTGTAACTTCCTCCCGAATAACCTTTTTGTTCTTTGGCATATCAAAAATCAAACTTCTTACAGTATTGATTGTATGAATGGGACTTATTCGGATATCCGATAAATCGACGGGACGTTTCGATTCATTTTTATCTACTATCGGGCAACAAAATGTTATGTTGCCATAAGGACGATAGCGATCAAGATGAGCAAGACCTTCCATATAATAGTATTGCCCATTGGCATATGGCAATCTGTAAGCACTTATTATAAGCAGAATATTCATAAATGAAATATTTTTATCATGTATTAAATAATGTTCATGAAGAATGTTCACTATAGAAAACCCAGTTACTTTATCGATGAATAAAAGAATTACATGCAGAGAAACAACAAACAAGTTTGTTACATTCCACGCAACTTAAATGAAAAGGCTTTCCTTATAAAAATGGAGAGACAAAGCTGTTTTGTTCAAAGCGCCTCAAAAAATATTTTTTATTTTTTTCAAGGTAAAAAACTTCCCGCAGATAATTCAAAATACATCGGAGATAATCAAAAATATCTCAGACATAATTTAAAATATCTCAGAGATATTTTTTACTACATATACATGCACTGATTTTCAAGTGCTTGGTGGGTGACCGTATTTGTCTGTATTGCTTTGCTGCAACGAAGCACGATATTTATGTTTGGTATACTTTATGCAGAGAGCTATATCTCGTTACCATATCTCTCCACTGCGTGCGATAGAAATCCCACCCCCCGAATTCTGTTTCAGCATAAAAGCTATTTACAGTCATTCTCTCTATTATCTCAAAAGCGCTTCAGCCAACTCTGGAAAGTATAATATTCTTTATCGGCCAGACTCACCGGTTCAACTGGAGTATTCACAAATTCATGCAGTGTATCGGGAGCGTCCTCTCCTATTATAAAAATATTCGAAGGATTATAGAACTTCGACTCTTTTATTCTTGTATAGTTAGTAATCAGCTTTTTCTCAAAAAAGAGCGCCTCTAAAGGCCGGAGCGACATTCCATTTTGAGTGGCAGGGAGCAAATCTATAACACACTTGGAATTTCTTACGTATTTAATAAGTTCAAGGTAGGGAAGCCACTTTTTGTAATGTCCGTGCTTAAATCCGGTTGCTATAAAAAAGTAGTTCGACAACTCAACTGCATTAACCATTTTCTGACAATCTTCAATCTCGCGCTGCCTCCCCTTGACCGCTCCTGCAAAAACACAATCATAACTTTCTACATACGCTCCATTTGTTTCATCAACAAGCTCTGGAAAATAAAACTGCGTGTTCAATTTCAATTCAAACTTAGCACTATCCACCGGATCGTATGTCCATTTTTCTACCGACGAGTCTAATTTTTCAAATATCGAAGAATCGTATATATGATTCCAAAACCAATATATTACTCTCAGGCTTGGATACTTTTTCTTAATGTAATTCGCAGCAGCTACTGTCAGAGACGAATCGAATATAATAATACAGTCCTCATGTTTCCCGCAACGGCGGAACTCACTGGTGTAAAACGCCGGTCCCAGCCGCGGAATGTATTTATTTATTATCGCGCGAAAAAATTTCAATACCATGCCCAACCGCGGATATATGCTGGCCGTTGGGCAAGCAGCCTTATAATTGTCGTAAAACAGGATATCGCGGTTAAGCGTAAACAGTTTCATTATTTAATTATAGAAAAGATTTTGATAAAAGATTGATTCTACTATGTCGAAATACGTAGTTGAATGCATTAAATACCCCACAATACCATACGTCATGGCATATAGAACTATAACCAGCGTTTGTGCGATATATGAGAAGCCGAACGACATAGAAAATTTATTCGAAACAAAAATGTAATTCAATAGCGCAAGATATTTATACAGCCTCAGAGCATTCAAAGACATGAATGCGGCCGGCAATAACAGAAGTATGGCTATATTGAAATAAAATACAGTTTCATTGGTGTTTAAAGTATACAATCTTTGCGGACGTGTCATTGAACCAGACGGTTCTCTCTTATTCCAATACCGAACAAAAAGAAAATTACCTGTAAACAATACCAACAACAATGATCTTGTCAAATTAGAAACACCTACATCATACCTTTCCATCATCAAATCATATTCCTGTGAAAAGGCATTCTGAATAATAAAAACTATTACGAGTCCCATTAGCACCAATACTATCTTAGGACATTTCTCTATCGTTTTCTTGTTTATCAAAAGAAACAACATATAAAAGATAGTCGTAATATGTATTGTCGCAGCAAACGTTACAATCGCGGCATATAATATCTTACACTTCCTTGTGTCGTGAGAAATTATCAGAGATATTCCTATCAAACATAGAACAAAACCGAGAAAATTTCGGTTTTGTACTATGTCGTAAAACGACATAGTACACATATAAAGGACCGATACTAAAGAACATCTCTTTGCGTATCGCAAAGTAAAAAACATATATATTAATAAGCCGAAACCGATGAAACACCTGCGGAATAAATAATAATCTGCTCCAGCTTCATTGAAAATTTTGGATAGAAATTCATATCCTTTATCATGGAAAGACCCCATTAAATATCCCGCCTCATAATTAACATAGTCCGGCAAACTATTATTCCACGACAAAGTCCAGATAAAGAAAAAGACAGCGACCGTAAGGAGCTTGGAACGCTGAAAAATCAGCCCCAAAACTACCAAAACAATAAATATCTGAATAACTATATTCATGATTAGCCGTGTTTGAAACGGATAACATTCTTAGCAAGTGCTATCATTTCTTTTTCTCTAAACATATACATCGTTATTGCAAAGAGAACCGTCGTCACAACTGTGACAAGAAGAATCTCCACCAATATATTCATCTGAGGAAATAAAAAAAGTATGCCTTTGTCTACAACACCAATCAAAATACAGCGCAGAACATTCTTGGCAACTACGAGCATTTGTGTGGAAAACTTAATTTTCAAATATCCTTTCGTTGCATAAACATAATATATCGCCACAATCCATTGCGCAATTACAAACCCCCAGACAATAACATAAATACCCCAATAAGCAGATAAGACAAGCGCAGCAATGACAGCTACCGACTTTACGATTTCCAGAAAAAACATTTTCTTCGTTTTTGCCACTATTTTTAGCAAATTACGGCAAAGCATCTGAATCATATTAGGTAATACGCTCATTGATAGGGCTGCGATCATCCAGCACGCACCAATCCATTGCTCTCCCAGCAGCAACAACACTATAGGTCTGCTTAAAAGGATTATCCATACTGTCATAACGCTCAACAAAGCAACAGAAAGTTGATAAAACAGCATGTATTTAGCCTGCACCTCGTCTTTATTTTGAAGTCGGGCAAGAACAGGAAAAACTGTTTGGTCTGTAATTGAGCCCACAAACGACACTGCAAAGTTTGAAATTCTATTCGATTGCACAAAATACCCCACATCTGCAATAGGCATAATCTTCGCAATGACATTTGTATTGATATTATTTGCTATGGTACGTAAAGTATCGGCTCCGAGCAATCCTATTCCAAACGAAAACTGATATTTGAACGATTCATACGAAAACCGTATAGCCGGAATATATCTGTTTACAATACCTAACAGAACTACCGACAATGTGATTCCGACTATTTGTTGCCATATCAGAGACCAATAACCAAACCCTTGCAAAGCCATCCATATTGCTGTACCAAGAGAAATAAGACCGCTGATAATACTAACAACCGCTACTTGTTTGAATTGCATATTGCGGAATACTATCACGCGCTGTACCACACGAAAAGAATGTAATACGACGGTAACACTCAATACGCGAATAATTTCCACCAACTGCGGCTTATCGTAAAAACCGGCTACGAGAGGAGCGATCGAAAACAGTATCGCATACAGAATTATACTTACTATTATATTGTATACAAACAACGTTGAATAATCCAGCCGGCTTATGTCCGGTTTCCGCAATAAAGCTCCTCCAAATTCGGAATCGACAAGCATTTGCGAAAAAGCGATAAAAATGGAAACCATGCCGATTATTCCGAAATCGGCAGGTGTCAGTATTCTTGCCAAAATAATTATCGACAAGAAGTTGACTCCATTTTGGCCTAATTGCGAAATAAAATTCCAAATTAACGCGCCCTTAAATCCCATAACTGAAAAACTCCTCTTCTATTCCGAGAAAGAATATTTTATTCCCTTTGCCGGTCTGTATAAACGGATCTTTAAGCAAGCCACAGCAATCTTTATGAAATATATCTCGGCCAAGGACAACTTTATATTATAATTTATTTTTTAGAAAAAGTATGAGGTAAAAAACATCCCGCAGATAATTGAAAATACAAGGCACATAATCTGAAATATGTCTGAGATAATTCAAAATATCTCAGACATAATTTTCGCTATATATACACGTGCTGATTTTCAAGTGCTTGACGGGTGACCGTTTTTGTCTGTAAAACTCAAGTTCGAAGCGGCACTCGCTTTTTGTAAAGTCATTGTTTTCGTCTCTCGTCATTCCTAAAAGAATAGTTTTGGATAGCCTCCTTTATATAGCGCTTTCAACGGTTTTTGTACATTTCCTCATAATATTTTTCGTACTCGCCGGAGGTGATGTTATCCAACCATTTTTGATTGTCAAGGTACCAGCGGACGGTTTTTTCTATGCCTTCTTCGAACTGGAGGGAGGGTTCCCAGCCGAGTTCACGCTGAAGTTTGCGGCTGTCAATGGCGTAGCGCTTGTCGTGACCCAGACGGTCGGTTACATAGGTTATCAAGCCGAGCGAATAACCCTCGGGATTGCCGAGCAAACGGTCTACGGTTTTTATTATTACCTTGATGAGGTCTATGTTCTTCCATTCGTTAAAACCGCCTATGTTGTAGGTTTCGGCCACTTTGCCGCGGTGGAATATGATGTCGATTGCTCGGGCGTGGTCTTCTACGAAGAGCCAGTCGCGTACGTTCTCGCCCTTTCCGTATACGGGCAGCGGTTTGCCGTGGCGGATATTGTTAATGAACAGCGGTATCAGTTTCTCCGGGAACTGGTACGGTCCGTAGTTGTTCGAGCAGTTGGTAACAATAGTAGGCATTCCGTAGGTGTCGTGATAGGCACGGACAAAATGGTCGCTCGAAGCTTTTGAAGCCGAATATGGGGAGTGAGGATTGTATTTTGTGCTTTCGAGGAAGAATTCGGTGCCGTAGGCCTCGTGCCCGCCGGCCGAGGCTTGTGTGGTGAACGGAGCGGGCACGCCTTCGGGATGAGTAAGTTCCAATGCTCCGTAAACCTCGTCGGTGGAGATATGGTAAAATAGTTTTCCGTCGTATTTTTCGGGAAGCGTATCCCAATATTCCTTTGCGGCCTGAAGCAGAGAGAGCGTTCCCATTACATTTGTGCGCGCAAAGGTGAACGGATCCTTAATGGAGCGGTCCACATGGCTTTCGGCGGCAAGGTGGATTATTCCGTCGATTTCATATTTCTTGATTACGTTCCGCATTTCGTCTAAGTCGGCAATGTCGGCACGGACGAATGTATAATTGAATTTTTCTTCTATGTCTTTGAGATTTGCGAGGTTGCCGGCGTAGGTAAGTTTGTCGAGATTGACAACCCTATAGTCGGGATATTTGTTTACAAACAGGCGCACTACATGGGAACCAATGAATCCCGCTCCGCCTGTGATGAGAATGTTACGCTTCATGAGTTGTGATGTTGTTTATGCAGGTTTTGAGGGAATCGGTCCAATATGGCACGCGAAGTCCGAAAGTCGTTTTGAATTTTGTCTTATCGAGAACAGAATAAGCGGGGCGTTTTACCGGTGAGGGAAACTCATCGGAATGGCAGGGTTGGATATCGCAACCGACATTCCCCGCCATAGAGGCGATGGCTTTGGTGAAATCGTACCATGAACAGACTCCCTCGTTAGAGTAATGGTAGATTCCTTCTTTGCCCTCGTAGTCGCGGCGCTCGATTATGCAGACTATCGCGTTGGCGAGGTCTTGAGCGTATGTCGGCGTGCCGGCTTGGTCGAACACGACCTTCAATTCGGGCTTTGTTGCCGTGAGATTGAGCATGGTCTTGACAAAATTTCTGCCATATTCCGAATATAGCCAAGCCGTGCGGAATATAAGTGCCTTGCATCCGCTTGCTGCAATGGCCTGCTCGCCATGCAATTTGGTCAGGCCGTACACGCCGGTAGGTGTGCCTGTCATGTTTTCTCGGCAGGGAGTGTTATATGGTTCTCCGCCGAACACATAGTCGGTCGAGATATGTATAAGTGTGCCGTCGTTGGCCTTGATTGCCTGCGCAAGATTATCGACGGCCGTTGCGTTAAGCAATTCGGCAAAAGCTTCGTCACTCTCGGCTTTGTCTACATTAGTGTATGCCGCACAGTTTACAATCAATTTGACGTCGTTCTCGTTCACCATTTTTGCAACGGCTTCGGCGTCGGTGATGTCGAGCTCGGTAACGTCGGTAAATATGTAATTGTCGGCCGAGCCTTTGGCAGCGTTGCGAATGCAGTTGCCAAGCTGACCGTTTGCTCCTGTTACAAGTATATTCATTCCGTAGGAAATCTTTATTTGAATGTGAATTCGATATAGGCGGAACTGTTTTCCTGCAAAAACATATCGGGCTATAAATCGGAAACGGTTTTTCGTATGGTTTTACAGACAAAAACGGTCAGCGGCCAAGCACTTGAAAATCAGCAGGTGTATATATAGCAAAAATTATCTCTGAGATATTTTGAATTATCTCAGACATATTTCAGATTATGTGCCTTGTATTTCCAATTATCTGCGGGAACTTTTTTACCGTGTAAAAAAAATATTTTTTTGCTTGAGACCTATTTTCCGCAAAATCTTTGTCAATCCGTTTTTCTGCGTATGCAACCTTGTTTTATATCGATTCAGGATTATTTATATCAAAAGGCGTATCGAAATTCTTAAGAAGCGGATGCTTCAAGTCTTTTTCGGATAAAACGGCCGTGGCGGGGTCGATTCGCCAGTCTATGCCGAGCGACGTATCGGCGATTGATATGCCTCCGTCGGCCTCGGGATGATAATAGTTATCGCACTTGTACTGAAACACGGCCACGTCGCTAAGCACTGCAAAGCCGTGGGCAAAGCCGCGCGGCACGAAGAACTGGCAGTGATTCTCCTCCGAGAGTTCTACGGCCACATGTTTGCCGAACGTGGGCGAACCTTTGCGGATGTCGACGGCTACGTCGAGCACGCGACCCTTAACGCAGCGCACAAGTTTGCTTTGAGTGAAAGGCGGACGTTGGAAATGCAGCCCGCGCATTACTCCTCGTGTAGACATAGACTCGTTGTCCTGTACAAAATCTATGGGGCGTACTTTTTCATCGAACTCCCGTTTGGAATAGCTCTCGAAAAAATATCCTCTCGAATCCTTGAATATGCGCGGCTCTATGATTACCACGCCTTCTATGTCGGTCTTTATTACTTCCATTTCAATCATTTTTTTCGCCTGCACATCCGTCGTCCTCAATAACTTTCATAAGATATTGTCCGTATTGGTTTTTGAGCATGGGTTTGGCAAGTTCTATCATCTTTTCCTTGTTTATCCACCCCTGACGGTAGGCTATGCCTTCGAGACAGGCTATTTTCAGACCCTGACGCTTTTCCAGAACTTCCACATATATGGATGCCTCGGCCAAAGAATCGTGTGTGCCGGTGTCCAGCCAGGCGAAACCGCGCGGAAGGGTCTGAACTTTCAACTCTCCTGCTTTTAAGAATTCCCCGTTCACTGTTGTAATCTCCAGTTCGCCGCGGGCAGAGGGTTTTATTTCGTGAGCCACCCCGACTACCTTATTCGGATAGAAATAAAGTCCGACAACTGCATAATTCGACTTTGGATGTTCAGGCTTTTCCTCTATGGAAAGACAATTGCCCGCGTTGTCGAACTCGGCAACGCCATAACGCTCGGGATCGTTCACCCAATAGCCGAATACGGTGGCCTTGCCGCCTTTTTCTGCCGTATCGACGGCTTTCTTGAGGGTCTCGGAAAAACCGGCTCCGTGAAAGATATTGTCACCGAGCACAAGGCATACAGAATCGTTGCCGATAAAATCCTTGCCGATGATGAAAGCCTGTGCGAGGCCGTCGGGCGAGGGTTGCTCGGCGTAGGAGAAATTAACACCTAAGTCGCTGCCGTCGCCGAGCAAGCGTTTGAATCCCGGCAAGTCGGTAGGAGTAGAAATAATAAGAATATCGCGGATTCCGGCGAGCATGAGCGTCGAAATCGGATAATAAACCATAGGCTTATCGAAAACGGGCAGCATTTGTTTGCTGACGCCTTTTGTTATCGGATAAAGCCTTGTGCCGGAACCGCCGGCTAAAACAATGCCTTTCATAATTTAAAATGGTTGGAATTCCGCTAAAAAATTCAGTTCTGAAACATTCTCTTATTTAAATATGTCTATTGCTCATCTCTACGCTTTACGCAACAATTGGTCGTAGTTGGATGTTCCGTAAATCTCACGGTCTATGAATTTACTATAATCTTCCAGTTCCTTTGCGGAAAGGAATCTGGCTGAGGCGTAGAGTAAGTTTCTTAAAGCGCAAAGACGCTTGCGGTCAATACCGGAGCAATTGTCGAGGCAGTGGCGGTGCCGCTCGAAGAGCTGTTGTTTGAAAGTTTCGGCGTTGCGACCTTCGTAGGCATAAAGATCGGCTTCGAGAAGAATGGCTACTTGCTGAATAGTGTCATAGTCGGAAGAGGATTCGTTACTGGCTTTGAGCTTTTTATACCAACGTTCTGTACTCAAGCAAAACCATTGCAGCGGACGGCCGAGGAATGCCTTTTCCTTAAAATGTATCGCCCGCCCGATTGCGCGATAAAGCGCGTATTCGTCAACCGATTTGTCACCATGAATACATGCTTCGAAAGCCGCAAGTCTTATTTTGTCAAGATAATCCTTATCGGCGTGTTGTCGACAGGCTATCCTGTACATAAAATCGTAAGTGTCTACCAAAGACAGCGCCTCGCCTGGCGAAAACGAGATCATTCGTGGAGTTACGGAATCAAGCCAACGTTTTGCAAGTCCGACAAGCCGCACAACCTCTTTCGACCGGCGGGAGGCATTTATCAAAAACATTCCCAAATCATTGGCTTTTGACAATATCAGCGACGCCAATCCGCTTACATCGTCAATGTTTCCGAAATCAATTGAATCGATATCTATTGTCTGATATGGAAGTGAAACTACAAATGTCTGCATTTCAAATTATACGGCAAATTCCAGCCAAGCAGGCAACTCATACGATTTTTTCAACATCCTGAGGCTCGATAAATACAGTGACACCTCCTAAAAGAGGCAGACTGACTATCAAAGTATGACCTCCGTCGGAATTTTCCCTTATCTCTCCTTCAAGCCCGCAAAGCGAGCCCCTTATTACGCGTACATTGTCGTTAACCTTGAATACGGTCGGAACAAAATCGACAATATAATCCGACTGTCCGAGCATAAACTTCAGTTTTTCAATCTCGGTGTCGCTTATTACCGCCACCGGCCTGTTGAGACTGCCGGCAGCAGCACATCTGTTAACCATAAAGCGGTAAATATACGGAAGGCTGACAATAGAACGGCGCTGCTGTTCCGTGCAATGCACGAAAACAACCGACGGAATGACCACACGGTCAATCATACGACGTCGGCCGTTCTTCCATACGCGAGTCTCATGCTGTATGGCTACGTAATTCTCAATGCCCGATTCTTTCAGACGTTCTGCAACTGCTTTTTCATGACGGGCATTTACTACGGCAACAAACCATTTAAATCCGGATACGCCTACGGCGCCGTCAACGCCCGCAGGCACCGCCGTAACACAGTCTGTTGTCCCCTCTGTATTCATTATTGCAGAATATTCAGAAACCCTCTCTTGGAAAGAGATTTAATCTAAATTTAAAATATTGATGTATAAACATTTAAACTACAACAAAAAAACAACAGTTAAACATTTCTTGTTTTTTCGTCGAGTATTCAGACATTCCCCACTGTTTTTTATCTCGCTATGTGCGACAAATCAAAGTTTTTACATACTTTTGCATTACAAACAAGTATCTCTTTCCAAGAGATTTGTGTTCAAAAATATTCCTAATGGTGAACGTCTGTCATCAACAAACACACTTCCGAAATAAATTACACTAAATCTATACAAGCATCATAACTTTTCGCAATAAAACAGACTTGACAGAAAATCCGCACTACCTTGCCAGCAGGTTTTACAGACAAAAACGGACACCCGCCAAGCACTTGAAAATCAGCAGGTGTATATGTAGCAAAAAATATGTCTGAGATATTTTAAAATATCTCAGACATATTTTGAATTATCTCCCTTGTATTTTCAATTTGCTGCGGGAACTTTTTTACCATGCAAAAAAATAAAACATTTTTTCGCAAGACCGTTTTTGAATTATTTTCGGGAAAAACAAATTCGTTCAAGAACAGAAGATGCCCCTCCCGCGGCAAAACTAAAATATCTCAAAAATGCTTTTATTTACTCATATCGAGAAATAAAGGTCATACGAAAGCAACGGCTTGACGAAGGCAAATCTTTACAGCAATTGTTTTTTAGTACGAAAAATAGTATTTTCGTAGTCCGAAAGCCTATCATAAATTAAAAACATGGGACTGCTTTACAAAAACCACAACGACAGGATAATAGATTTCACTCTCGACCTGAAAAACGACTGGCACAGCGACATCCGCGAAGAGACGCGCTCACGCTTTCTCGCGCCCGAATGGTATCCGCAAAGCGGAGTGGAAATAATATGGCCCACACCCGAAACCGATTGGTCGTACATGCTCGACGAAATAACAGGAACGTATATACGAATTACGTTCGAAATAGCCTCGCGCGAACGCCTGCTCATCGTAACATCCGACCCTGAAAGAGTAAGCCGCCTGCTCAGCAGCCACATGCCACAGAAAGCGATGAAAAACATCGCGATAGCTCAGCAGGAAATAAACGACACCTGGGCGCGCGACAACGGTTTTCTCACCGTTGTGGGACCTTCTGGCGCAGAGCTCATGGATTTCGGATTCAACGGCTGGGGAAACAAATTCGAAGCCTCGAAGGACAACACGATAAACAAACATCTGTACGACGAGAAATACATAAAAGGCACTTATACCGACTGCAATGACTTCATTCTCGAGGGAGGGTCGATTGAAACCGACGCACTTGGCACCTTGCTGACGACCGAAAGTTGCCTGCTTTCAGAAACGCGCAATCCTTCACTCAACAAAACCGACATAGAACTGAAACTAAAACAATATTTCAACGTATCAAACATCTTATGGCTCAGGCACGGACATCTTGAAGGCGATGACACCGACGGGCATATAGACACGCTGGCCCGTCTGTGCCCGAACGGCAGAATCGCGTACGTAAAATGTTACGACAAAAACGACTCTCATTACGAGAATCTAAGCCTTATGGAAGAGGAACTGCAAAGTTTTGCACAACCTTCGGGAGAACCATACGAACTCGTGCCGCTACCGCTGCCGTCGGCCGTATATACGCCCGAAGAAGACGGAAGCCGCGAAGAAAGACTGCCGGCAACGTATGCGAACTACTTGGTAATGAACAACGCCGTACTTCTACCGTCCTACAATCAGCCGGAAAACGACGAAATTGCGGTAAAGGCAGTACAGAAACTCTTTCCGCGGCATGAAATAATCAAAGTTCCGTGCCTTCCGCTGCTGAGGCAGCACGGTTCCCTGCATTGCTCAACCATGCAATTCCCCGCCAGCGTACTTGCTGCGGAATAATAAAGCCACAGCAACGGAAATTAAACATTTTAAACAGCAAATAAGCACAACGTAATGAATAACAATATTTTAAATATAGGGCTCATACAACAGGCAAACTCGGAAAATATAGAAGAAAACATATCCCGACTGAAAAGCAGCATAAAATCGCTCGCCTCACAAGGAGCCGAACTGATAGTTTTGCAGGAGCTGCACAATTCTCTGTACTTCTGTCAGACGGAAAACGTAAACAACTTCGATTTGGCCGAGCCTATTCCAGGTCAATCCACAGAGGCGTTCTCGCAAATGGCACGCGAGAACAACGTTGTGCTGGTAACGTCGTTGTTCGAACGACGCGCGGCCGGAGTATACCATAATACAGCCGTAGTTCTGGAACGCAACGGCAACATTGCGGGAATCTATCGTAAAATGCACATACCCGATGACCCCGGATATTATGAGAAATTCTATTTCACGCCTGGCGACATCGGTTTCAAGCCTATCGACACTTCCGTTGGACGGCTCGGCGTGCAAGTATGCTGGGACCAGTGGTTTCCCGAGGGAGCACGCCTTATGGCCCTGCAGGGAGCAGACCTGCTTATCTACCCCACAGCTATAGGATTCGAATCGAGCGACACAGAAGAAGAACAGGCAAGGCAACGCAACGCATGGATAACCGTACAGCGCGGACATGCAGTAGCCAACGGGCTGCCTGTTATCGCAGTAAACCGCACCGGATTCGAAAACGACCCGTCGGGCTGCACAAAAGGTATCCGTTTCTGGGGCTCGAGCTTTGTATGCGGCCCGCAAGGCGAAATGCTGGCACAGGCTTCGCAAGACAAAGAAGAAAACATTCTTGTACAGGTAAATCTTTCTCACTCTGAAAACGTAAGACGTTGGTGGCCGTATCTCAGAGACCGTAGGATAGACAAATTCGAAGGCCTGCTGGAAAGATTTATAGACGACAGCACCTCCACACCCCGCAATAAATGAAAACACTTCTTATATTGGTGGGAAAAACTGCCGATTCGAATATAAAAACACTTGTAGAAAACTACATCTCGCGCATAAGGCATTATGTGCCGTTCGAAACGAGAATCGTTCCAGAGCCAAAAAACACCGCCAGCCTCACACGTGAGAAACAATGCAAGGCAGAAGGCGACGGAATCAAAAAGCTCCTGCTCGGCGACGACTGGATTATTCTGCTAGACGAGCACGGAAAAGAATACACTTCGGTGGAATTTTCAGACAAACTGAAACGGATGTGGCAGAATTCCTCGAAAAGATTAGTTTTTGTGATAGGCGGGCCCTACGGATTCTCACCTGAAATAAAATCGCTGGCAAAAGAAACCATGTCGCTCTCACGCATGACTTTCTCCCACCAAATGGTGCGGCTCATTTTCGCAGAACAGTTCTACCGCGCCCTGACAATAATAAAAGGAGAGCCTTATCACCACGAATAATCAAAACTTACCAGCACCGGCAAGTGATCGCTGAAGCCTCCGTTATACTTATAACCTTTATAAGTTCGGAAAGGAATGTATTCTCCTTCCGATTCGGTGAGCAGAAACTCCGGATCAAAAATCCTGCAACCGTTATAATTCGTGTGAATTCGGGATGTGCTGTCTAAAAGTCTGCCATTGACAATAAAATTATCCAGAATTTCCCAATTACCTTTGTAGTAATATGTCCCGCAAACGCCGTGACGAGCAGTTTTTCCCGACATTAAATTATAAAGAGCCTCCGTCTCGGGATTCTCTACGTCCGAGCCCATGACTTTCGCCCCGAGACCATGCGTTATCGCCTTGTCGGTCGGCGTATCATTGAAATCGCCGGTAATAATTATGTTTGGATTTTTTCTAACGCCAAAAATAGAATCGACACATCCTTTTATCTGCTCCGCCAAACGCATACGGTACTTCCGCCCTTGCTTTCTGCGGTCCAAACGGCTCGGAAAATGACACACAAATACGTCAAGCGTGTCGCCGGTAAAGACCATTCCCGTCACGTGAAGCACATCGCGGGTTTTCTTCGGCGACATATTGCTGAAATCCGGTCGAACGCTTTCATAACAAAGCACCTTAAACGTCTGAGGATTGTAAACAAAGGCCACATTCATGCCGCGGACATCCTCACCGTGGGTAATCAGATAATCATACCCTATTCTGCGAAGCGCACTTGCCTTAGTAAGATAATTAAGTACCGTATCATTCTCCACTTCACACAAAGCAATCGCATCGATTGGGGAATCTTCACCCGCGGCAGCAATCACCTTGCTCATAAGATTCAGCTTTTTCCAGAATTTCCTCCACGACCAGGCCCTCGGAGCCTCAGGAAGAAAGTCGTTATCGCTGCTTTCCGAATCATCAATAGGATCGAACAGATTTTCCGCATTCAATTCCATAAACCGGAACGAACTTTGAGCCGGCGATTCGCTTACGCAAAAAGCAATAAGCACGACAATGCATAAAACATGAAACTTTTTCGGGCTCACAAAAGGAAAATTGCAATTTTATACCAACAAAAATATACAACATTCAACAATCACAGCTAATTTTACGCCGCAAAATCAAACATATCCCTTTACAAAAGTAAAAAGTAGAACTTTTTTCACCCTCATATAAATGAACATAAAAGCAAAAGGATACGCAATAGGAGCCATCGCGGCCGCGACATACGGCACTAACCCTATTTTCGCCATTCCGCTTTACAACGACGGCATGGACGCTAACAGCGTACTGTTTTTCCGTTACATTCTGGCTATTCCTATCGTTGCGCTTATGATGAAAATGCGCGGACGAGGTTTCGCCCTCCGTAAAAAAGAAATTCTGCCCGTTATAGTAATGGGCTTCGTAATGGGAATGTCATCGCTCGCCCTTTTTGAAAGCTACAACTACATGGGCGCGGGAATCGCCTCGACTATGTTGTTTGTATACCCTATCCTCGTGGCGATAATAATGGCCATTGTCTTTCATGAGCGCTTGGGATTTTTAGGAATCTTGTGCATTTTCCTCGCCGTCGGCGGTATATTCATGCTCTATAACACAGGCAAAGGAACGACACTCAACATCACGGGAGTTATATTCGTAATTCTTTCGGCTTCGTCGTACGCCGTATACCTCGTTTACGTAAACCATTCCTTACTGAAGGATATGGCAACACTAAAACTCACCTTTTACGTTCTGATATTCGGATTGCTCATATTTTTCGCCATGTCTAAAGGCGGAAGCGAGCTTGCAGTTCCTTCGCGCTGGTACATGTGGTTGAATCTTCTGGGTTTGGCTGTTCTGCCTACCGCAATTTCATTTTATTGCACTACACAAGCGATAATGTACATAGGAAGTACACCGACCGCCATACTCGGAGCGCTGGAACCCCTCACCGCAGTAGCGCTCGGAATCGTTCTTCTGCAAGAGCCTATAACTCCACGAATCATAACAGGCATGATTATGATAATTGCGGGCGTGAGTATGATAATAGCAGGAAGCAAATTGCCTGTTATACTTATAAGAATAAGAAAAATGTTTCCAAAAAGAATAAGGCTGCGCCGGTAAAAATCCATACCTCCGCCTTGTCACAGAAACACAACTGTTACATTATGAAGACAATATCAAATATATTTTTCATCATATCCTTGTTTACAACGACGAATGTCCTTGCAGGCAATCCCGTAGTGTACAATCCGCAGGACTCCATTGAAGTGGAAAAATGGCTCAAGGAAACTCCGAAAGACGCACCAACCAACGAATTAGCCCTTTTCTTCGCAAAAAAAATGCTTAACCGCCCATACGTAGCTTTCACGCTTGAAAGAAGCGAAAAAGAACAGCTTATAATAAACCTGCGTGAGCTGGATTGCACCACATTGGTGGAAAATTCGGCAGCACTTGCCATAACCGCACGACAAGGCGGGACCTCTTTTTCCGAATTCTGCAATACTTTATGTAGGCTTCGCTATCGTGACGGAAAAATACACGACTACTCGTCACGGCTCCACTATTTTTCCGACTGGATAATAGACAACGAAAAAAAAGGTCTGGTAAAAGACATTGGCAAAGACGGCGAATATCCGTTCACTGCCAGACAAATTATCGACGCCACGTTCATGACAACAAACCCGCAGTACTACAAGCACCTTAAAAACGACACTGCAATGGTGGCTAAGATTGCAGAAACAGAAAAGGCGCTATGCGGACAAACTGTAAACTACATACCGAAAGCGTTGCTCAACAAAAACGAAAACGAACTGAATGTAATAAAAAACGGTGACATAATAGCATTGGTAACAAGCAAGAAAGGTCTCGAAATAAGCCACGTAGGAATAGCCGTATGGCAACAGGGAAAACTACACCTGCTCAATGCTTCGAGCCTGAAAAAGAAAGTAATATCAGATTCTCTAACACTATACGAATACCAGAAAACACGCCCCACCCAGTTAGGCATTCGGGTAGTAAGACTAAAATAAACTACCTCTACAAAAACACATCCGAATCGGTCATCAGAATTATTTACAGCCAAGTGCCTTGCCGTAGAAGTTTGCAGACAAAAACGGTCACCTGCCAAGCACTTGAAAATCAGCAGGTATATATGTGGCAAAAAATATGTCTGAGATATTTTGAATTATCTCAGACATATTTTCGATTATCTCCCTTGTATTTTTAATTTCCTGCGGGAACTTTTTTACCAAGCAAAAAAATAAAATATTTTTTCAATAGACAATTTCGACAGAAAGCATCAGTTGACCTGTTTTCTACCGACCTGTTTTGTCCACATCATATCCACACTAAAATATCTCGGAGAAATACTTCTGCCGTTAGCAATCCAAAACTTATTTTTTATCTTCAAACAAATTTGCTATAGAGGGCTCTACGTTCGACATCTGACGCAATATCGCACGCTTGCGCTTTTTCATGTATGATGAAGGATTGGCCGAATCAAACTTCAGCGGATTGGGCAAAGAAGCGGCGATAAGCGCACATTGTCCTTTGCTCAGTTCCGCGGCTTCAGTGTTAAATTTGTATTTTGCCACGGCACCTGCCCCGTAAATGCCCTGCCCCATTTCGATACTGTTCAGATAAACCTCCATTATGCGGCGTTTGCTCCATGTAAACTCTATAAGCACCGTAAAATAAGCCTCGAAGCCTTTGCGTATCCATGAAGACCGAGGCCAAAGAAACACATTTTTCGCCGTTTGCTGGCTTATCGTGCTGCCACCGCGCTTACGCTTGCCTTCAAGACGCTCTACCGCGGCATTCTGAATCTGTTTGAAATCAAAGCCGTTGTGCTTGAGAAATAATTGGTCTTCCGAAGCTATCACAGCCACAGGCAGATTACGATTAATCTCGTCAAACGGTACCCAATGGTGCTTGAGAGTGAGTTTTTCGCCGTTATTGTGCTGCTGGACAAGACGAATGAACATCAAAGGAGTTGCATAGACCGGCACAAAACGATACAAAAGCACCATAGTTACAGACGAGGCGAAAAAAAGAATAACCGTCCACAACAGAACGCGTTTAACTATACTCTTCAATAAGAACATGATTCAGACATGAGCAAACCGCCGAAGCAGAACAACTGTTTCGGCGGTTTCCAGAATTTTTATTCAATTATATTAATTCGATGTTTCTTGCTGAGCCGCTTTTATCATCTTTTCGCTGGCATACATGTAAATCTCTACCCTGCGGTTCTGCTGGCGACCGGCCTCTGTGCCATTATCGGCAACAGGATTCTGTTCGCCAAATCCGGAGGTCTTCTTTATCTGCTGTCCGGAAACGCCGCAGGATTTCAGATATGTCTCAACCGCCTGGGCACGTTTGCGCGAAAGGTCAAGATTCTTTTCAGCGCTCTGTGCGGCAGTGCTGTTTTTCCAGCCCTGATTGTCGGTGTATCCCTGAATATCCACATCGACATCGGTATTTACGTTCAGCACATTCTGAGCAAAATCGTTCAACGAGCTCTTTGCCGCCGAACTCAGCTCAGCTGCACCGGTGGCAAACAATATTCCGGAGTCGAAAGTACACTTAACGGCCTTGAAACCGTTGTTGTCGGTGATTTCCTCGACCTTTGCATTTTCAACGGCCTGCGCCTGCTTTTTAACTTTGTCCATATGGTTTCCTATAAGTACGCCTGCGCCGGCACCTACGGCCGTACCTATAACAGCTCCTACTCCGGTGTTACCGGCTGCTGCGCCGATAAGGCCGCCTAATATGGCACCGCCACCGCCGCCTATAATTCCGCCTTTCGCTGTGTTACTCATATTGGAGCAGCTTCCGAATACCAAAACAACTCCCAGCAAAACTGTTGAAATTCTTAATGTTTTCATCTTCTTGAATTTTTAATGTTTTACTTACACTATAACTATTCACACATAAGCCGTTGTTTCTCTATAAACTAACTGCTTTACTCTAAAATGCAAGACATCAGAAAGGCAGGTCGTCCACGTTGTCGGGAGCCTGACTCAAAGGATCGTTGCCAAACGACGGCGAAGGCGTAGCTGCTGCCGGCGCTCCATACTGCGCAGCCTGTGGCGGAACGGAAACGGCACCGGCCTGTGCGGGTAGCGCTCTCCATGCGCGTATATCATTAAACCAACGACCGTTAAACTCGTGCGCATCTATGTCGAACGATACCGTATATTCACCATTCAGCTGAAGATTCATCTGTTCGAGCCGCTCCTTGCCAAAAACGGTGAACACGCATTTTTTGGGATACTGTTCATGGGTTTCAATCACAAAGTCCTGTGTCATCCAGGGATTGCCCGTCGTTTTTGATGTTCCGGTGCGAGGTTCGGATACGAAAATTATTTTACCTGTAATATCCATATTTGTATTATTTGTTTTATGCCACAAAACTACAAATTTTGATTTAAAATAAATGCCGATTTAACAGGTTTTATATACAAACTGAAACCAGCCTCCTTTTTTTAAGAACACTAATTGTTTGTTTTCACAAATTATGATAAACATTCACTACGAAAAACAGGTTCTATGAAAAATCTGCCGTCAGCGGCTTGATAATAGTACGTACAATAAAAAAAGAAAAATATTTTTTTTACACGATAAAAAACTTCCCGCAGGTAATTGAAAATACAAGGCACATAATTCAAAATATGTCTGAGATATTTTGAATTAT
>OHBJ01000513.1_pt1 | contig 25093 bp, 22 predicted proteins | sample 1577241 | NCBI WGS metagenome assembly OHBJ01 (sample SAMEA3541594, study PRJEB24748) | human gut metagenome | biome: human gut; feature: human-associated habitat; material: faeces | place: China | collected 2012 | reverse complement strand
CATTAGCGCCGAAGATACTTGGCTGGAAGCGGCCCGGGAAAATAGGTTGATGCCGGCACTTAGGAAGAACCACCCAATAGGGTGGTTTTTCCATGTTCACTATTGTTACATCTTTTTACCGTTGGAGGGGACGCCATGAGTCGCCGGCGACACATGTTTCTGCTGGAGGGTGCCTATTTTATCAGCTTCTGCTCGCTGTATGCCTATACCGTTACCATTTTGCTGGATTACGGCTACACCGAGGTGCAGTGCGGCTACATTACCATGCTGCAATACCTGGTTATGATGGTTGCCGGTCCCATCTACGGGCGAATGATTGACCGCAGCATCTCTCCCAAGTGGCTGTTCATCATTTTATCCGCAGGCGGAATGGCAATCACGCCGCTGCTGCCCTTTTGTTTTGGGAAGGGCTTTGCATGGACCATGCTTTCTTTTTCTGCCATTTCGGCACTGGATTACTGTGCGTCCAGTGTAATCGACACATGGATCAACCAGATGACGCTGCGCGACCAGACCATCGATTATGGAATCATTCGCAGTGCCGGCTCTATTTTTTATGCAGCCACGGCGCTGATTTCCGGTTATTTGATCGCTCCTCTTGGCATAAACCTTTTGTTTTGGCTGCACATGGGCGCCTTAGCGGTTTCTATTCTGCTGGCGCTTCCTTTTGCCGACCCCCAAAAGCTGCCGCTGCTGAAAGCAGATGTCTCTATGGAGAGTGCCGAGGTGCAGAATGAGACACTTTGGGGGAGCTTTAAGAAGCTGCTGAGTTGCCGCGCCTATGTCATTTTTCTCATATGCGGGACGCTGTATTATTTTGCTACTCGCTCGGTCAACGGCTTTATGCAGATCATTCTCAATTATATCGGCGGCGATGCTTCGACCTACGGACTTTCGGTATTTTTGTACTGTGTGGGGGAGTTTTTGCTGATGCGCCTTGCCAGCCGTTTGCTGCGGCGCGGCATGAAGCTGCCGGTGCTTTTTATAGCCTCACTTTCGGCGCTGGGGCTGCGCATTCTGCTGCTGGGTGTGCTGCGCAGCATGGCAGGCGTTATGGCAACGCAGGTGCTTCTGTCCATCGGCTTTGCCGGATTTCTGCGTTTTAACATTGAATATGTGGCATCGCTGTTCCCACCGCAATACAGCGGGCGTGCCATTCTCATCAGTGTGGCGGTTACGCAGGGCGTCGGCAGCATTATCGGTAATCTGGCGGGAGGCTACCTGCTGGCAAGCGTTGGGGTGCCGGTGTACTGCTTTATCTGCGGCAGTGCCATGCTATTGGCTTTGGTCATATTCATTATGGGCAAGCCTTTTGCTACGGCAGAATAAAGCTCCCGAACCATTTCTTGCAGGACAACTGAAAGAGCCCCTATGTGTTTTTGCTGATGGGCATACAATGACGAACACAGGCAGATAACATGCTATAAAAGATCCCCCTGCTTTTGCGGCAGGAGGATCGTTTTGCTTTATAAGTTAGATCAGAATTCCAGCTTCTTCTCGATATAGCTGCGCAATTCGCTGATGGGCAGACGGATCTGCTCCATGGTGTCGCGGTCGCGAATGGTCACGCAATGGTCGGCAGGGGTATTTTCATCGCCGACGGTCTCAAAGTCCACGGTGATGCACAGAGGGGTACCAATCTCGTCCTCGCGGCGATAACGCTTGCCAATGGAGCCGGCGTCATCGTAATCCACCATAAAGTACTTGGAGAGCTCCTGCTGGATCTCACGGCCCTTATCCGCCAGCTTTTTGGAAAGGGGCAGTACCGCCGCCTTGTAGGGCGCCAGTGCGGGGTGCAGGCGCAGTACGGTGCGTACATCGTCATTGCCGTTCTTATCCTGACCGAGCACCTCCTCATCGTAGGCGTCGCACAGGAAAGCGAGGAAGCTCCGTTCCACGCCGAGAGACGGCTCGATGACATAGGGGATATAGTGCTCGTTCTTTTCCTGATCGAAGTAGGTCAGATCCTTGCCGCTGGTGTTCTGGTGCTGGGTCAGGTCGTAATCGGTACGATCGGCGACGCCCCACAGCTCACCCCAACCAAACGGGAACATAAACTCGAAGTCGGTGGTTGCCTTAGAGTAGAAGCACAGCTCCTCGGGATCGTGGTCACGCAGGCGCAGGTTCTCGTCCTTCATGCCCAAAGAGAGCAGCCACTGATGGCAGAAGTTGCGCCAATACTGGAACCATTCGAGGTCGGTATTGGGTTGGCAGAAGAACTCCAGCTCCATCTGCTCAAATTCGCGCACACGGAAAATGAAGTTGCCGGGGGTGATCTCATTGCGGAAGCTCTTACCGATCTGGCCGATGCCGAAGGGCAGCTTGCGGCGGGTGGTGCGCTGGACATTAACAAAGTTGACAAAGATGCCCTGCGCAGTCTCGGGGCGCAGATAAACGGTGTTCTTGGCGTCCTCAGTGACACCCTGGAAGGTCTTGAACATCAGATTGAATTGGCGGATATCAGTGAAATTGTGCTTGCCGCAGGTGGGGCAGGGGATATTGTGCTCCTCCACGAAATCTTTCATCTCAGTCTGGGAGAAGGCATCAATGGGGCGGGGAAGCTCGAAGTTATTTTTGGCGCACCAGTCCTCAATGAGCTTATCGGCACGGAAGCGCTCGTGGCATTCACGGCAGTCCATCAGCGGGTCGGAAAAGCCGGAAAGGTGACCGGAGGCGACCCATGTCTGGGGATTCATCAGAATGGCGGAATCCTGACCGACATTATAGGGATTTTCCTGAATGAATTTCTTCCACCAGGCGCGCTTGATATTGTTCTTAAGCTCCACACCCAAAGGACCGTAATCCCATGTGTTGGCAAGACCACCATAGATCTCGCTGCCGGCGTAAACAAATCCGCGGTTCTTACACAGGTTTACCAGCGTGTCCATCGATTTTTCGGTATTCTTCATATTGTCTTTCCTCCTTGGCTCGCCCGTAAGCAGGCTGATAACCATAATATAATATTGTACTTCCCACCGGGGAATAAGTCAATATCACAGGGCGAAAAAGCAGGGGCTTGCCGCAGGGAACGGCAAGAAACGGCATACAGCCCGCAGAGCAGCCTGCTTTTTCGCGACAAAACTGCCCTCCTGCCACAGCAGGAAGGCAGACACTTTTGCCGGAAGATGTGTGATTTCACCTTTTTTCCGTTGGGGACATCATTTTTTGCTGTTCCTTCAGTTCCCGATAGAATACATCTAAAATACCCACATAGCCGGGCTTCCATGGTTTATTGCGGCCGCAGTAGTGAATGATGACGGTATGCTGCCGCACCCAGTGAAGATTATGATGGGGGTGTGCCGGATTGGCGTTGTAAACGGCAAGAATGCGGTCGCTTAGATTATAGAGCTGGCTGTCAATCACCTTGACCCGGCTGCCGTACAGCGCCGTCAGGATATCCTGATCCGGCAGCAGCAGGGCATTAAAGTGTTCTGCGGCATATTGCCGGATCGCTCCCAAATCAAGCTCCTGCCGCAGACCGTTCAGCTCCATCATAATTACACCGGTATTGATATAGGGAACCGGCTTTTCCAGACCAAGGCGGTGGCTGTTGGCACGGGTCAGCAGCTCCCGGGTGTGGGTGCAAGCCATGAACAGCTTTCCCTCAAAATCGCTGCGGTACAGCGGCCCCAGCGGGTTGATCACAACAATATCAGCGTCCAAATACAGGATACGGTCTAGCTCCGGCGGGAGCAGCAGCGGTGCAGCCAGCCGGTAGTAGATCTCCTGCGGGTAACGCTCCGTTTCCGGGAAGCCATCGAACAGTTCCCTTGGGACGGCAATAAAATGCAGAGTGATAGCGTCCGGCGCCTGTTGCATAAGTGTTTGCCGCGCCTCCTCGGATAGATCGGAGGAGAGCAGATAAGCATCATAATGCGCCTCGCCGCCGTGCAACACAATGGAGGACAGACAGTCCAAAAGAGGACTGATATAGCCCCCGTTAATGCAGAATAACAGGTTCATGCGGCGCCTCTTTTCCCACACATCAGCCGTTCAGGATCTTCATGAATTCCTCGCCGGTGATGGTTTCCTTTTCATACAGGTATTTGGCCAGCTCGTCCAGCTTTTCGCGCTTTTCGTTCAGGATTTGAGAAGCTTTTTCGTGCTGGTTCTTTACAATGGAAATAACCAGCCGGTCGATCTCCGCCTGTGTACCGGCAGAGCAGGCAAGAGAAGTATCTCCGCCGAGATACTGGTTGTTCACCGTTTCCAGCGCCACCATATCAAATTCATCGCTCATGCCGTACTGGGTCAGCATGGCGCGCGCCAGGCGGGTCGCCTGCTCGATATCATTGGAGGCACCGGTGGTAACGGAACCGAACTTGACTTCCTCCGCAGCGCGACCGCCGGTCAGGGTGGCAATCTTGTTTTCGATTTCTTCTTTGTTCATCAGGTAGTGGTTGCCTTCATCTACCTGCATGGTATAGCCCAAGGCACCGGAGGTGCGGGGGATAATAGTGATCTTCTGTACCGGCGCAGAATGGCTTTGGCAGGCAGCCACCAGCGCATGACCGATCTCATGATAGGAGACGATCCACTTTTCGTGGTCGGTCAGAATGGCATTCTTCTTCTGATAGCCGGCAATGACCACTTCAATGCTTTCCTCCAGATCGGACTGGCTGACCTTATCCCGCCCGCTGCGCACGGCACGCAGAGCAGCTTCGTTGACGATATTGGCAAGCTCGGCGCCGGAGGCTCCCGAAGCCATACGCGCCACGGCGGTATAGTCGATGTGATCCTCCATTGCCACCTTTTTGGCGTGGACCTTCAGGATCGCTTCGCGCCCCTGCAGATCGGGCAGCTCCACCGGCACACGGCGGTCAAAGCGTCCGGGACGGGTCAGGGCGGGGTCAAGGGCCTCGGGACGGTTGGTGGCTGCCAGAATGATGACGCCGTTGTTGCCCTCAAAGCCGTCCATTTCGGTCAAAAGCTGGTTGAGGGTCTGCTCTCGTTCATCGTTGCCGCCGTACTGTCCGCCGCTGCGCTTCTGCCCAATGGCGTCGATTTCATCAATAAAAACAATACAGGGGGCTTTTTCCTTTGCCTGGTCGAACAGATTGCGCACCTTGGAAGCGCCCATGCCAACGAACATTTCTACAAATTCCGAGCCGGAAATGGAGAAGAAGGGCACATTTGCTTCGCCTGCGACTGCCTTTGCCAGCATGGTTTTGCCGGTTCCGGGAGGGCCCACCAGCAGGATCCCTTTGGGCATCGATGCACCAATGGACTTATATTTACTGGGGTCATGCAGGTAATTGACGATTTCCTGAAGATTGTCCTTGGCTTCGTCCTCGCCTGCCACATCGGCAAAGCGGATTCCTCCGTCGGTAGAGGGGACGTATACCTTGGCATTGCTGTTGCCCAGCCCGAACATCATGGAATTGGGCCCGCCGCCCATCTTTTCGCTCATCTTCTTATAGAGGAGCTGCCCGATGGCGACGAAGATGACGATGGGCAGCACCCATGTGAGGAAGAAGCTCATCAGTGGGGAGGCCTCCTCCACGATCTCGCTGGCGAACTCGGCGCCGGAGGCATATAGACGCTCGGTGAGGTTCGGGTCGTTCATGACGCCGGTTTTGTAGATGGTTTTGCCGTCCTTATCGGTAAAGAGGATCTGGTTGCTCTCGATCTCCACCTTGCCGATCTCACCCTTTTCGGTCATGGACATAAAGGTGCCGTAGTCCACTTCTTTGATCTGCTGTTTAGCGATAAGCGGCACGATAAAGGAATTGAACAGCATCAGCACCAGCAGGACGATGCAGTAGTAATAAATGAGGGGTTTCTTTGGGGATTTAACTTCTTTCATGGGCGTTCCTCCGTTCGGATCTGTCGGGTGCTTACCGAAATAAACACTCATTCCATTTTATTTTAACGCGGCAGCGTTTTTCCGTCAATGCCTCATATTGTGCTGCATGGGAAAAACAGCCGGAGATCCCCTCCGGCTGCCACTAATTTATTGCTATTCAATTCCCTGCTGGCGGCACCAGATCCCCATGACCCACTGTACCGGCAGCAGCTTGACCAGCCGCACCTGTCGGCGCACCGGGGCGCCCAGAATGGAAACCGTCCTTTTCCTTCGAAGATCCTTGATCGTTTGTTCAGCCACCTCTTCGGCAGTATACCAGCGGTCAACATAGCGGATAAATTCCTCGTGCTGCGCCGTTGCCTGAAATTCGGTTTTGATCCAGCCGGGGCAGACGCACATGACATGGATCCCACGGGGGCGCAGCTCCCGCCCCAACGCACGGGAAAAGCTGAGAACATAGCTTTTGCTTGCCCCATACACCGCCTGATAGGGAACCGGCTGCCATGCCGAGTTAGAGCCGAGATTGATAATACTGCTGCCTTCCTTCATATAAGGCAGCGTTAAACGGCACAGCGCAGTCAGCGCCAGTATATTCAGGCGTATGGAATTTTCCTGTCGGGCAAGGTCGCACTCGGCAAAGGGCCCAAATGCCCCGCAGCCGGCGGCATTCACCAGCAGCGCCACCGTTGGCTGCTCCCGCTGCAAAAGCGCTTCGAATTCCCGCAGAGCGTCCTCAGAACCAAGATCCAATGCAATAGGGCATATGTCATTGCGGCAGCCGGCACGCAGTTCCTCCAGCCGCTCCCGACGGCGGGCGATGACCCAGATCCGGTCATAGGATCCGGCTTTGTCAATGGCATAAACCAGCGCTCGTCCGATGCCGGCAGAGGCGCCGGTGATAATGGCGATCTTCATAATGTTTCTCCGTTTCTTAGGTGGGTTCCTATATCATACAATAGATATTAACAGTCAGTGGGCGGGAAGTCAATAAGCAGAAACCGGCGGTGCTTTTCGGTAATGGGCACTCCTTGTAAAAAGGAACGGAGATCCTTTGACCTCCGCTCCCTATGTTTGTTTTACTTTTTTCCGCCCAGCAGACCGCCAGCAAGGCTTGACAGAAGATCGCCGCTGTCGCTGCTTTTTTTGCTTTTATTGCCGCCGCCCAGCAGGCTCCCCGCCAGAGAGATCAGGGTGCTGCCGTCGTCATCATCGTCGTCCCCACCGCCCAAAAGGGTCATGAAAAGCGTGCCGAGCCCGTCACTTTTTCCGGTTGCCTTTTGCTGCCATGCCTAAAAAGGGGGAAGCCCCGCGGCGCTGCACGGCGGCAGGACCACGGGGCTTTTTGCGGGAAATGCTTACTTGGCGGAGTGACCGTTCTCGTAGCTCTCGATCATGCGCTTGACCATCTCGCCGCCGATGGAGCCGGCCTGACGGGCGGTGATATCGCCGTTGTAGCCCTGCTTGAGGCTGACGCCTACGGTGTTGGCAGCTTCCTGCTTCATCTGGGTCAGTGCTTCCTTGGCTTTCTTGTTAGACATGTTTTTTTCCTCTCTTTCTTGGTTTGGCGTTTGCATTGTGTATTGTATGCCGCCCGTTCCGGCTTATGAGAGGAACATTTCGCCAGCTTGCAGCAGACGCAGTATATTACGGAGAACAAGCATCGATCGCCGAGAAGCGAATTTTCGGCGCTGTTTTCGCTTCACAAATCCGTTCTTTTATCATTCCCCGCGTTTCCTTATAAAAATGCACGAATAAAAGCCGCTTTTTTTTCTTTAGCTCTTGACTTTTTCCGCAAAAACGTTATAATAATTCATGTTGCTATTGCCCGATTGTGTAAAGGTAGCACGACAGACTCTGACTCTGTTTGTCTGGGTTCGAATCCTAGTCGGGCAACCACAGAACCCTCGCCGTTTATGATAGCAGCGGGGGTTTTTCCAACGGGATGTGGCTCAGCTTGGTAGAGCGCTGCGTTCGGGACGCAGAGGTCGCAGGTTCAAATCCTGTCATCCCGACCAAAACGAATGGTCATAAGAGATTTTTCTTATGACCATTCGTTTTTTCTATCCTGATACGGTTTTGCGGGAAGCAGGCAGTTGCCTGCTCCTTTTTGCTATGCCGTTTGCGGCGCTGTGAGGGATTCGATGGCAACGCCTTGTAATGCTGCGGGGGCGCTGCCGGGGCTTCCACATAGCCCGCCCACAAAGCGGTATCCGATAGTGTTTGTTACCTTTTTGCCTGCGCTTCGGGGATAATGACCGCCGTGTTACCGACCGAAAGCTTGCCGCCGGCGACAGTCACCTCGCTGCCGGACAGGGCATCATAATAGCTTCCATCGGGCAGCTCAACCGTTGCCGTCCCACCCTTGCCTGCCAGTGGAAACACTCCGACTGCGTGCGCAGCGGGACCGGCATAGCTTGCGGTCACAATGCCTTGGGCGTCATCGGCGGAAATGCGGAACAGCTCGTCGGTAGGCAGCTGCTTTTTAATGGCGGCAAGTTTGGCAAGATAAGCGCTGATATCCCGCCCGCCGTTCCAGTCGATCGGTTCTTTTTCAAAAAGAGAGGGTGTATGTTTCGCACAGATCTCCTCACCGGCATATAGCAGGACGGTGCCTTTCATAAAGTAATTCAGTGCCGTCCACGCCAGCAGCTTTTTCTCCTCGGGGAAGCGGTCTGCTGCACGGCGGTTATCGTGGTTTTCCAGACAGCGCAGCTTATTGTAGCAACTGTCAAAGCTCACTTCTTGATAATCTACGGCATCAAACCAGCGGGAAAGCGGCAGCCGTCCCTCAGTGACGCCCTCATACAGCGGCCACAGGTCATAGGGGTACAGGATATCAAAGGCTGTGAACAGCTCAGTATCAGATGCGGCGTAAAAGCCCATCGAACGGAACGCCTGAATGTGAGCAAGATGAACGCTTTCTCCCAGCCAGATGGCATCGGGACGCACCTGTTCCACGGCGCGGCGTGCCTCCTGCCAAAATGCCACGGGAACCGTGCTGGCAACATCACAGCGGAAGCCATCGACATACTGCGCCCAGTAGCACAGCGTATTGATCTGATACTGCCACAGACCGCGGTTTTCATAATCAAGGTCTACCACATCGGTCCAGTCGCCCACCTTGTTGCCGCGGGTGCCGTCCGGCTTGTAGTAGAAGAAATCAGGGTGCTCCGTCACCAGCGTAGAATCGGGTGAGGTGTGATTATACACCACATCAATGATGCACTTCATACCGCGCTGATGGATCGCCTCTACTAAATGCAGAAAATCCTCCAGCGTGCCGTATTCGGGGTTGACCGTGCGGTAATCACGGTTGGCATAGGGGCAGCCCAGACTCCCCTTTTTATTCAGCTCGCCGATGGGGTGAACGGGCATAAACCAGACAATATCCACCCCCAGCGCGGCGATCCGATCCAGATCCGGTTCGATAGCACGGAAGGTTCCCTCCGGGGTGTGACTGCGCACATAGATTTCATAGATGACGCTGCGCCGCAGGGCGGCATCGGTATTCATCGCCATGGTATTTCCTCCTTTTTGATAGGGTGTCGTTCTCCTGCCCCAAGACCGTTCTGCCAAGCCGTGGAGTCGAGAATGCCTTTCGCGTAGATTATAATCAATTTGTGCAGATCAATCAATACACCTTTTGCAGAAAAAGGGGCATTTTTCTGCAAACAAAATAAATAAATAAATATTAACATTCAGCGCCAAGCATTTATATAAAATTTATGACGATTAAGAAAATTTACATGATTTTTACGCTTTTTATCGGATATGTCAATAAAAAGGCATGGATTTCGTCATATTTTTCATGCAAAACAGATGACAAAAAGTTAATAATATGTTAATATACAGTCACAGGGGCGATAGACCCCAATGAAAGAATGTAAAGAGAAAAAGAGGAGGATTTTACCATGGGTGTTACTTATGTCATCGCTATCGTAGCGGCTGTCGTTCTGCTGGCTCTTAACCTGATCCGCGACTACGGCAAAAAGGGCTGATTCAATCAGTATATCGGCTGTTCAAAAAGGCAGGGGAAATGCTCCCCTGTCTTTTTATATGGAAATGACTTCCTCCACATAAATTTAACACATTGTTTTCTTTTTAACGATATTTCTTCAGCTCTGCCGGTGCTATGATACCGTCAAACCGCCGGATAAGGCTGCGCCTTGGCGAAGCCGCCGGAAAAAGGAGTCTTTTTATGAGTTCCGGTTATGCCTGCATTCTTGCCATTACTGCCGCCATTATTCTACTGGCAATCAGAGTGATTCGCCGGTACGGCAGAAACGGCTGAGCATACTGCATTTTCCCTTCGGAGAATGAAACGGCAGGGGTAATTCCCTGCTTTTTTCCGGCAAAAATGAGATCAGATGACGGAAATTTTGCATTTATCGGCATTTCCTTTTATTACGGCTTTTATTTTGCCGTCAAGTGTGCTATACTATCATCGGATCACAGCGTAAAGAGCGCTGTCAACTTCAAAGAAAACAAGAGGACCCCTCAATGAAGAAACTCATTGTTAACGGCGCGGAGCAGCTCTACGGAGAGGTCTCCGCCGGCGGTGCAAAGAATGCCGCCGTAGCCATTATTCCTGCCACGGTGCTGGCACGCGGGCGCTGTGTGCTGGAAAACGTCCCCGACATTCACGATACCGAGCTGCTGTTTTCCATGCTGCGCGCCATGGGCGCCACCGTGGAAAAAACAGGACGCACCTCGGCGATCATTGATACCTCCACCCTGATCGAAGCGACTGTCCCCTATGAGCTTTCCAAGCATATGCGCGCCAGCTATTACTTCATCGGTTCGCTGCTTGGACGCTTTGGGCAGGCGTGCGTTTCCATGCCCGGCGGCTGCAATTTCGGCGTCCGCCCCATCGACCAGCACATCAAGGGCTTTGAGCTGCTGGGGGCGGAGATCCGCATCGAAAACGGTCTTATCTATGCCGATACCGAGGGAATGCAGGGTGCGCACATCTATTTCGATCAGGTTTCGGTAGGCGCCACCATCAATGTCATGCTGGCGGCTGTCAAAGCAAGCGGCATGACCATTTTGGAGAATGTGGCAAAGGAGCCGCACATTGTCGACCTTGCCAACTTCCTCAATTCCATGGGTGCCGATGTCCGCGGTGCCGGCACCGACGTGATTAAAATTCGCGGCGTTGATGTGCTGCACGGTACCGATTACAGTATCATTCCCGACCAGATCGAGGCAGGCACCTACATGGCTGCGGCGGCGGCGGTCGGCGGTGATGTGCTTGTTAAGAATGTGATCCCTAAGCACCTTGAACCGATTACCGCCAAGCTGCGGGAGGCGGGCGCCACGATCACCGAGGGTGATGACTGGGTGCGGGTCGTCCGCACCGGAACGCTGCGCCGCATCAACCTTAAAACCATGCCGCACCCCGGTTTTCCAACCGATATGCAGCCCCAGATGGCTGCCATGCTCACCTGCGCCGAGGGGACAAGCATTATCACCGAGGGCGTGTGGGATAACCGGTTCCGCTATACCGAGCAGTTGGTGCGTATGGGCGCCCGCATTACCGTGGACGGCAAGGTTGCCGTTATCGAGGGCGTTAAGGGACTTCAGGGCGCCCCGGTTAAGGCATGTGACCTGCGCGGCGGCGCGGCAGTCATCATTGCCGGCTTGATGGCAAAGGGCACTACCGAGATCGAGGATACCCTGCATATTGAACGCGGGTATGAAAACGTGGTGGAAAAGTTCGCCGGCATCGGTGCCGATCTCCACTATATCACCCTGCCTGACCTGCCCCTTTCCGAGCAGGCTTAACGCCGATCCATTTGAATATCGAGCCGGAGCCGAGATCGTTCTGCTCCGGCTTTTTCCATTCTTCGCAAACAGGGGCGGCGCACCCCGCTTTCCCGGCTCGTGCCGCCCACAGCAAACGGGCGCCCATCCGCCGCAGGGCGGGGTGCGCCGCCCCACCGATTTTTCCACACCGAGGTGACAGCATGGTAACCTTTTTCCCACTCTCCAGCGGCAGCAGCGGCAACAGCTGCTATCTTTCCGCAGGGGAAGGTCAGGGCGGTCTGCTCATTGATGCAGGTATCTCCGCTCGCCGTATCCGGCAGACCCTTTGCGATGCCGGGATCGACCCCGCCGGGCTGCGAGGGATCCTCATTACCCACGACCATGTCGATCATGTGGCGGGGCTGCGGGTGCTGGCAAAGCAGCTCCGCCTGCCGGTATACGCTACCGCCGGCACACTGGAGCGCCTGACTGCATTGGTGGAGGCAAAAACCCGCCTGATTCCGCTGGATACGGAGCAGGAAATTGCCGGTATGGGGGTGCAGTGGTTTGCCACCCGGCACGATGCTCCCGATTCCTGCGGCTTTCGCATAGAAGCAGGCAGCCGTACCATCGGCTTTGCCACCGACTTAGGTAGTGTTACCTCTACGGTATGGGAGCACCTGTTGGGCAGCCATCTCACCGTGTTGGAATCCAACTACGAGGACAGCGTTCTTATGAACTGCGGCTATCCTTACTATCTCAAGCAACGCATTCGTTCGGAATACGGGCATCTCTCCAATGCAGAAGCTGCCCGCACCGTTACGGCACTGGCACAGCGCGGTACAGCACACTTTGTGCTGGCGCATTTAAGTCGGGAAAGCAACACCCCTGCATTGGCACGCGGCAATACCGAAGCGGCGCTTGCCGCCGCCGGTATGCAGCCGGAGCGGGATTACCGCCTGTGGGTCGCCCCGCGGGACTGCGCCGGCAGTATGATCCGCTTTTGAGGAGGAGAGAAGATGCTGAAAATACAGGTCATTGCCATCGGCAAGGTCAAGGAGGAATGGATGCGGCAGGGCATCGCCGAGTACCAAAAGCGGCTGAGCGCCTACTGCCGGTTCGAGATCATCGAGCTGGAGGAATACCGTCTGCCGGATAATCCCTCAGAAGCCGAGATTGCCCGCGGGCTGGAAGAGGAGGGAAACCGAATTCTCAAGAAAGCATCGGGACTTATCTTCCCGCTTTGCATCGAGGGCGATATGCTCACTTCCCCGCAGCTTGCGGAACTGATTGCAGGATCTGCACTGAAAAGCGGCTGCCTCAGCTTCATTATCGGCGGCAGCTACGGATTATCCCCACAGGTCAAGGCGGCCGCTGCACGCAGGATCAGCTTCTCCCGCCTCACCTTTCCGCACCAGCTTGCCCGTGTGCTACTGTGTGAGCAGATCTACCGTGCCTGCGCCATCAATGCCGGTGCCAAATATCATAAATAACCCCCCTGCAGTTCGGCACATCAGCCGGGCTGCAGGGGGGTTCTGTCTGGTGCTATTTTTGCGGGCTTCAAAGGGGGGTAATAGGCTCTCATCGGGCACTGCCGCTGTTTGCGCTGTGTTGCGCTAAGCGTCGCCGCACAATGGAAAATCAGTCCCATGCGGCGGCTTCGCCGCTCAGGTATTCGTCAATCTCCTTTGCCGCCTGCCGCCCCGCACCCATCGCCAGAATGACGGTAGCGGCGCCGGTCACGGCGTCACCGCCGGCAAAAACGGCGGGCATGGTGGTGCGGCAGCTTTTTTCTACAGTGAGCAGCCGCCCCCGACGATCGGCGCTCAATCCGGCAGTTGTTCGGTGCAGCAGCGGATTCGGCGTGGTGCCGATTGCCATGATAACGGCATCACAGGGGAGGGTAAACTGGGCATCGGGCAGTACCTCAGGGCGCCGACGACCGCTTTCGTCCGGCTCACCCAGTACCATGGTGTCGCACCGTATACCGGCAACAAAGCCATTCTCGTCGCCCAGTATTTCCACTGGATTGGTCAGCAGACGAAAGACAACACCTTCCTCCTCTGCGTGCTCCACTTCTTCCGCCCTTGCCGGCAGTTCCTCCCGCCCCCGCCGATAAACGATGGTCACAGCAGCGCCGCAGCGCAGGGCACAGCGTGCTGCGTCCATCGCAACATTGCCGCCGCCAACGACGACTACCTGCTTGGCAGGCATCAGGGGAGTCATGGCATCTGGCTCGGCTGCGTGCATCAGGTTGATGCGGGTCAGCCACTCATTCGCGGAAAATACGCCGCACAGCGTTTCGCCGGGAATGCCCATAAAATTGGGCAGTCCTGCCCCGCTGCCGAGAAATACGGCAGAAAAACCACTTTGCAGCAGCTCCTGCACCGGCATGGTTTGCCCGATAACGGTATCGGTCTCAATGGTAACGCCCAGCTTTTTTAGGGCGGCAATCTCTTCACTCAAAATGCTTTTCGGCAGGCGAAACGCCGGAATACCATAGGCAAGCACGCCTCCGGCGGTGTGCAGTGCCTCAAAAACGGTGACGGAATAGCCCGTTCTTGCCAGTTCGCCCGCGCAGGCAAGACCGGCGGGACCGGAGCCGACCACCGCCACCTTTTTGCCCTTTTCTTCGGGACGGGGCAAGAAATTCGTTTCGGGGTGGGTGCGGTGCCAATCGGCAACAAAGCGCTCCAGCCGTCCGATGGCGACGCTTTCCCCTTTTTTGCCGCGGACACAGACCGCCTGACACTGGTTTTCCTGCGGACAGACTCTGCCGCAAACGGCAGGCAGGGTATTATCCGCCGAAAGAATTGCCCATGCGCCGGCAAAGTCGCCATCGGCAACCCTGGCAATAAACTGCGGGATACGCACTCCGACGGGACAGCCGGAGCGGCAGGGAGCGTTGGGACAATCGAGGCAGCGGCGCGCTTCCTCGATGGCGGTATTTTCATCATAGCCCAGTGCTACCTCCTCAAAATTGCAGCGGCGGCAGTCAGGGGACTGCACCGGCATGGGGGCGGCTGCAGGGGACAGGTTGGAATTTTTATTCACGGGAATTCCTCTTTTCGGGGTAAAGTGAGTGTGATACGGAAAGACTGGGGAGAACCGCCCGAAGGGCGTTTCGGCGCAGCCGAAACCGGCGGTCTGCGACCGCCGAAGCCGTCCTACGGACGGCTTGCCCTTCGGGCGGGTTGAGCCAGCCGAGGACTCCGGTCAAGGCAGTGTTATTTTGGCGCCAGCCCCAAAAGGCGGCAGGCAGCTTCGCGGCTTTTTTGCTCTTCAGGGCGGTATAGCCTACTGCGGCGGATCGCCTCGGCAAAATCCACTTGATGCCCGTCAAATTCGGGACCGTCCACGCAGGCAAAGCGCACCTCACCGCCGACAGTAAGACGGCAGCAGCCGCACATGCCTGTACCGTCAATCATGATGGGGTTCATGCTGACGGTGCAGGGAGTATCCCAGCGGGCAGTCAGGTCACTGACTGCCTGCATCATGGGCAGCGGACCGATGGCAAACACCATATCGAACCGCTCGCCCGCCTGCAAAAGCTGCTCCAGCGCGCCGGTGACAAATCCCTTTTCTCCGGCGGAGCCGTCATCGCTGCACAGCAAAAAACGGTCGCTGGAGTCGTTCATTTCCCGCTCCAAAATGACCTGCTCTCTGCTGCGGAAACCGGCAATGGCAGTGACACGGCACCCTTGACGGTGCAGGGCTGCAGCAGTAGGCAGGGCGATGGCGCAGCCCAGACCCCCGCCGATGACGGCAGCATTGCGATAGCCTTCGATGTGGCTGGGACGTCCCAAAGGACCGGTAAAGGAAGATAGACTGTCACCGATGGAAAGGCTGTCCAGCAGCAGAGTGGTGCCGCCTACGACCTGATAGACGATGGATACGGTGCCGGCAGCAGGGTCAAAATCCGAGATGGTGAGAGGAATACGCTCACCGCGGTCGGTGGGACGCAAAATGACGAATTGACCGGCGGCGGCATGAGCTGCGACTTCCGGTGCCGAGACGACCATGCGGCTGATGCCCGGTGCCAGTATTTCCTTACGGAGAATGGGTGCTTTCATGGGAAGAATACCTGCTTTCTTGTTGCTGATATAAGTACGGATTAATGGACGCAGCGCATGCTATACTGGGGACAGTAGAGCAAAGGAGCGTGCCGGATATGCATTATGAGATAAAGTTTGTGCGGGGTCATGTGGAGGTTTATGATCGGGAGGGGAACTTTGTGTTCTCTGCCGATACCGAGCGGGAAGCGGAGGAGGATCTTCGACTGCTTTCCGCCTGAAGCGCATGCGGCGAGCAGGGCGCTTTTTCGGGGCGGCAGCCTGACCGACCCGCAGGGTCGGTCTCTGCCCACCAAAGGGGGCAGGCGGCGGCAAAGCCGCTGCGGGCTGCCGCCCCGAAAATCCCCTGCGTTGCAGTGAAAACTTATATCATAAGGGTCACTGCGTTTTTATTATTGATGATGTGCGTAAGGGAATAGGAACCGCCGTACTCGCCATCGATGGTCCAGCTAATGGAATGACTTGACTCGAAGGTGATATCCGAAGCCCGCCGCATTTTCACCAGCGGGCCATCATAATTCTGGCTCATCAGGGCGCTCAGCATTGCCTGCGCCTCCAGTGCATTAAGGGGATTTTTGACCAGCAGCAGCTCGTACATGCCATCGTCCAGCAGTACCCGCTCAGGGTCAAGCTTCAGCACGCCGCCCAGAGAGATGGTATTGGTGACAGCGCCAAAGAGAAAGTCGCCCTCAAAGGCTTCGCCATCGGCAGTAATTTTAACATGGATCGGTTGGATTTTTCCGAGGCTTTTGGCTCCCTCCAGAATATAGGCAAAGTGCCCCAACGCATTTTTTATCTCCTGCGGGGTGGCATAGCTGGTTTCGGTAAAGGCACCAAATGCGGCGATGTAATTAAAGTAGCGGTTGTTCAGGGAACCTACGTCCATGTGGAATTCTCTGCCGGTGACGGCGTGCAGAGCAGCCTCCTCCACGCGGGTGGGCAGGTGCAGGCTGGCAGCAAGGTCATTGGTGGAACCAAGCGGGATATAGCCCATTGGCCGGCGATCCTCCCGCTGCATCATACCGCTGACCATCTCATTCAAGGTACCATCGCCGCCGCAGCAGACGACCAGATCGTAAGCGCCGGCGTCCTCTATGACCTTACGGGTACAGTCCAGACGCGCACGGGTGGGGTAAACGGTGACCTCGTAATCGTGATCGGAAAAGACCCGAACCATGCGGTAAAGATCGGTCTGCGCCTGATTACGTCCGGCAAAGGGATTGATAATAAATAACAGCTTTTTCATTATGCGTTCTCCTATGTTTTCTCCTTATCGTCTGTTAGTGGGAGGAATGCAGGCAAAGACAATGCGGCAACCGCGCCAGGCTGACAAAGGCAAGCCTGCCGCTATTCAGCGATAGGCATCAAGGACGCTTTGCAGATAGTCGCAGAACTGCTGCACGATCGGCTGCGGGGAAAGAATTTTGACCGGAGCACCAAGACCGGTGAGCCATGCAAAGAACTGCGGACTGGGGACAACCTCCACCGTGACAGTAAAGCCGCCCTCTCGGTCCGGAGTAAGGATCAGCTCCCGCCCAAAGCGGTCAAAGACGATATTCGACATGGAGGATTCAAAGCGCAGGGTGACCTTCTGCGGCTCGCCCCCGTACATGCCAAAGACCTTTCGGGAATAGGCAGCAGGATCAAAACCGGCAAAAAGCTCCTTCCCCAGTCGTTCCTCGCCGGTCTGGGTAATGGATTCCATCTTGTCCACCCGGTAATGGCGGCGCTCGGCGTGCTCGGCATCGTAGCCGACAAGATAGTAGTTTTCATCGTCCCACAAAAGCGCCCACGGGCTGATCCGGTAACGCTTGCCCTCATGACGGTATTTCTTTTTTCCGTTCATATCCCAGTCAAAGTAGCGGAATGTGATGCGGCTGCCGGCGGCAATAGCACTGTGGAGAGCATCGACATTGTAATAGATGCTTTCATTCATATTTTTGATGCGGTGGGTGACATAGACCTGCCGGCGGAGCGCCTGTGCTTCGTGACGGCTTGCCAGCTTTTCCAGCTTGGCAATCAGCTCATTGCTTTTGCGCAGAGAAAGGAACTTACTGCTCTGCACGGCGTCTACAAGCAGCTTCAGCTCGGGAAGCTGGAACTCCCGGTTGGCGATAAAGTAGCCGCCGTCCTGCGCCTTGCGGTATTCAATATCCAAGCCGTAACTGCGCAGTCCGTCAATGTCATCATAGATGCTTTTGCGCTCAGCGGCAATATCGTGACGGGCAAGGTAGTCGATCATTTGAGAGACGGTGACAGGGTGTGCTTCGTCGGTATTCTCCAGCAGGAACTGCCGAAGATACAGACACTTGAGCTTCTGGTTGGCGGAACGAGCCATAGGGAGCCTCCTTTACCGCAGATTTTATGCCTCTATTTTACCACAGGGCAGTGGGAAATACAATGGACAAAGCCCCATAAGGGGGACAAAGAGAAGCATCATCGTTCATACGCCCGGCTTTCATTTTGGCGGGCGGGCATGGCAGGAAAAAGACACCTCCGCAAAAGAGGTGTCTTGGTTCATATGGTGATTATTTGCCGCAGCATTTTTTGTACTTCAGTCCGCTGCCGCAGGGACAGGGATCGTTGCGGCCGGGCTTCTTTTTATCGGCTTTCATGGGGATTTTCTTCACGGTGCCGTCCTCACCGGTGGCAAGGGGCTTCATGGTCTGCTCCCGCTTGATCTCGGTCTGAGGACGGGGACGAATGGTGAGCAGCATTTTGACGGTGTTTTCCTTGATGCCTTCGATCATCTGGTCAAACATCTCGAAGCCCTCCAGACGGTAGGCAACAACGGGATCCTGCTGTGCATAGCCGCGCAGACCGATACCGCGCTTGAGCTCCTCCATGGCGTCGATGTGATCCATCCACAAGGTATCGACATTCCGCAGCAGCACTACCCGCTCGATCTCCTCAAAGGCATCACCGAACAGCTCCCGCTGGGCGTCGTAGCGAGTCGCTGCCTTTTCCTGCAAAATCTCAGCAATATCGTCACGGCTCATCTGCCGCAGCTCCTCCAGCGAATAGCGCAGGTCGTTTTCATCGGTGATCCAGCCCATAAAGCGATCCCGCAGACCGTCAAGGTTCCATTCCTCGTGGTTCTTTTCGTCAACAAGATACTGCTGTACGCTGGTGGCGATATATTCCTCCATCATCTTGCGGATACTGTCGGAGACCGATTCACCGTCCAACACGCGGCGGCGCTGGGAATAGATGATTTCACGCTGGCGGTTCATGACGTCATCATATTTGAGAACGTTTTTACGCATCTCAAAGTGCATACCCTCGATGCGTGCCTGCGCCGACTGAATGGAATTGGAGAGAACCTTTGCTTCGATGGGCATATCATCATCAACACCCATGGTGTTCATCAGCGCCTGCAGGCGCTCGCCGCCGAACAGCCGCATAAGGTCGTCCTCCAGCGAGATGACAAACTTGGTGGTACCGGGGTCGCCCTGACGACCGGCACGGCCGCGCAGCTGATTATCGATGCGGCGGCTTTCATGCCGTTCGGTACCAAGGATATACAGACCGCCGACGGCACGCACCTTGTCGGCTTCGGGCGCAATTTCCGCCTTGTATTTTTTAAGCAGCTCCTGGAAGTGGGCACGGGCGGCAAGGATCTCCTCGTCCTGCGTTTCGCCGTAGGCAGTGGCTTCGTAGATCAGCTCCTCCTCCATACCCTCCCGGCGCAGGGCGTCCTTGGCAAGGTATTCGGCGTTTCCGCCCAGCATGATGTCGGTACCGCGTCCCGCCATATTGGTGGAGATGGTAACAGCACCGGCTTTACCTGCCTGCGCGACGATCTCGGCTTCCTTCTCATGGAATTTGGCATTGAGAACCTCGTGAGGAATGCCGCGCGCCTTGAGAAGCTTGCTGATCATCTCCGACTTTTCGATGGAGGTGGTACCCACCAGAATGGGCTGGCGGCGGGCGTAGCAATCCGCTATGATATCCAGAATGGCAGAATATTTGCCTTTTTGGGTCTTGTAAACGGCGTCGGGGAGATCCTGACGGGCGAGGGGCTTATTGGTGGGCAGCTCCACCACGTCCAAACGGTAGATGTCCCTGAACTCCTGTTCCTCGGTCATGGCGGTACCGGTCATACCTGCCAGCTTATCGTACATTCTAAAGTAGTTCTGGAAGGTGATGGTGGCAAGGGTGCGGTTTTCCCGCGCGACGGTAACGTGCTCCTTGGCCTCGATTGCCTGATGCAGACCGTTGGAATAGCGGCGGCCGATCATCAGACGACCGGTGAATTCATCGACGATGATGACCTCGCCGTCCTTGACGACATAATCAATATCCCGCTGCATGACACCGCGGGCGGCAATCGCCTGATTGATATGATGGGCAAGGGTGAGGTTTTCGGGATCATTGAGGCTTTCGATACCGAAATACTGCTCCGCCTTGCGGGCGCCCTGCGGGGTGATGGTGGCGGTACGCGCCTTTTCATCGACGATGTAATCGGCGTGGACGTCTTCCTGATCGTCCTTGGCGTCCATTTCCTTCACACGCAGGGGGGTAAGGGTGGCGGCGAAGCGGTCGGCCTTTTCATACAGGTCGGTGGATTTTTCACCTGCACCGCTGATGATAAGGGGGGTACGGGCTTCATCGATCAGAATGGAGTCCACCTCATCGACGATGGCGTAGCTCCAGCCACGCTGGACGCAGTTGCGCTTATAGACCACCATGTTATCCCGCAGGTAGTCGAAGCCGAATTCGTTGTTGGTGCCGTAGGTGATATCGGCGGCGTAGGCGGCGCGCTTTTCATCGGGGCTCATGCCGCTGACGGCAAGCCCAACGGTAAGACCCATCCAGCGGTAGAGGTTGCCCATCCACTCGCTGTCGCGGCGCGCCAGGTATTCATTGACGGTGACAACATGGACGCCCTTGCCGGCAAGGGCATTGAGGTAGGCGGGCAGGGTGGCGACCAGCGTTTTGCCCTCGCCGGTCTTCATTTCCGCAATGCGCCCTTGATGCAGAATGATACCGCCCATGACCTGAACGGGGAAGTGACGCATACCAAGGACGCGGTCGGCAGCTTCGCGGCAGGCGGCGAAGGCTTCCGGCAGAATATCCTCAAGAGTCTTGCCGGAAGCAAGCAGCGCCTTGAAGCGGTCGGTTTCGCCCTGCAGGGTCTTGTTATCCATCTGGCGGTAATGCTCCTCCAGCGACAACACGGCATCAACCTGCGGACGGATCCGCTTTAATTCCTTGGCGCTGTACGAGCCGAACAGTTTATCTACGAGTCCCATAGTCGGAATTCTCCTTTTCTCAGAGAGGTGTTATTGGGGCGGGCATTCCGCAAAAAGCCTGCCGGACGACGGAGGAGCACGGCGGACACATAACAGCAGCGGGGGCTGTCCGACGGGGCCGCCGTTCCTCTCAACCATATCATTTTACCGCCGGCGGGGGGCTGTGTCAAATAAAAGAGGAGGACAGGCTGTGGATAAACTGTAAATTTTTGCGCGGCACGGGAAAATTTACGCTCTTTGCCGGAAATTCCGACAAAATATTGCGTAAAACCCCTTGCAAAAAATAGGGATAGTCTCTATAATAAACATGTATTGTTATTTTAATCACAATGTAATTTCAGCGACAAAGTCTGTTCGGAAGGAGAATGTGCAATGAACTATTCCCACGAAGTAGAGAACATGTGTCCGGTCACCAAGGGGCCTCACCACGGTCCTGCGCCGATTCCGGAGGAGGGACGCTGGGTAAAGTCGTACCAGATCAGCGATATCTCCGGTCTTTCCCACGGCATTGGTTGGTGCGCGCCGCAGCAGGGCGCCTGCAAGCTGACCCTCAATGTCAAGAACGGCATCATTGAGGAGGCGCTGGTAGAGACCATCGGCTGCAGCGGCATGACCCATTCCGCCGCCATGGCAGGCGAGATCCTGCCCGGCAAGACGCTGCTGGAGGCACTGAACACCGACCTCGTCTGCGATGCCATCAACGTGGCGATGCGTGAGATCTTTAAGCAGCTTGCCTATGGCCGCAGCCAGACCGCCTTCAGCGAGGACGGTCTGCCCATCGGCGCTTCCTTGGAGGATCTGGGCAAGGGGCTGCGCAGCCAGACCGGCACCATCTTCTCCACCGGCGCCAAGGGTGTGCGCTATCTGGAGCTTGCCGAGGGCTACATTACCAAGGTGGCGCTGGACAAGAACGGCGAAGCCATCGGCTACCAGTTTGTACGGCTGGGCAAAATGATGGAGGATATCCGTCATGGCAAGAGCCCCGCCGAGGCATACGAGAAAAATCTCGGTACCTACGGCCGCTTTGCCGATGCACCCAAGTACATTGATCCCAGAGAAGAATAAGAGAAGGAGGACACGACAATGGCAAAATTTGAAGGACAGGAAAGACGGATGCCCGGCATCAATGCCTGCCTGAAAGAGTACGGAATGAATACCCTGGAAGATGCCCGTGACCTCGCTCTGGCACACGGCATCAATGTAGAGGAAATCGTAAAGGGCGTACAGCCCATTGCCTTTGATAACGCTGTTTGGGCTTATACGCTGGGCGTGGCGCTGGCACTGAAAAAAGGCGTAAAGAGTGCCGCCGAAGCCAGTGAGATGATCGGCGTGGGCTTGCAGGCATTCTGCGTACCCGGCTCCGTTGCCGAGCAGCGTCAAGTAGGCTTAGGGCATGGTAATCTGGGCGCCATGCTGCTGCGTGATGAAACCAAGTGCTTCTGCTTTTTGGCAGGACACGAATCCTTTGCGGCGGCGGAGGGTGCCATCGGCATTGCCCGCAACGCCAACAAAGCCCGCAAGGAGCCGCTGCGCGTGATTCTGAACGGTTTGGGCAAGGACGCTGCCTATATCATCAGCCGCATCAACGGCTTTACCTATGTAGAGACCGACTTTGACTTTGCCACCGGCGAGGTGAAGGTCGTGCGAGAGGTTGCCTTCGGCGAGGGTGAGCGCGCCAAGATCAAGTGCTACGGCTGCAACGATGTTCTGGAGGGCGTAGCGATTATGAAGCTGGAGAAGGTCGATGTTTCCATTACCGGTAACTCCACCAACCCCACCCGCTTCCAGCATCCCGTTGCCGGCACCTATAAGAAATGGTGCTGGGAGAACGGCGTTAAGTACTTCTCGGTGGCAAGCGGCGGCGGCACCGGCCGTACCCTGCACCCCGATAACATGGCGGCGGGTCCGGCCTCCTATGGTCTGACCGATACTATGGGCCGTATGCACGGCGATGCCCAGTTTGCCGGCTCCTCCTCCGTCCCCGCACATGTGGAGATGATGGGACTCATCGGCATGGGCAATAACCCCATGGTCGGTGCGTCCGTTGCCGTTGCCGTCGCTGTAGAAGAAGCAGCCAAGGCCGGCAAGTTCTAAGGCCGGTCACTACGGGCAGGCAGTCCGACATATGCCATTTATTGACATTGCCTTCATCCTGTGGTAATCTAAATTAGGATATTTTTTAGTTAGTTACGCTCAAACGGCGATCCCGTTTGAGCGTTTTTTTATGGGAGGCGGAAGCAATGAACGCAATTAAAACGTATGATGTTATTATCATTGGTGCCGGTCCGGCCGGGATTTTTACGGCTTTGGAGCTGGCCGATAAGGGACTCCGGATTCTCATAGTAGAAAAAGGCCAGGACATCCGGGCCCGTATTGCCACCAGCCAGAATCCGAACGCGCGCAAGGAAGATAAAGTGCGCAACGTCGTCTGCGGCTGGGGCGGTGCCGGCGCCTTCAGCGATGGCAAGCTGACCTTGACGACAGAATTCGGCGGCAATCTGGACGACTACATGTCCCAGGCCGAACTGCTCGAAAAAATCAATTACGTTGACGACGTATACTGCCGCTTTGGCGGTGCCGAACGCAAGGTCTATGGCGATGAAAACCTCGATGACATCCGCCAGATCAAACGCCGGGCAGCCGCAGCGGACCTGCGCTTTATTCCGGCCCGCATCCGGCACCTGGGCACAGACGTAAACGCCCAGATCCTGACCAACATGCGCGATTTCCTCGACGGCAAGGTAGACATTCTCTCTGATACGGCAGTGGAACACATTCTCGTCGAAGACGGCGCCATCAAGGGCGTCCGCATCAACGGCCAGGACTATGCCTGCCAGTATCTGGTCAGCGCCCCTGGCCGGGAAGGCTCGGAATGGTTTGTCAGTGAAGTAGAAAAGATGGGCCTGCGCCTGACGTCGAACGCCGTCGATATCGGCGTGCGCGTCGAAATGCCGGCGGAAGTATTCGAACCGATTACGGATATCGTCTACGAATCGAAGCTCATTTACTTCAGCAAATCCTTCGACGACCGCGTGCGCACGTTCTGCATGAACCCGTACGGCTTCGTGGTTACGGAAAATAACGACGGTCTCCTCACGGTCAATGGCCACAGCTATGCCCACAAGCGCAGTGAAAATACAAACTTTGCCATCCTCGTATCGAAGAAATTTACGGAACCATTCCACGAACCGATCCGCTATGGCAAGTACATTGCCCGCCTGGCCAACATCCTCGGCGGCGGTGTCATCGTCCAGCGCCTGGGCGATTTCCTCGACGGCCGCCGTTCCACGCCGGAACGGATTCAGCGCGGCCTCGTACGGCCGACTATGCCCAGCGCTACGCCGGGGGATTTGTCCCTCGTCCTGCCGTACCGCCACATGATGGATATTAAGGAAATGTTCGAAGCCCTCGATAAGGTAGCGCCCGGCGCCAATTCCCGCCACACGCTCCTTTACGGCGTAGAAGTCAAATTCTATTCGAACCGCTTGGATCTTTCCAACAAGTTAGAAACGAAGATTCCCAATTTCTTTGCCATCGGCGACGGTGCCGGCATTACGCGCGGCCTCGTCCAGGCTTCGGCAGCAGGGGTCACGGTCGGTCAGGAAATCCTGGCCCGGACCCAGCAGGTATAGGAAGAAGGCCCTTTCTGGCGGCGTAATTTGTTGACGCCGGAAACGATAGAGGCTACAATGGGTGAAAGGGCCGTCTGTTGCCGCACGGAGCGACGGCCCCGTAACCAATGAGGAGGTTTCATTTATGTTAGCATCAAAGTTGTACAGCCCGACGCTGCGCGAAATTCCGTCTGATGCGGAAATTGCCAGCCATCAGTACATGTTGAAGGCCGGCATGATCCGTAAAAACGGTAACGGCCTGTATTCGTTCTTGCCCCTCGGCCGCCGTGTCGAACTGAAGATAGAGGCCATTGTCCGTGAAGAAATGGATAAGACCGGCGCTCAGGAAATCATGATGCCTATCGTACAGCCAGCAGAAATCTGGCACGAATCAGGCCGCTGGGATGCCTATGGCCCGGAAATGTTCAAATTGACGGACCGCCACGATAACAAGTACTGCCTGGGACCGACACATGAAGAACTGATTACGACGCTCGTGTGGTGATGGGTTCGGCAACGCCGTCGGTGGATGCTTCTTACGCCTGCGAGACGGGAGCGTACGCGCTGTTCCGGATGGATGCGCGGTACGGAAATGCAGCACTT
>OHBJ01000512.1_pt1 | contig 25152 bp, 20 predicted proteins | sample 1577241 | NCBI WGS metagenome assembly OHBJ01 (sample SAMEA3541594, study PRJEB24748) | human gut metagenome | biome: human gut; feature: human-associated habitat; material: faeces | place: China | collected 2012 | reverse complement strand
CTCAATACCAAGATTCACCTTGCCGTGGATGCAAATGGTATGCCGGTCCGAGTACTTATCACAGAGGGTACCCGAGCTGATTGCAAAGAAGCTATTCACTTGATTGATGGAATATCGGCGGAAACATTACTGGCCGATCGTGGGTATGACACCAATCAAATCATTGCTTATGCCGCTGATGCTGGAATGAATATCGTCATTCCGGCTAAACGAAATCGCAAGCAGCAGCGGGAGTATGACCGTTACTTGTATCGGCTTCGTCATCTGGTGGAAAATGCTTTTTTGCACCTGAAACGTTGGCGAGGCATTGCTACTCGATATGCAAAAACTACAACATCTTTTCTGGCTGCTGTGCAAATTCGTTGTATTGCTATTTGGTGTACTGTTTTGACCTGATCTTGTGTAGACACTATTTAATAAAGAAGTTATTTATTTTGTTTTAACACCAATCCAAGAGGATATATATCACATCTTCAGTTTACACAGATCTTATTACAGTATTTGATTGTCCGCTAAAATCTCCGGTTTTCGTTTTAAACTATCTGCTTGCGTAAGTGCGCGAATCACTTTGCAGGGAGCCCCTGCCGCAAAGCTGTTAGCGGGAATATCTCTTGTTACCACACTACCAGCTCCAACCACCGTATTGTTCCCGATAACTACCCCGGGGCAAATAATTACATTTGCACATATCCAACAACCACTGCCTATTTTTACAGGTTCTGCATAACAAAGCCGCTTTTTATTTCCATCCTTGTCACACAGACTGCGGCGTTCATTCGCAAGCATCGGATGAAGCGGTGTAACGATGGTAACATTTGGACCAATGTCACAATGATCACCAATTATTACCGAAGCATCGTCCTGCACGGTAAAGTTGAAATTGATAAATGTGTGTTTTCCAATTTTGGTATGTTTTCCATAATGGAATGTAATTGGCCCCTGCAGAAAAGATCCCTCTCCGATTTCGCCCAGCATTTTATTCAAAATTTCCCATCTTTTTTGTTTTTCGTCCTCATGCAGATTATTAAAATCAACATTAAGATTGTGGGTTTTTAATTTGATTTTTTTCAATTCCTCATCTGTTGGGCAAAATAAAATACCTGCCGCAATCTTTTCTTCCTCTTTCATTGTTATAATCCGCCTTTCTGCGAAAGGCACAGACGTGGTTATGAAACACGGGTGCTTTCGCCTATAATGTTGATTTGCTATACTGTCCACAGGAGAGTTCGGTGCATTATAGAAACTGTAGAGGTGAGTGGTGGGGCTGCATAGCGGCAATCTCGCATTGCTATATGATTCGGCCACCCGTTAAGGCATCAACGAATGGCGCAATACAGTAGCCCGTAAACTTATCTCTTTCAAATCGACTCGATTTTGCCGGATGGTCAGTCCCTACCGAACCTCCTCAAATACTGTGTTTGGTGGGGGCAAGGAGGGGGGCAAATGGCTTTCAAAATTCTCCGCAAAAACTTTTGCGGACTGGATGTTCACAAAACCTGGATATTTGCCTGTATCGGTATCACAGATTCCAATGGCCGGACAGAATACAAGCAGTCTCGCTTTTCCTCATTTACCAAGGGGTGCATGATTGGCTTGCCAAATACTATTGCTTGGGCATCTGCATGGAATCCACGGAGAAATGCTGGATTCCCGTATTCAATATCCTTGAAAAGACCTGCCGTGTCACTCTGGCCCACCCCAAATACACAAAGCCGCAGAAGGGCAACAAAACCAACTGCAAGGACGCCAAGTGAATCTGCGACCTGTATATGTGCGGCATGGTCAAGCCCAGCTTTATACCACCGCCCGACATCCACCAGCTTCGGGACCTGATGCGTTACCGTGTGAAGTTCACCAATATACTGACCGGGGAAAAGAACCGCATCCAAAACTGCCTGACCGTTTCCAAATTGCAGCTGGATGATGTGTTTTCCGACGTGTTTGGAATATTCTCACGTTTCATCATCCAACACATTTTAGACCATCCTGGCGAGCGGTTTGATGTGGCTCTATTTATCGACCGACGCTACAAACACTCTTCTGAGGAAATTCAATCTGCCGTGGACAGAGCGATATTCCGTGAGCAGGCAACCAAACTCAAGGAATGCCTGTTCCACATTGACCAACTCAATGAACACCGGGAGCGTATCGAAACCAAAATCTTCCGGCTTACTAAATCTTATCCTTACCAGCTGGAGCTGACCCATACGGTTACCGATTTTGCCGTCGCCCCGCTGACGGCTGTGACGCTCATCTTCGAGATTGGCGTGAATATGTCGGTATTTCCCTCTGCAAAGCACCTGATTTCATGGGCTGGATGCTGTCTTCAAAATGATTAGAGCAACAAGAAGATAAAATTTACCCGCATCTCCCGTGCCGGATACTCCTGACCGCTATTTGGAACGTCCTGTCCAAACTGGAACATTATTCCGCAAAGGGATATCTCGCTGACAAGCTGACGGAGCATTCTGTTGTTTATTTCTAAGGCCCATGGTTTGGAACTGCTCCGTAAGCGGGGGTATATTTTCTCCGACGAGGTTAATATTCCTGCCGCCACTCCTTAGCTGCTTTCATCATTTTCCTGCTTTTTCGGCGTTTGAATGAAGGCCTTGTTTGGTTTGCCCTTTTTCACTTGTCCTGATTGTTCCGTTGGTTTCAAACTTGTTTCTCCATTCGTCTAATTTTTACATTTGCCCATCTTTCAAATTTTGTGCCGCGCCAATTCCTCGTTGAACATATTCCACTCATACTCTGTAAGGTCGACTGCTTGTGCATGGATATTTTCGTATACTCTTTTTCGAAGGCGCGTCCCAGGGATGGGGACAATCCATGGCCTTTGCTGCAAAATCCATGCAAGCATAACTTGCGCGGGCGTTGCGCCGATCATCTCTGCCATATTGCGTACAACTTCTATAATCCTTGCGTTTTCTCTAGTCATACGCTGTGCTGTTTGTTTCTCTGAGTTACTCTGCTTAATCTGCCTGCATTCATAATTATATCGATTCATCATCTCCTGTCCTCCCAAGGGACAGGCTGCAACAAGCCCAATGTGCAATTTTTCTAATCCGGCGATCAATTTATTTTCTGCATTTCGCCTTGCTAAAGAATACTGATTTTGCACTGCTGTTATAGGGAAAATTGTGTTTGCTTTTTGAACTATACTAAGGTCTGCATTTAAAAGGCCCCAATACCGCACCTTTCCCTCGCGCATCAATTGTTGCATTGTCTCTGCAAATGCTTCGACACAAACGTATATATCCATATGAGCCACATAGCATAAGTCAATTGTTTCTCGGTGGAGCCGATTCAAGGAAGTTTCTACTGATTTCCTCATCGCTTGTATTCGTTCTCTTAACTGCATTTTCTTTGTTCCTATATCACATCTAGTTGCCACGCATGTTTTACTTTTATAAAACCTCAGTGCATCACCCACGACATCCTCCGCCATATTGTTTTTGTGAAACGATACCGTATCGAAAAATGTGATACCATGTTCGACCGCCTCCTGCAACAACCGAATCGGATCTCCATATCCATAACTAAGGTTTCCACAGCCCAATCCAATTTCTGAAATTCCAAAACCGTTTCCCAGGTTTCTTTTGTTCAAATTCGTCCTCCCTAAGATGCCGTATTTAATGCGTCTGAATTTTTTAGTGCGGAGCAACCGTTGGATTCCAACGATTGCTCCTATAAAATGACAAACGCACCTACTCTGTGATGTATCTTGCCAGCATTTCATGATGACGGCGGACTTCCTCCACCTCATTGGCCATCTTTTCAATGCCTTGATCCTGCTGGTGACGCTGACCCTCATATTCTGAGTTGATGTAGCCCTCGTATCCTCCCTGCTTCAACCAGTAAATGGGATTTTTGTAATCGATGGCCACATCCTCGTATTCTTCTGTTCGACCCGGGATCTCTGTCATTTCATAAAATTTTCCGTGAATTGAAACGATATACGGCACAATATCTCTCATCTCCCTTGGGTCAACCTGCGAAAACATCCCTACTTGGCGTGCAACGGTTGTGTCCTTTTCCGAAAAGCCCAGTGCAAGCAGACGCTCTCTGGCAACTGCCGGATCGCGTACACCCTCCGCGGCAATACGATCTACCATTCGAAGTGCATCCGGATTGGCTCCGTGGCGCACCGCATAGGCAAACTGCGGACGGTTAATACTTCGCTGGAAGATTCCCATATCTGGTACCAATCCCACAAACTTCGTATGCTTCTTTTCCGCCAGATTTATAATTTCCTCGCACATCTTGGGGTTTCGGGGAAATCCATCGCCTTTTCCATACTGTTCACCGGAATCTGTTTTAATGTTGAACGGCGCGTGAATTTCTTTTCCGATGCGCACACCGTATTCCTCTGCCGCAGGCAGTGCCATCTCGATGACATCGATGGGCACGGAACACAAGCAGCGCACATTCTGAAAGCCCAGCTTTGCAGCCAACCGGATGTCCCGCACCAGCCGTTCTGCTGCTTCTTTATGCGTCATTACATGGTCGCGGAACTGCAGCGTATCCAAATAAATATCCATGGTCACAGCCGTCATATCAAACTCCGCCATCAAGTCCCGAAACTCCGCCACAAATTCATCACTCGGATACGGATATTGGCGCACTACTGCCTGGTCTATAATTTCAATGCCATCGGTCTTTAAATTATCATGTACCTCTTTTACCATATCCCGCAGTGTCATTCTTTTAAAGAATTGCTCCTGCTGATAACTATACAGTGACACGCCTCTTTTAATCATCTGAATCCCTCCTGTTTATTTTGTCAGCATAAGGTCGTAATAACATATGGCCTGTGTTTTCCCTGCACCAGCGCCGCTGCCCGGTTCCGGCGGGTTCCGAATCCACTCTTCGTCAGTAGGCATGTAGCCGTATGCAGCCAAGATTGACTGCTGCAGCCCAATCCTGTGCATTCCGTGGGCCAGTCCACCAGGCTTCTCGATATACAGCATCGCCTCATCGTCATAGTCCCAGTGTTCCCACACACAGTGCTTTAGCTCCTCAAAGGTGCGTGGGGGGACCCCGTTGATCTCAAATTTCTGTAAACTCCGGGGATACGTCTTGCCATCCACTTCCACATAATACCCGTTGTGCAGGGATAAGATGCAGCCACGGTAATCCGCGATTCTTACTCCAAATCGAAACCCGATAACCACACCCTCCTGTTCCACATTTTCCAGACTGTCCTGCCGAATCAAAAAGCTGTCAAACATTCTTATCTTCCCTCCAAATCTCAAAATCCCACCATTCTGTCGAATGGCGAGCTGTTTCTTTGTCGCTTCGCAACGCTGCGAAAATCCACTTTTGCAAACGAGCAGCATCATAACAGATGCTGCTCGTTTGTTGGTTTCTTTTATTATCTTAAACGATAATCATTTCTCTGGTGTTGGACGGATCCTCCGGATCGTCCTCCTGTTTCATGCGCATTTCATCTAGGAAAGGCGGAATGTAAGAGGCCACTTCCCAGAATATTACCTGTACCTTGTGGTTGCCGGAAGCAAGGCCGCCCGGCTTGCGCACATGGATGTAGCATACGTCCTGCAGATTCCATTTCACACGCCAGTCCTGAAGCATCTCCTCGTAGGTATACTCCACACCGTGCACGAAGAACGTACATACATCGGCGCCATACTTTTCACCGTCAACCTTGACGTATTTAAACCGGAATTGCGAGAGCCAAGGACCGCGGTAAGCAACAAAACGGATACCTACCTGAAAGCCCACCGTTTCATCATTTTTCTTGAGATTGCGGAACCCCTTGTATTGCAAGGCTTCCATTTCCAACATAGTAAAACCTCCTTTTCGTCTGGACGGAAACATACTGTCCGCCGCATGAAGCATTGTACCAATTACGCACCGAGGATCTTTTTCATGAACAGCTGATGGCGGCGCACCTGCGTGATGCAGTGGTTGATGTCATTATGGTTCTTACCCTCGTACTCGCTAAGCAGATAGCCGTCCCAGCCGTGCTTGATCATGATGTCGATCACTTCGCGGTACGGAATTGTTGTCTCCTCGAAGTCCTCGCTCATGTTGTAGTACTTCGCGTGGCAGCAATGGATGTACGGCAGATAGGGAATGATGTCCTCCGGCTCGCTGGGACCCTTCTCGAAGCCAGGATGCATTTTCTCAATACCGTTTGGATCATGGCGCTTAAAGACGCCGAAATCGACGTTGAAGCCGAAATATTTGGTGTTTTCCTTATCAATGAACTCAGCATACTCCTGCACCATCGGGTCAGTCAGCCTTGTGGGCGCATGCAACTCCGGCTGCATCACAACGTTGTATTTTTCCGCATAGGGCAGCGCACGCTTAATGATCTCGCGCCAGTTGGAAACAGGGTTCAGAATTTCGTCGATGACCCCCAGCTTTGTACGCATGCAGGTGAAGCCCATGAAGGAGGCGAGCTTGATGTCGCGGATCAGCTGCTCCAACGATTCTTCAAGCGTAGCTTCACGGCCTGGTACAAGGCGAGACTCCACCCAGTGACCATATTCGACGGGTACGATATGGTATTTCTCCACCAGAGAAAACCATTTGTCCAACCACTTGTTGGAAGGATGCGGATATCCCTCGATAATTCCATCCGCCAGAATTTCCAAACCAGGCGCGCCCATATCTTCCATATGCATGAAGATATCTTCCAGCTCCATGTTTACATCCATCATGGGATAAAAGCAGTAGGTGGATATGCCACGTTTAGGAACTTTTTTTATCTCACTCATAGTTTCATACCTCGACTTTCTTCACAAAAATTCAATAAACACCTCGGCTTACGCTCAAATCTCGGTGTTTTCAGGTTTTTTCAGAGCCCGCGCAGCAATCTCGGCGCGCATTTCAGCAACGCGCTTGTTGGACAGGTTGAGCATGATGTAAAAGATACCGCTGACGACAAGCGCAACGCAGGGAACCCACAGGAACATATTGTTGATTGCGCTCAACGCAGTAGCCGGTAGCTCTGCCATACCGCCCTGATAGCCCACAGCTGTAAGCGTGAACCCCAGAATGGCCGTCGCCGCCGCCGACATGATTTTGGACATAACTGCGGAACCGCTGAAAGCAAGGCCATCGATGCGGTAGCCGAAGCGCCACTCACCATAGTCGATGACGCGAGCTGTCATATCGCCGTTGATGGCCACGATGAAGCCTGTGCCGAGTTGACGGACAAAAAGCCCCACGTGGAACATCGCTAGGCTGTTGAAGCCCAGAATTCCCACAGCCGCGATAGCCATACCAAGCGCGCCGACAAAACTACCGATCACGCCGACCATACGAGAGTCCAGTTTGATGATCACGGGTGCCGCAAAAAAGATTCCAACCATCATGCCTATAGACAGTGTACCGAACACACCAGCAAGCATCTGAACGCCGCCCAGCGTGTACTGGGCAAAATAGGTTGCTACACCAAACATGAAGCCGATACCCACGCCGTTGGCAAGCGAGGTGCCCATATTGATGAGCCAGTATTTGTTGGCTACCAGCATACCAATATCTTTGAAGACATTCCGCTTTTTTGTATTGTCCTTCGCTTTTCCACTGGTGGTTTCGCCCTCTGCGGCAAGGATCTTTTCCATGATGTCGGCGGCTTCATCGCCCTCGGTTTCGCGCACGGTCTGCACGGCTGCTCTGGAGCCGACAACCTCACGTGTCAGAGCGTATGTGAACATTGTTAGTAAAATGCCACCGGCTGAAAGAATGATGGAAGAGTTTGTGTAAGCGGAAGCTGTAGAACCAAGCGCCGCCAAAAGAAGCGGAAGCCCGGATGTGATGAGCAGCTGGGAGAACTGTCCCAAAACGCCGCTTACCACGTTGGCCTGCTGACGTGCGTCCGGGTCGTTGAAGCACATGGAAATCATCGTGGTTTTCGGCATGCGGATCGTGGTCATACACGTGCAGTAAATGTTGTAGATGACAAATAGATAGACTGTTTTCGCTGTGACGGACCAGCTATCCTGACAGAAGAACACGCCTACGGTTGCAAGCGCCGTCGGGATGGCCATCCACAGGAACCACTGGCGAAGACGCCCCTTCTTCGTTTGAAGGTGGTCGATGACCATTCCCATTAGGAAATCTGTGACACCATCAATAATCATGCCGATGCTGAGAACACTGGCAACAACCGCGGCCGGCAAAAGCATAAATTCCGTATAGTAGAACTGCATATAGGTCGTTACAATTTCTTCAAAAAATGTATAGCCGAAGCCGATGATACCCATTGCCAATACGTTATTCCGGTTGCGCCGGGAAAGAAGATTGCTGCTTAGGAATATCCGTCTGATTTTCGGCCAAGCACCTTCAGTAGTTTGCTGTCCAACCATAACATTTTCCTCCTTACAAAACTTTTTCTACAAAAACGAATCTCCCTTCAATGCGAAAAAATGTGTTCCCCTCTATAGGGTCATGTGCTTTCCTTCACCGTGGGCATGCTGCGTCTGGTAAGTGCGAAGTGCTCCCACTTTCCAAAGTGATAATACAGCATCACCCCCACCGCAAACAGCGTGTTAAACACATTATTCGCCCAATACAAGCCTTGATACATACCGGTTCCCATAGCGAACAAATAGGTGATGGGCACACGGACGGCAACGCACGCAATAGAAATAATCATGACCGGTGTTGCAGCGCCCGCTCCACGCAGGATAGAGCCGTAACCAAGCTGAAGTGCCATGACCCAGTAGAAGAATGCCAGAATCTGGATGCTATTACGCCCAATTTCAATGATTTGTGCATATCCTGCATCGCTTGGGTTGATAAACAGGCGGTATAGCGGTTCCACGCCAATATAGAGAATCACGCCCACAATCGCCCCCACGGCGATGTTGAATACCATCATCTTGCGATTTCCTTCCTTGGCACGATCTATATGCCCTGCGCCAAGGTTTTGTGCGTTGAACATCGTGATGGTCTGGCCAACAGCCATAATAGGGAGTTGTGTAAAGCTATCCAACTTCTGAATGATTCCGTTTGACGCCATCAGATTTGTTCCAAAGGAGTTTGCATAGCTCTGTACAATCAGCAGGCCGACCGAATTTACCAGCGACTGGATTGCACTGGGTACGCCTACTTTCAAGATTTTTCGCAGCATATCCGTACTCAACCGGAATGTTTTGCGTGTGAAGCGTATTCCGTATCCGCCGCGGAGCATTTTTACAACAACGAATACTGCCGAAGCCGCCTGAGAAATGACCGTTGCGATTGCGACGCCTGCACAGCCCATGTTGAAATAGACTACAAACACCAGGTCCAGAACGATATTGAGTATGGCGCATACGATGATTGCAATCATCGGTGTCCTGCTGTCACCCAGCCCGCGCATGATACCAGAGGTCATGTAATACATTAGCTGTGTCATGCATCCGCAGAAGTAAATTTTCAGATAAATATCCGCGTCGCGCATAATTTCTGCCGGTGTATTGATAGCTTTGAGTAGTGGTGTACTGATTACGATTCCCACAACAGACATGGTGATTCCGATGAAAAAAGCGCCAATGTATGCTGTCGATATAGCCTTGTTCAAATTATTGAAATCTTTTGCACCGAATAATTGGCCCGCCACAACAGAACTGCCCATGCCGAAGCCTGAATAAATTGCTACGCACACCATTGTTATCGCAAAACTGGAGTTTACGGCCGCCAGCGCTCCTGACCCCACGAATTGCCCAACTACAACCGAATCCACTACATTATACAACGCAGAGAAGATATCGCCGAACAAAACGGGCAGGGAAAAGAGAATAATCGGCTTTAAAATATCTCCTTTGGTAAAATCATGCTGTTTTATGGCTTTTTTGTTTTTGCTATCACTCATTTTTTCCTCACAAAATGTTTCGCTATGTATTTTTCTTACTTACCACCCCAGGATTTTCAGGTATTCACGGCTCCGACGGGCTGCCTCAAGGCTGGGAAGATCATAGTGCTCGTCCTGTTCCACAATCACCCATCCAGCACCGGCTTCCAAAGAAGCCGTTAATATTGGCTCCCAAAGCTGTTGGCCAAAGCCCACCGGCCTAAACTCAAAAACACCTCCTTCTTCCGTCTGCTCTTCTGTCTCAATCCCGATTAGCTTGTAAAGGTTCTTGGGGGAGCCTTTCTTGATAAAATCCTTCAAATGGACGATGGGGCAGCGCCCTGTGTACTTTTTCACATAGTCCGCCGGGTTCTGCCCGGCCACCTTAATCCAACAGGTATCTGGTTCTGCTTGAAGCGCAGTCGCCGGAACCTGCGTATAGATATCATCAAAGCCAAAGCTTCCGTCTGGCATCGTCACAAACTCAAAATCGTGATTGTGATACAGCAGCGTTATGCCGTTTTCACGCAGCGTGCTCCCGATTTCCTTCATTTTGCCGAGAACGAACTCGTAACCGTCCGTCAGAGGGCGGTACTCCTCCGGCAAATAGGGAACGACGATATATTGCACGCCAATCTCCTTGTAATCACGAATCACCTGTTCCAAGGTCTCTATCATGTCCACAAGGGGTACGTGCGCACTGATGGGCGTCAACCCTACCTTATCTAGAATACGTTTGACCTCACCCGGCTCAAGGCCGTAAAGTCCCGCCAGTTCAACTCCCTGGTAGCCCATTTCTTTTACGCTGCACATCACTTCTTCAAAGCGCTCGGGCGTTTCTTCCAGCAGGTCGCGAAGGCCGTATACTTGAATGGCGACCGGCAAATTCTCATTCATAAGTGTCCTCCCTTTCCGCCGCACGGGAACCTGTGCGTCTCGCACGGCAATTGTTCTTTCGCTATCGAACGTCGTTCCGCGGCAACTCAGTCATCCAGCGTAGCCTCTTGGCAGGAAACCGCATAAGCCGATGGGCGAATCATCGCAGGGCGCTCGCAGTGAGAAGTCATCTCGTAAATCTTACCGGTGCGGCAGGATTCGATAATTCCGTGGATCACTTCAATGGCATGATAACCGATGTCTGCGTGGCAACGGGGGCGCCGTCCATTCCGAAGAGCATAGCACATATCTGCAAGGCCGACACCGCGGCAGGAATCCGTGAAGCCGTGCAGCAGTGGCAAACTTACCGTGTCTGGAATCACCAGTTCCGCCAACTTCTGCACATCGTCGTCTTCTTCTGCAGCACCACTCTGCATCCCTTTCGGCTGCTGGCCTGGGGCAAGGAAGCCTACCGGTGGCTGCGCGCCCGGCCGGGTCACCTTCAGCTCAGCGTTGAACATATTTGGGTCGCCCAGCTTGAGCGCCCCCTGGGTGCCCGTCACAACAAAGTTCTGCGTCATGGTGGAATCCGAAGAAATATGGAATGTACCCAGCACGCCGTTTTCAAACTCCAGCGCGGCCATCAGCGTCGTGGGAGTGTTCACCTCAAAAGTTTCGCCATATTTGGGATGGTTGGGATTTTCGTAAGTACGCTCCGGGAACAGGTTTCCGCCAAAGCCCGTTACGCGCTTGATGCTGCCGAACAGATTAATCATCTCATGCAGATAGTAACCGCCTAAATCGAACGGGAAACCTCCGCCGTAGTGCAACGGGAAGAAGTAATATTTCGGAGCCAGATCGAAAAACGGCGTTTCCGGGTTGTAGTGCATCGTCACCTGTGCGTGAACCGTTCTCGGCTCACCCACAATGCCGTCGTCAATGTATTTCCGCGCAGACTGCTCCCAGCCGCCCAGGAAAGTATCGGGCGCCGTTGTGTACATCAGACCCTTTTCGCGGGCGAGGTTCATCAGCATGGTGGCTTCCTCAAACGTGGGCGCCATCATCTTTTCGCAATAGACATGCTTGCCGTGGTCGAACGCCATTTTGCTGATCTCAACGTGGGATTCCGGATAGGTTAAGTTTACGATAACTTCGATCTCCGGATCGTTCATCATCTCTTCCACAGTCATCTTTTTCACGGGATAATGATCCGCCATCCACTGTGCGCGTTTGTCAATCTGATCCGCAACGGCAACCACATCGATGATGTTGAACTTGTTCACCATGTTGCTCATGTAGGTAGCCTTACAGATGCCGCCACATCCGACGACGCCTACCTTGACCTTCTGTTTTTGCATTTTCTTCTCTCCTTTTATGATTTTGTCTGTGCAAGGTTTGCCTGCCGCACAGAGTTTTCCGCTTTCAGCGAGCACTCAGCGCTCAAAATCCACCGAACGGCCAGTGGCCGCCGATTCACGCACAGCGTCCATCACGCGAAGCACCCGGCGTACCTCCGGAATTTTCACAAGGAATTCCTCCTTGCCCTGCAACGCCGCCAGATAGTTTTCGAAATACATTCGTTGGTTCGTGTCCACCGTGGGCAGAGGCTCCGTGACGATGCGGCCCTCGGGAGGCGGGCCGAAGGAGCGGGTAGGCCCGGCGGCCGTCATGGTACGGTGCCCCGCCACGTTTGTAAGCAACTGCGTGGTACGTACGATTGCACCCTCGGGGTGGAAGCCATCGCAGTGCATGGAACCCTTGTCACCGCCGATGAACCAATGCCGTTCAAACCAGCCCGGCGCATCGCTCAAGTAGTAGGTTCCCAGCTCAATTTGAGCCACGATGCCGCTTTCGAACCGCAGGAAAATATGGAAATAATCGTCTACCTCTCGGTTGATCACGTTCCGCAGATCGGCAAACACGGATACCAGCTTGCCCGGAATCATCCAGAGCATTTGGTCAATCAGATGAACGCCCCAGTCGTACAACATGCCGCCGCCCTGGTCCTTGTATACATGCCAGTCGTGCATATTGCCGTTAAAGCCGTACAGCATAGATTTCACCGTGTACATGCGCCCCAGCGTGCCAGTGTCGAACACTTTCTTCGCAATGCGGAAGTCCTGGTCGAAGCGACGCTGTTGGTGCACGGTAAAGGTGATGCCGTTCTCATTGCAGCACTGCTCCATGGCGTCAAGGTCCGCCAGCGAAAGCGCTACCGGCTTTTCACACAGAACATGCTTGCCAGCCTTCGCGGCCATTTCGGTGAGCTTGCGGTGCTGGTTGTTGTTAGCCGCAATTAGAATCACATCGATGTCCTTGTCCTTCATCATTTCGGCTGCGTCGGTGTAGGTGTCGATACCCTGCGGAATATCCGCCAGCTGTTCCGGCGCGATGTCACATATCGCCCGCAGCTGCGCGCCCGGCAGCGATGTCAGTGTTTTTTCGTGCACATGGCCCATAAAGCCGTGCCCAATCAGTCCAAATCGAATTGCCATTCCAAAAAACCTCCCGTTTTTTATTCTCAAATCATGCTTCCTGTGTCAGCGCCGCGACGGCCGTGCCCACAAGCGTTGTGTTCTCGCCGCTGAGGATGCAACACGAAATGCCCATTTCCCGCTGCAGATAGCGTTCTATGTATTCTGTCAGTTTTTTCACATACAACGTGCTTTTTTCGAACACGCTACCCTCCGCCATCACACACATGCTACCGCCAGCCGGTACTTCAGTATAAAGTGCGATGCCGGAAAATACTACGGCGGTAATCCGCGCCGCGCGCTCATAATACGCGCTGAGCAATTCATACAAACGGCTGCGATCTTCTTCATTCCCCGCTGTCAGCTCGGCCAGCCAGTCATCTCCGTTCGGCCGTGCTATAAAGGCATCTACGTCCCGGGGCAACAGTGCGCCCCGTTCTACAAAAGCCGCGCCGAACTCCTGCGAGAGCACGCCCTCCTCCGCCGCAGCCTTTATCATCAGGAACAGCAACTTGCCCTGGTACGCGCCCGAAATCATTTTTTCCATTTTATGCTCACCCGGGCTTTCTGACTCCCTGTCCAGAACACGGTCGAACGTTCCCTGCCGAAACCCATCGTAGCCGCAGCTCTCCATATTGATCACCATTTCGCCCTGCAGCGCCTGCGCGGCCGACGATTTTTTGATCTTTGCCGTGCTTTCCACATAGCATGTGTTGGTACCGGTACCCAGAATAAATCCGATGTAGTTGTCGTAGCGGTGGCCCTTTGCAACCGCCAAGCTGCCCATCATCGTCGCCACCGTGTCGTTTAAAACCGTGATTCTCTTGGTCTTATGCCCTCGGCGCACAAACACCCGGTTGAGACTCTCCCCCAACATCCGGCCTTCCGCGCCAGTGATGCGCACCTCTTTACTGAAGCCCAGAATTTTACCGTCCCTCTCCGGCGAGATCTCGCAAGGGAACGAAAAGCAGATGCCGATGTTATCGCATTCGTCCAGTACTGGCTCCAGTCGGGCGGAAAGGCGCTCAAAAAATTCATCCACAGTCAGCGCCCCGTCGGTTCCAGGCATTGGGAATTTTTGAAACTGCGATAACGCAACCTCCCCGTTTTGCTGTGAGCACGCAATAGCCACCCGCAAATTTGTTCCGCCTGCATCAACCACGATCGTTTTTTCTCCGGCGGGAATCTGACGCTTCAGCATTACAAAAGAAGGAATCATCATAAGCGATGACGGAACGCCCTCTAGGCCTGCTTTCATTTGTTTTGCCAAAAAACGCGTTTCCCCGTTCCAGTCAATCAAGTCAAAGTGCATCTGGTGCCTACTTAAAAAAGCTTCTACTTCTTTGTGCACGTTAAACGCTCCTTCCTCTGAACTCGGTGTCCAAGTCATGTCCGCCCGGCTTTTTTGCGCCGTCCATTGAGATTTTGTCTCTGGTTATAAATCCCACACTACTTTTTCGAGTTAAGACAATTATAAAAACCGGTCATTTTTTCCGCTCTCAGGAAAAGCGCCATTCTTTGTGCTGTTTTTTGTACTCTTGTTATTGCAGCTTTGCCGGCAGAATAAAAAATGCGTATTATTCTTAATCTTTTGTAAGATTTTACAATTATTATATACTTTTTTATTTCAGATTGTTCACTCTTGCCAATTTCATATTAAGAAGGTATACTTATGTCAGAACCACCAGGCTGTAGCAATGGGCCGCTTTCGCCTCGCGCCGCCCGTATTTTGGAAAATGGAGGAGCACATTTTGACCAACGACACCATTACCATATCCCTTCTGAATTACAACAAGGCATCCATTCCTGTTATACAGGACCCACAGTTGCTGTATGTTCTGCGCAACGAATGCAGCTTATCCTGGGGAGATGTCAGCTTTTCCCTGGCGCCGGGAGATTTTTTCTTAGTCAGCTCCCTGCAGAGCTGCACCTGCAACCTTTTATCTTCGCACGGGCTCATCGCCGTGTTCCGTATTTCGTATACCTATTTGTCGGAGCAACTGGGCAATCCCTTTGTAAATCTGCGCTGCATGTCCATCTGCGAAAACAATCCGATGCACCGCGAAATACAGTCTCTGGCGCAGCAAATTCTATCGTACTATGTTTCTTCCTCTCCGCTTGACCGATTCCGCCTACAGGCGTCCTGTCTTGATTTGATCTATCTGTTGATTCGCTTCTTCACCCTGGCGGACGCTACCACCGCCGCGGACACCGCGCAGCCAAAAAGCGATCGTATGTTCTCCATCCTTCGCTATCTCCACCAGAACTACAACCAGCCCATCACCCTGCAGTCGCTTGCCGACCACTTTTATCTTTCGATTCCCTATCTCTCTAAGCTTTTTAAAAAGAATCTTGGCCTCAATTTTCTGAAATACCTAAACAAGATCCGCATCGAGCACGCTGTGGAGGACCTCAAGGCCACCTCACATACAGTCTCTCAAATCGCTTTCGAGCACGGTTTTTCCAGCCTGGCATCCTTTAACCGTACCTTCCGAGATATCTACGGGCAATCCCCCTCAACGTATCGAAAAGATTGCGCCTCGGAGATTCGGGCGGACGACAGCCAGCAATTTTTGCGTCAATTTCTTGAGCGCCATCCCTTCCGGGTGCAGAGCAACAGCATTCCGCCGCTGATTTGCCGGGCGGACACTCTGTCCGCACAGCCTTACCGAAAAAATTGGCAGGACACACTGAGTCTCGGCGTAGCAAGCGATCTCACACACTCTTGGGCACAAAGCCAGATTGCGCAATTAAAGCAGAGCCTACACTTTTCGTATGGGTATGTTTGGCGCCTGTTCTGCAAGGAGACCTTGGTCACCCCCGCCGCCCAGACTTTCAACTTCAGTTATCTGGACTCTGTATTGGATTTTTTAACGCAAACGGAAATCATTCCTTTTCTGGACTTGGGCTTTCGGGCAAAGCAACTTGTATTGAATGTAAACTCCGCAACCAATACCGATACGTCGAGCCGAATCTCCGAACTTACTGTCGCAGCAATGGATAATCCGTCACAATATAAAAATCTGCTTTCCAGCTTTATCCGTCACTGCATTGAAAGATACGGCGAGAAAAACGTTGAGACCTGGCGATTTTGTCTGCATTTTGATCCCGGTATTCCATTCTCCGGCGATGGTCTCTCGTGGTTTAAAATTTTTTCAGACACCTCCGGCTGCCTCAAAACCTATTTGCCTTCGGCGCATCTGGGTATGATTGGTATTTTCACCTACGATGACAACAAAACTTTTGAAGAATTTCTCTCGCAGATTGTGAAGAAGGAGTATCGTCTGGATTTTATCGGCGTCAGCATTTATCCGTACAGCCTTATGCAGGAGCAGTCTCTGAACAACCCCGCCTCGCTGGACGAATCCTTCATGCTGCATAAAATTCATGCTCTGCAGAAGCTCTTAATGAACTACGGTTTATCTGAAATCCCGCTGTATGTAACAGAGTGGAACCTTTCCTTTGCCAGCCGTAATTATCTGCACGACAGCATTTATAAAGGCGCGTATATCATAAAAAATGTGATTGACTGCCTGCACCAGACAGATTCGCTGACATATTGGGGTAGTCTGGATCTGCTGTACGAATATTACGATTCCAACCAGATGTTGAACGGCGCTCCCGGCCTGCTCAGTAAAAACCGCATCCCAAAGCCTGCTTTCCATGCATTTTCTTTTCTTGCACATTTAAAAAACCAGCTTTTGTCGCTTGGTGCGCATTACATCATCACAATGGACGGCAGAAACAACTACTGCATCGTTTGCCATAATTTTTGCCCGCCAAACACAGACTATTACTACCAGTACGGTGAGAAAATCTCCTGCGAGAAAGTGGACGCCCTTTTTCAAACAGCTCCCGTGGTATTAACCTTTCGCATAGACAATGTCAAAACCGGACGCTATCTGATTAAGAAAAAATTTGTCAACCAAAAATCGGGCAATCTTCTGGCCGAGTGGATCCATTCCGGCAAGCCCGACGCCACCTCAATGGATGAGCAGTCATATTTATCCGCCATCTCCATCCCCCGGCAGACGTCAGAAACGGCCGATGCGGAAAACAACGTACTGGACATCACGACCATACTCAAATCCAATGAGATACAGCTCCTGCAGGTCATTTACCAGTTGGAGTAAACTTTTCCAGTCGTACTTTCCAGCCAAGCTGGGAATATACGCCCCGCTAGAAGGACATCGTGCAGATAACATCCCTAAAGGCGCATTGCTTTTTACATCTTGGTATTTTTGCTATCCGTAAATGTGGCAATAGCTCCTTCAAGTTGGTCTGATTTACCATTGAGCCTGTGTCTGATGTTTCCTGATGTATTCGTTCATACACGTTACGAATATTGGTCGCATGCTCATGGGGCATACAAGTGTACTCATGTGGGATGGTAAAACCAACATAAAAAGTGTGCCAATAGAGTTTCTTTTCTATTTTGGAATATGCCAGATGAGAAAGGGAACTCTATTGGCACTTTTCTATTAAGAAAATTGTCTGTCTATTATTGATGTCACTGCTACATTGTGCCATAATGAAAACAAAGCACATTCGATGCTATTAGGGAAAACAGTATGAATATGCTGGCACAGACAAAGAACAATCGAGAGGAACGAAGGCAATGAGCGGTGAACCGGAAAATACCGGAAAAATCCTGATTTATCAAAACGAAAACGGCGATACCAAAATTGATGTCTATTTCGAAGATGATTCGATCTGGATGACTCAAAAAACAATGTGTGATCTTTATCAGGTAGCGAAATCTTCCGTTAGTGAGCACATCCGAAATATTTTCAAAGATGGAGAATTGGAGCCGAAAACAACTGTTCGGAAATTCCGAACAGTTCAGATTGAAGGGACTAGACAGGTAACCAGAGAACGAGACTTCTATAATCTCGACATAATTCTGGCCGTTGGTTACCGGGTTCGAAGCAATGTCGGTATACACTTTCGGCGGTGGGCCAGCGGCATTCTGACGGAATATATGAAAAAGGGGTTTGCCCTCAATGATGAGCGGCTACGCAATCCGAGGGAATTTGGCGCGGATTACTTCGACGAGTTGCTGGAGCGTATCCGTGACATTCGTGCTAGCGAGAAACGGATTTATCAGAAGGTTAAGGAGATTTTCGCTCTCTCGGTAGACTATGACAGCAAAAGTCAGATCGCCCAAAATTTTTTCAAATCCATTCAGAACAAGCTGGAGTATGCCGCCACGGGACATACCGCGCCAGAGATCATCGCCGTACGAGCAGATGCTTCGAAAGACAATATGGGCCTCACCTCTTTCAGAGGCGCGAAAGTTCGCCGGAGCGATGTGACCGTGGGCAAAAACTATATGACGCATGAGGAAATCAGTACGCTGAATCTCATCGTAAATATGTATCTTGACTATGCAGAATTACAGGCCAAAGGACATCATCCCATGCACATGGCAGATTGGGAACAAAAGCTCGGGGATTTTCTGCGTTTCAATGGTCGAGAAGTATTGGAGAATTTCGGAACCGTAAAGCGGGAAGTGGCGGAGAAACTGGCACTGGAACAGTATGCGCAGTACGACGCCCACCGCCGTATACTGGAAGTCGCAGACGATGTGGACGAGTTGACCGCAGATGTTAAACGTTTGAAGAGGTAAAAGGAAAACGTAACAATCTCTGCAAATAGTACTATACTTATTTATAGAAATAAAAAGATTATGGAAGATTTTGATTACAACGGTTTAGATGCCGCATGCAATAAATACATTAGTCTCTCATATACCATTACGCCTTCTTGGAAAATCCCATCGGATAAAATTGCGTATATCTTAGAATGTAGTACGCTTCGCCAGAATAGAACTAGTGATATCCTGTTTGAAAAATTAAGAGTTCCAGACTTAACCAATTACATTCCAAAGTGGTATTATAAAAAGACCCTTTCCGTTCTTGATTCAATTCACAGGGCATCAATTCTCACACAGAACTATCTAGATGCAACCTCCAAAGCATACAAAAATGGCATAAAAGAAAATGTAATAGAGCGTGTCTATTACTTTTATCCATGGATTCGTTGCTTTCAAACGGATACAGCGATAGAAATAACCTTCTTTGCTTTGATTGAATATCGAAATCATAGAAAAGTATTTAAAATCACCAAACTAATTCCTGATGATTTGCCATCAGATGTTTCAATTTTTTATTACTTGGAACAAGTTTGGAAAGAACCTATACCTTCAATCCATATCGATTCGGATATCTATCACTACTGCCCTCCGGACGCTGAAATACGTGAACCAGGTAGTACGATAGTATGTTATAATTCTATTTTTGAACTTTTTTTACGTGAGAATTTTAAATATCCCTTTACCCTTTCTGATGCTGATATCGGCTTAACAGGAGTAGGAAAGTTGTTAATCTCAGATGATAAAAAAAACAAAAAAGTAGCACATAAATTGCTTCAAAATACATGCTATGTCTCTGTAAAGCCAGCACTTTTCGATAACTATTTTTCTTATACTTATAAGGCTTATTTAACCCTTGCAAATATGGAAACATATAGAGATGTCTTTTGGGCTTATAAAAGATTGTGTAGAAGGCATCACATCGACGTAATACAAGCGCAAGCCAAACAAGCATATGAAAGGTTTTTAATAAACTTTGCACATAAACAAAATATCCGCCTTGATATGAGTTTGGAGGAGTTTGCTCGTCAAAAAAACAAAAAAGATTTACTTGATGTTTTAGGTACATTGGTAGGAAAAGTATGTAATGAACTTTTCCCCTCTTAAATGGAAATTTCTTTGAATAAAGCACAGTCCCAAAAGAAAGTACAACTAAAATTCTACACTTATCTTTCATACCACACCATTCAATATGTAACGCAGTTCAAGGTTGATGAAGCTAAAATCCTCAGACTTTCTACAAAAATCTTTTTGAAAATGACATGCATCCCCAATTTCCGCCTCATTTACCCCCATTCTACCCCTAACTTTCCACCACTCTATACAACTCAAACGAATCTATGCTAAATTCTGGAAACAGAGGCGTTCCAAAATCTCATATACCGCATAAAAAACAGAATAAAAACTCAGAGGCGCACTCATAACCCGAAGGTCGTCAGTTCAAATCTGGCCCCCGCAACCATCTATGATTACGCCGTCAGCTTCGTTGCTGGCGGCGTAGTTCGTTTTTACTTCCTTCATAAACGGCACATCAGCATTCCCTTTGGCCCAATCAGCCGTGGAACGGATGCCAATGAGGTCTTCGTATACGTCCACACTAAAAATATATTTGCACAGCGGCTCCTTGGTGCAGTCCGGGTTTTCCTGTAAGGCACGAATGTCCTTAGACAGTTCCCCTGTCCGCTGCGCCCGTGTCACTTCTGCCTGCGGCCCCTTAAGCCATGGGCGCAGCCCGTGGCCGATTTATGGTCTGCCGTATTGGTTTCCGCCCTTTATCTTGCAACGGTCCAAAGAATGTCAAGAGAGGAACGGTATCATGAAAGGCGCCCGAGCCGCTGGCGCTGGAGCTCATCCTTCACGCCACCGCGGACAGGGAGCTTGCCTGAAAAGACAGGAGCTGAGCTGACCGCAAGGCATCGAACATACCACACACCGTATCCAGGGAGGCTATATGCTGAAAATATTTTTGTGTGAACCCATCCATCCCCGCGCGCTGGCGCTGCTTAAAACCAGGGCTGAGGTTTTTTCGGACCCCGCCTGTCTGGGCCGGGCCGACGCAGCCATCAGCCGAAACCTGCGCATGGACGCAGCTTTTCTGGAGCAGTGCCCGGCTTTGAAGGTCATCGGCATACACGGCACGGGCACGGACAGAGTGGACCTGGCTGCGGCAGCGCAGCGCGGTGTGCGTGTGGTATATGCCCCGGGCGAAAACGCGCAGTCTGTGGCGGAGCTTATCGTAGGACTGACCCTCGCTCTGGCGCGGCGGGTATATCTGGCGGACCGCATGCTGCAAACCGGCGAAGCCCTCGCCATAGCAGATGCACGGCTGACGGGCATGGAGCTGCACGGCAAAACGCTGGGCCTTGTGGGCGTGGGCAGCATCGCCCGACGTGCCGCAGAGATGTTCCGCCGTGCGTTCGGCATGAGCATTGTAGGGTATTCGCCTTCTCTGACAGAGGAACGCGCGGCATGCCTGGGTATAGCCCGCTGCACTTGTGTACGCGAGGTATTTGCCCGGGCGGACGTTGTGAGCATCGGCGTACCCCTCACGCCTCAGACGCGCGGGCTTGTAGGTACGGCGGAGCTTGCCGCGGCAAAGCCCGGCGCGCTGCTCGTCAATACGGCGCGGGGCGGCGTGGTGGACGAGGATGCATTGTACCGCGCTCTGACGCAGGGTCTCACTTTCCACCAATTCATAATCGGCAGGTGTAGCACTGACATAAATCACTTGCTTGGCCAGTTCCTTGAACTCTTCAAATTTTAGAGGGCGGTTGTCAAAAGCCGACTCCATCCGGAAACCATATTCCACCAAATTAGTTTTTCTGGCCCGGTCACCACCATACATGGCACGTATTTGCGGTACGCTGACATGGCTTTCGTCTATTACAATCAGGAAATCATCCGGAAAGAAGTCCAGCAGACAGTAAGGACGGGTACCTGCATTACGCCCGTCAAAGTAGCGGGAATAATTTTCTATGCCCGAACAGTGCCCCAGTTCGCGAATCATCTCCATATCGTATGTCACGCGCTCATAGAGTCGTTTCGCCTCATACATTTTTCCTTCCTCCTCGAATTTGGCCACCTCTTTCGTCAAGTCGTCCTCAATCTGATGAATAGCTCTCAACTGGCTCTCTTTGGTGGTCATAAAAAGATTGGCCGGATAAATTTTGTATTCATCAAAAGTAGCCAGACGGATTCCCGAAACAGGGTCGATCTCTTCAATGGCATCAATTTCGTCGTCCCAAAACATAACCCGGAGGAGATTGTCGCTATATGCCAGGTAAATGTCTACCGTGTCACCTTTTACGCGGAAATTCCCGCGATTCAGCTCTATATCGTTACGCACATACAGGCTGTCCACCAAACGGCGTAAAAATACATTTCTGTCCAGCAGTTTGCCTTTTTTTATCTCAATTACATTATTATAGAAATCCGACGGGTTCCCCATACCGTAGATGCAGGACACGGAAGACACCACCACCACGTCCTTCCGTCCCGACAGCAGGGCAGAGGTGGCAGCCAGCCGCAATTTGTCAATCTCTTCATTAATGGCCAGATCCTTTTCTATATAGGTGTCGCTGGACGGCAGGTATGCTTCCGGCTGGTAATAGTCATAATAAGATACATAGTATTCCACTGCATTGTTGGGAAAGAAACTCTTGAACTCTCCGTATAACTGGGCCGCCAATGTTTTGTTATGGCTTAATATCAAGGTGGGTTTATTGATGTTTTTAATTACATTTGCAATCGTGAAAGTCTTGCCGGACCCGGTAACCCCCAATAAAGTTTGTGCGGGGACTCCTTCCAGCACTCCCTCGGTTAGCTGGGCGATAGCTTCCGGTTGGTCGCCGGTGGGTTGGTATTCGGAAATCAATTCAAAATTCATAAATAGTATGTTTAGTTTAATGAGATGTAAAAATACAGTTATTTCCTTAGATATTATCTATTCATCTCTAAAAAATAGACTCTTGTCGACTTTTTAGCATTTAAAAACATGGAAATATTGCATTATTCGGTGGAAAGGCGTAAATTTGCGCAATTATTTGAATAAGATGAAAAAATATATCATTATAGCTCTTGTCTCCGGTACGGTTCTAACGTCTTGTGGAGAGTATAACAAAGTTTTAAAAAGCACGGACTACGAATACAAGTACGAAGCGGCCAAAAGTTACTTTGGCAAAGGGCAGAATACTAAGGCGGCCACCATTCTGGAGGAATTGATTACCATCATGAAGGGAACGGATAAGGCTGAGGAATCACTTTATATGTTGGGTATGACCTACTATAATCAGGGTGACTTCATCACAGCTTCGCATTATTTCACCACTTATTATAATACTTATCCGCGTGGGGTCTATACGGAACAGGCCAGATATTTTTCAGGAAAAGCATTGTTCTTGGATACTCCGGAACCTCGTTTGGACCAGTCGAGCACCTATAAAGCTATTCAGGAGTTGCAGATGTTTATGGAATATTTCCCAACCAGTAGCCGTCGGCAGGATGCACAGCAAATGATTTTTGATTTGCAGGACAAGCTGGTGATGAAAGACTATCTGGCTGCGAAATTGTATTATGATTTGGGTTCTTATACAGGAAACAGTACTTATAGTACTACCGGTAACAATTATTTGTCTTGTATCGTTACGGCTCAGAATGCTTTGAAAGACTATCCTTATACCAAGATGCGCGAAGATCTTTCTATCTTGGTCTTGCGTGCTAAATATGATATGGCGAAAGCGAGTGTGGAGGAAAAGAAAGAAGAGCGTATGCGTGAGACGATAGATGAATATTATTCTTTCAAGAACGAGTTTCCTGACAGCAAGTATACTAAAGAAGTGGAGAGCATCTACAAGGATGCCAATAAGTATGTAAAAGAATTTAATGAATAAAACTAAATAAGAAATTATGGATTACAAAAAGACAAACGCTCCAAGTAATACTGTTACCCGTGACATGATGGATTTATGTGCAGACACAGGTAACATTTATGAAACTGTTGCTATCATTGGCAAACGCGCCAACCAGATTAGTGTTGAGATGAAGAATGATCTTTCAAAGAAATTGCAGGAGTTTGCCTCATACAACGATAACCTGGAAGAAGTCTTTGAAAATAGAGAGCAGATCGAGATCTCACGTTATTACGAAAAGCTTCCGAAACCGACATTGATCGCTGCTCAGGAATATGAAGAAGGCAAGGTTTATTTCCGTAATCCTGCTAAAGAAAAAGAGAAACTACAGTGATTTTTCATTTGGGGTTGTACAAAAGGTCTTTACCACAGATTACACAGATCGTTCTATTTTGATACATGAGTCATTTCGTGTGGAAACTGTATCAATCTGAGTAATCTGTGGTACGTTTTGATGCACCTCACATTATATTAGCCCTGTTATGCTGAACGCAGTGAAGAATCTGATAACCATTCACTTTGTGTTTTCAGGTTTTTCACTGCGTTTAGAATGATAGGTTGTATGATTAAAATTAAAGAGACTATGATACAACGCATTCAATCTGTTTATTTACTTGTTGTTACCATCTTGATTATTATTTGCCTGTGTAGTCCCGTAGGTTCATACATAGGAAGTGATTATAGTGTTTCCGCTTTAACAAATCTGTGTCTTACTATGGCGGATGGTACTAAAGATTATGCTCCATGGGCCTTGTTTGTGATTTTGCTGGTTGTTGCGGTTCTTGCTTTCGGCACTATCTTCTTGTTTAAAAAACGCATGTTGCAAATTCGTCTGACTATTTTCAGCACCATTTTGTTGATCGGGTATTATGCCACATTGGCCACTTTTATTTTTATGTTGAAAGAAGAGTCAATGACATTTTCTCTTTCATGGACTGTATGTCTGCCGTTGGTTGCCATCATTTTGAATTGGCTTGCCATCCGCGCCATTGGTAAGGATGAGGTATTGGTTAAAGCATACGACCGTTTGAGGTAAGCTGAGGGAATATTATGATATAAAAAGCCTGCAAGATCCATCTTGCAGGCTTTTGTTGTTATGAGAGAGAGTGGAACGCGGACTATTTGCAGAATAAAATCTTTTTTTTTATTTAGTAATATCTATCAGATAACTCAGCCGTATGCCTATGAATGAATGGGCTGATCTTTCGAAAAAATCTCTTTTCGAATTCTTGTAAAAGTCGCTCAATCCCATGTAGTAACGTCCTTCCAGCAGGAAATGTCCGATACCGGTACTTACTTCCAGACCGGCGCCGGCTGTGATACCATAATCGAATTTATTCTCTACCTCTTTACCGTGTTCCGGTCTTGTTGTAGAAGTAGTCCAGTTTATCTTTTCGTTGTCACCCAGGAAAAAGCCGATTTGTGGTCCTGCATTGA
>OHBJ01000506.1_pt1 | contig 25282 bp, 27 predicted proteins | sample 1577241 | NCBI WGS metagenome assembly OHBJ01 (sample SAMEA3541594, study PRJEB24748) | human gut metagenome | biome: human gut; feature: human-associated habitat; material: faeces | place: China | collected 2012 | reverse complement strand
CGGCTTTGCCTATGGCGGCGACTTCGGCGACCGCCCCACCGACCGGGAATTCTGCATCGATGGCCTTGTTCTGCCCGACCGCCGCAACACCCCCAAGATGGATGCGGTCAAGGTGGCCTATACGCCGTTCAAGATCACCCTGACCGAGACCGAAGCCGTGGTGGAAAACCGTACCCTCTTCACCGATCTGAACGCCTATGATCTGGTGTTCGCATCTTCCATCAACGGCAAACCGGAGCGCCGGGCTGTCTTGCGGGCAGACTGTGCCCCCGGTGAAAGCGTCCGTATTCCGTTCCCGTTTGCAATGCCGGAAACGGGCCTTGCCTGCATGACGGTAACAGTCATCCTGCGCAGCGCCCTGCCGGGTCTACCTGCCGGGTATGAAGCGGCGTTCGGACAGATCTGGAAGAAACACGCCGAAGCCCGGTTGACCGTCCCGGCTCCGCAGCTGGTGGAGATGGACTGCAACATCGGCGTAAGGGGCGAAGGCTATGAATACATTTTCAGCCGGGGCAAGGGGCTGACCTCCATCCGTTTTGACGGGGTGCAGCTGCTGGATGATACGGTGCGCCCCAGCTTCTGGCGCGCGCCCACCAACAACGATGACGGCTGCGCCGAGCCATTCGAGTTTGCCTTCTGGAAAACGGCGGGCCTGTATGCCCGGTGCGACAACCTGACCGTAGAAGCCGGAACGGAGACCGTGACCGTACACGCCGTTTACACCCTGCCGGATGGACGGACCCTGCCCATTGATTTTACAGTGGACGGCACAGGCCGGTGTGAGGTGGCCATGACATGGCAGGGCGAAAGAGCGGAATTGCCGGAGTTCGGCCTGTTGCTGCCGCTGCGGCGGGAGCTGACAGGCGTTTCCTATCTGGGCCTTGGCCCCCGTGAAACCGTAGCCGACCGCACCGTGGGCGGAAAAATGGGCGCATGGAACTATAATATCCGGGAAGATTTTGCCCAGAACAGCCCGGTCTATCCGCAGGAATGCGGAAGCCGCACCGGGGTATACTGCGCCGAAGTGACCGGTAGCATTCCGGGCATCTGCTTTGAGAGTGATCCCGGCATGGTCTTCTCCGCCTTGCCTTATACACCCCATGAGCTGGAAAACGCCCGGCACCTCTACGAACTGCCCCGGGACGACTGCAAAACCATCGTGCGGTGCGCAGCCTTCCAACGTGGTGTGGGTGGCGACAGCAGCTGGGGCGCAAAGCCCCATGAAAATGTCTGCTTTGCGGCAGAAAAGGGTATGCAGTTCAAATTTACGCTGAACAAGCTGAATTGAGCGATTCACAAGCGACAGAAGAGGTGGTGTCCAAAATGAACACCACCTCTTCTGCCTATAATAGTGTAAATATATCTTGCAATCCATCGTATATTATGGTATATACATTATACGAAACAATTTTTGAATGAACGCTTTAGCGTGCAACGATGTATAAAAGTGAGGTGCTTGCCATGAATGCTGTGATCTACGCTCGCTATTCCAGTGATAACCAGCGTGAAGAATCCATCGAGGGTCAGATTCGTGAATGCACAGCCTATGCCGAAAGAAACGGCATCACAGTGGTCAGGCACTACATTGACCGTGCACTTTCTGCCAAAACGGATAATCGACCGGATTTCCAGCAAATGATTCGGGACAGTAATAAGAAGCTGTTTGAAATTGTGCTGGTCTGGAAGTTTGACCGCTTTGCCCGGAATCGTTTTGACAGTGCAAACTACAAGATGATTCTGAAAAAGAATAATGTCCACTTGATTTCGGTCATGGAACCAATTGCTGAAGGTTCGCAGGGCATTCTGGTGGAAACGTTGCTGGAGGGCATGGCAGAATACTATTCGGCTGAACTTTCCGAAAAGGTCATTCGAGGTCAGACCGAAAACGCCCTGAAAGGGAAATGCACAGGCGGCACCGGAACGATTGGATATAAAATCGACGAAGAAAAGTTCTATCGCATCGACCCGCTTGTTGCTCCATTTGTATTAGAGGCTTTTCAGCGGTACGACAATGGTGAAAAAATCGTTGAGATTCTGAACTATCTCAACGAAAAAGGCGTTCGTAATATGCTGGGTGGAAAACTGACGTGCAGCAGCATGAACACCATGTTGAAGAATCGCCGTTACATTGGAGAGCTTTCTTTCCGAGATACCGTTGTGCCAGATGCGATTCCTGCCATCGTCCCGAAAGACCTGTTTGACCGTGTTCAGAAGCGTCTGGAGAAAAACAAGCGCGCACCAGCTCGCGGAAAGGCAGATGAGGAATACTTATTGACCACCAAGCTGTTCTGTGGCAAGTGTGGAGCATTGATGTTTGGCGAAAGCGGAACAAGTGCCACCGGACGAACCTACTATTACTATAAATGTGCTACTGCCAAGCGGCGCAAAGGCTGCAATAAGAAAACCGTACAGAAAGACTGGCTCGAAAGTTTGGTCGTCCAAGAGACGATGAAGCTGATTCAGGATGATGCCATGATTGAACGGATCGTTCAACTGGTTATGGATTTTCAGAACCAAGAGAACACCACGATTCCGCTCTTGGAAAAGCAGCTCCGAGAGGTGGACAGGAAACTGGACAACCTGATGAAAGCAATCGAGGAGGGCTTATTTACCCGGACGACCAAGGAGCGTCTGGATGCCTTGGAAGCTCAGAAGGATGAACTGACTGCCAAAATTGCTGACGAGAAGTTAAGAAAGCCATCCTTCAATGCCGATTTCATCCGGTTCTGGCTGATGAAATTCAGAAAGTTCGATATATCGCAGCAAAAACAGCGCAAAGCACTGATTGAGATTTTTGTGAACGCGATTTTCCTGTATGATGACCGGATGCTGATTACGTTCAACTACAAGGATGGTTCTCAAACCATCCGCTTTGAGGATGCCTTGACTGCTGCTGAAGCAGTGGGAAATAGTTCGGATTTGTCCAGCTCTGCTCGATATGACAAAAAGCCACGATGAACCGTTTACAAATGCGGTTTCGTCGTGGCTTTATTTGTTGCCAGTCCCCTGAGATCCGGCTGGAAGATGCCTTATTTGTGCGTTACCGTCTCAAAAACTGTCCCTGCGCTAAAGGGCAAATAGAGATATTATGTCCGGCAAAATCAAAGCCAAACGATACGATTCCCTATCCAGTGCATTAGCAGATATAGATGCGGAGGAACCAGATGCTTGATTTAGTGCTGACCAATCAGTTCAAAAAAGATTTGAAGCGAATCCGTAAACGAGAATACAAACTCCAACTGCTGGATGAGGTATTAAAAAACCTGCAAAACGAAATACCACTAGATGAAAAATATCGTGACCATGCCTTAATTGGCGATTATATAGGATTTAGGGAATGTCATATTTTACCAGATTGGCTGCTGATATACGCCATAGATCACGGACAATTAATCCTCACAGCTTCACGAACAGGTACTCATTCAGATTTATTTTGATCGATATGAGGCTAGTAGAAAACTCAGCTCATAAACTAAAGCAAGGCTCGGATTTGAGCATTTTCTCAAATTCGAGCCTCTTTATTTTGCGTAAAATTCAAGTTGTAATCTTATATTCATCAAACATTTTCTATAAAAAGAAAAATTCTTGATATAGTAGACAATTGCATCTCAAAATATGCGACCTTTTCAACCACACCTTTACGCTTCTTGAAATGTGCTTTTAGATTCAATAACTTTAGCAATTATTAGAATGTATTTTCTAACTGCAAACTCATCACATATATCTCATCTTTTACTATGAATAACGAAATCATAATCTCATAAGTCTATCAAGAAAAAGTCATTCATTAGTATAATAATTATAAGTACATTTTATCATATTTTCAATATTATACTTCCATAAATCACAACTTTTTCCATTAGCATCTTTATGCCCCATTTTTGGACATCCTCCCATGCAAATAGGTAATAGCCGACATTCTTTACAATCAGAATCATCAAACGGCGTCCTATTTATCCATTTTAATAGGTTATTATTTTGATCTTCATCTTCTAAATTTTCATATTCTGTTATGTTTGAAAAACTTTCTTTTTTATCTCCAACTTCACACCAGCACTTATACATATCACCATCCGAATCAATTGAAAATGAATTATAATTGCAAGCGCTACAATAAGTAAGTTTCCGCGATGGATATATCACACTCTCATTTTTCAGACCAGCTTTCTGCATCATATTTTGGATATCTAATACAATATTGGAATACTCTTCTTTTGAAAAACAATTATCAGTATATCCTTCACAAGAACATGTATAAGGAAGAACATGACCAAAAGCTACTCTGACTTTGTTTATCTCATTTTCTTTAAGGCACTTCAAAAAATCATCCATTTTAGGATAATTAACTTTATCTATATTGACACGTATCGTCACATTCAATCCAACATTAATTGCATTCTTTACTCCTTGAAGGATTTTTTCAAACGATCCTGTTTTACCATCTTTTAATACTCGTCTAGAATCATGCACTTCTTTTTCTCCATCCAGAGTAATTTGAATTGCATCTAGTTTCATTTTTTTCAGACGAACAGCATACTCTTCATTTAACAAATAGCCATTAGTAATCATAGTCTGCTTATAGTCACACTTCTTGTCTTTTGTTATTTCGCCAATACGTTCAGACAATTTCTCAATCATGTCTAAAGCCAATAACGGTTCCCCACCATACCAATTTATCTCCAATGTAGACGAATCGTTCAATTTACTTGCTAAATATTTTAATACGGAGTTTTGAACTTTTTCAGACATTAACCCTGGCTTTCGATTTTCGAAACAATATTTGCAGGCAAGATTACAGTCCATTGTTGGAGCTAGTGTGATTGACATATGATTTTGATCATACTTAGCTCTATAATGCTGATTTTTCAAATTTTCAAATTCATCAATCGATTTAGGTACAACAAATCCAACCTCCTCTAATTCTTCAATTATTTTTTTTCTACTTCAGAAAAATCTTTTTGTCCAGACTGCAATTTTTCCAGAACATTAGTATAATCTTTATTTACTTCCGCTAACGCGCAACTCTTTGAATTAAATATTAAAACATTTTCTTCATCCAATTGTAAAAAGAAATTGTACTTAGAAGCTTTCATTTATTTTCTACCTCAATCTATAGTGATATTTCCATTAACACTATACAAGCAAATCTCATTATGTTGATTCATTTTAGACAGTACATTAGATTTGCTCTCTTCATTATTCCATAACATCTTATTTCTCCTCACACGTCCATTAACACTTTTCAAGACCATGTGAACATCCATTATAGAAGATCGACACCTCTTAAAGATAATATTCCCATTCTGATTTTTCATACGTGAGTTACCCAGCATAGATTCTATCAATAGAACATTACCGTTTTCGCTCAAAACCTCCAATGAGTCATACGTTATCTTTTTCAAGCCAACATTCCCTGTTTTAGTTTTAATTGTTCCATTAAAAAAAACAGTATCTGCCATTTCAACATTTCCATTACTAGATTCAACTTCTAAACAATCATACTGATTCCCTCGCAAAACAATATTACCATTTAGTGTTTTGATATCTATATTACTAATTTGCTTTGGAATCCTAATTGTAATCTGAAACTCAACTAAATCAGAGTCCACCAGTTCTTCTAATTTTAATGCTGTATCCAATTTTTTTATGTCAAAAGGCACATCTTTATTACCACCTATTTTTTTATACAATAAGCTCAATGCTATATTTTCTTCATCACTGTAAATAAGCTGTACATTTGCATTTTTCAACAATACTTCTAGCGTTTTGATTTTATTAAGATCAGGATTGCTGCCGAAACAACGGGTTTTCCCTGATACCACTTTTTCTTTGATTTGGGAATTACGGTTTCTGTCTTTCTGTTTCCTGCCAGTTCAAATAAATGATTCGTCATCCTTCTACTACCTCCGATTTCTCGGTTATTACTTCATCCTTCATACGGGGATCTATCTGTTCATTAATAGTCTGACTGACGATATTACAGAAAATAACCAGGATTCCTGACATCATACAAAGCAGCATCAGCAGATTGTAATCATGATATCTGGCACTCTCATAGGACAGAGCTCCGATTCCGGGATAAGAGAATACACTTTCTACCACATAGGTTCCTCCAAGTACATGGGGGACTGCAATGGCCATAATACTCAGATAAGCAGGCATTACATTTCGGACACAATGTCTGAACATAAGCTTTTTCTTATCCAGGCCTTTTGCCTTTGCCAAAAGTACATAATCTGCGCGAACCTCTTCAAGGATCTTATTTCGGATCATGTAAGCATAATACCATAAATGCTCCATGACCACGATGGTCAGAGGCATGATCAAATGCAGCACTCTGTCACCGATATCTCCTGCATTTCCTGTACTGTAAGCACCACTGCTTGGCAGGATCTTAAGATTTACGGAAAAAACAAGGATCAGGATCAGAGCCATCCAAAACTCAGGAATACAACTGGATATGGTTCCCAGCTTACACAGGATCCGGTCTGCCAGCCGGTTTTCGTACCAGGCACACAGAATTCCCAGGAGCAAGGCTCCGGCAAACATAATGATAAATCCGATTCCTCCAAGTACAAGTGTATTGCCAATACGGCCGCCGATCACTTCTACCACATCCTGTTTATATTTAAATGAAATTCCAAATTCTCCATGAAAGGCATTTTTTACCCACTTCACATACTGCACAGAAATCGGTTCGTTCAATCCCAGTTTTCCCATAGCCCATTCACGTTCTTCCGGACTCATCTTCTCTGTACGGTCACCATAATAGGAGATCAGCGGATCTCCCGGTGCAAGACGGGCTACATAAAATACAGCTACAGACAATATAAATACTGAGATCAGGAATATCAGGCATTTTTTACCATAGTAGACTAACTTTTTTTGTCTCATTATATACTGCACCCCTTTCCTTCAGCCGGAAGCATTGCAAAATGTCCGGGTGACACTTCTGTCCACACGCTGTTTTCCATTCCTTCCCCATCATAGTACTGCAGAACTCTTTTTCTTTCCCTAATTGGGTCCGGAACAGGAATTGCATACTCGTTGGGAAATCACTATAAACCGGCGGCACTTTTTCTATGCAATTTTGCCATTTTCGCTGCTGTTGAGATTCTCACAAAATGTTTTTTCGAGGTTTGATCTCTTATGATGACTAAGCTGAAGGATTTTTTACATAAGCGGCCCTCTGCGTGGTACATGGCGTATCTTCCGGTCTATCTGCTGCTGTTTTTCCTTGTGGAACGGCTGGTGCCCTCCACCTGTGATTACTGGGTCAGCTATCTACCGCTGGACGACCTGATCCCATTCTGCGAATACTTTGTGGTATTCTACTGTATGTGGTATCCGCTGCTCATTGCCACTGCCATCTATCTGTTTGCCAATGATGACCGCAGCTTCCGGCTGTACGGGCTTTTTATCATTATCAGCTTTACCGGCACGCTGCTGTTCTGCCTCATCTTCCCCAATGGTCAGGATCTTCGTCCCACCACATTCAGCGATCCCAACTTTTTCACCTGGCTGGTTGGTCGGTTATACAGTGCCGATACCAACACCAATGTTATCCCCAGTATGCACGTACTGGGCTGCATGGCAGCCGTTTTTGGGCTGTTCCGCTGCCGCAGCACCCCTCGCTGGGCAAAAATCAGTGTAATTATTCTCACTTTGCTCATCAATGCCTCCACGGTTTTCATCAAGCAGCACAGTATCCTCGATGTCATTATCGCACTCATTGTCAGCATCGCACTGTACTTTGTAGTATTCGTTTGGCTGGATAAATACATCAAGCCCACTCCGCTGCCTCTGCCGGAGGACGAAAAAGCCTGATTCAGCAAAATAGCGCAGGTTCCCCCGACCATCACGGCCAGGGGAACCTTTTCTGTTGCCGTAGCCGCACTGTCCGTCCGTAGCTGCAAAACCCCGCCCTTGCGGGCGGGGAACGAAGCTTTCCGGCTACATTGCAATATTTTTTATGTCGGGGTGAGCGTCCATAAACGCAAGGATCTCCTCAAAGCTGATCTCCCGATTGAATTTGATGGTCAAGCCGTAGTTCACGGTGCCGTCGCCGTTGTGGGTGATATGGCTGCCGATGACCGAGACCTCCATCTTGCGAAGCTCGGCAAGGAAGGCGTCCCGCAGCTCCGGCGTATCCTTCATGGTGATGTTGATATCACGGGTGGCAAGGGCATCATTGCCGATATTGAATTTATGCATGATGCTCTGCATGAGAATAATGATAATGGTGGTGGCAATACCGATGGGGTACATTCCCGCGCCGATGGCAAGACCGATGCCGGCAGTCGCCCACACGCCGGCCGCCGTGGTCAGCCCCTTTAGGGTGCTGCCGTTACGGTAAATGACGGCAAGACCGATAAAGCTGATGCCGCTGACGACCTGCGCTGCAATGCGGGCGGGATCGGCGCCGCGGTCGCCGGAGAAAAATGCCCCGTCCACCGAAAGGTCGGCAAAGGCATATTTGGAAACGATCATGATCAGGGCGGAGGCGCAGCACACCAGACAGTGGGTACGGATCCCCGCCTCCTTCAGTCGCTTGGTACGCTCGAAACCGATGGCGCCGCCGCAGAGCGTGGCAACCAGTACGCGGCACAAAAAGGCAAGCTGGTAGCCCCACGGCATCGCTTCGTTCATGCGGGTGATGAGATCTGTCATAAAGTGAAGCCTCCTTCGAGAAAAATGGTCCGAATTCATGCCGGATTGTATCACATATTTTCTAAAGCTGCAATATTCGTGCGGGATTCCGCAGCCGGCAGGCGGCGAACGCTCCGCTTTGTCTTGTGCTGCCCTTGCGGGCAGCCCTCGCCCGCTCTGCGCCCGCTGCCCTATCGGAATTTCTCCCTTTTTTCGTTATTCCAGTTCATCGATCTCCCGCAGCCACAGGGCGGCGGAAGCATCGCTGGGCATACGCCAGTCACCGCGGGGGGAAAGGGTCACAGAACCGACCTTGGGGCCGTCGGGAAGGCAGCTTCGTTTGAACTGCTGCTGGAAGAACCTCCGGCAGAAGGTGCGCAGCCATTTCAGAATAACAGCGCGGTCATAGCACCCGGCAAAGGCGTTCTCCGCAAGATAGAGGAGCTTTTGCGGTGGACAGCCATAGCGAATGAAGTGGTACAGGAAGAAGTCATGCAGCTCGTAGGGGCCCACCAGATCCTCGGTTTTTTGTGCGATTCTTCCGCCCTCATCGGCAGGCAGCAGCTCCGGGCTGACCGGCGTATCCAGAATATCATAAAGCACGGCGGCAAGGGCTTCATCGCCGCAGGTTTCGGCAGCATGGCGCACCAGATACCGCACCAGTGTTTTGGGAATAGAGCCGTTTACGCCGTACATTGACATATGGTCGCCGTTATAGGTTGCCCAGCCCAGCGCCAGCTCCGAAAGATCGCCGGTGCCCACCACAATACCGTTTTCCTGGTTGGCTATGTCCATCAGCACCTGCGTACGCTCCCGTGCCTGCGCATTTTCATAGGTGGTGTCGGTCACACTCTCGTCGTGCCCGATATCCTTAAAATGCTGCCGTACCGCTGCTGCAATGGAAACGGTGCGCAGCGTCACGCCCAGCTTTTCACAAAGAAGCTCGGCATTGGAGCGGGTGCGGTGGGTGGTACCGAAGCCCGGCATTGTCACAGCGATCATATCGGTACGGGGACGCCCCAGAAGATCCAACGCACGCACCGCAACCAGCAGCGCCAGGGTGGAATCCAAGCCGCCGGAGATCCCCAGTACCGCACAGGGGCAGCCGATATGCTCCAGGCGGCGGCGCAGCCCCTCCGCCTGCATGGTCAGGATCGCTTCGCAGCGCTGTTTCCGCTCGGCGCTGTCCGCAGGGACAAAGGGGTGCGGATCGATCAAGCGGGTCAGGGGGGTCACCTCGGCAGGCAGCGAGAACGGGATAATGGTATAGCCGGCAGAATCCGCAGCCCGCCACGTGTTGGTGCGGCGGCGCTCAGCGGTCAAGCGGTGGACATCTATTTCAGTAACGATCATCTCATTGGTGAACAGAGCGGTTTCCGCCAGCAGCCTGCCGTTTTCCGCAATCAGATCATGCCCGGCAAACACCATGTCAGTGGTGGATTCACCCCGTCCGGCATCGGCATACAGATAGCCTGCCATCAAACGGGCGCTTTGACCGGTGATCAGCTCGCGGCGATACTCCGCCTTACCGATGGTTTCATCGCTGGCAGAACAGTTGGCAATGACCGTAGCGCCTGCCATGGCATGGCGGGTGCTGGGCGGCAGCGCCACCCACAGGTCCTCGCAAATTTCCACAGCAAGCTTATATTCCGGCAGCTCGCGGCAGCAGAACAGAAGGTCGGTGCCGAAGGGGATCTGCTGCCCCAGCAGTGAGATAGCTTTGGTTTCGGCAGGAGCAGGGGTAAACCAGCGTGCCTCGTAAAACTCGCCGTAATTCGGCAGATTGCTCTTGGGCACCACCCCCAAAATCTTCCCGCCATGCAGCACAGCGGCACAGTTATACAGCTTTCCCTCGACCTCCAGCGGCAGTCCGGCTACCGTCGTCATCGGCAAGCCTGCGCTGACGGCAAGCAGCGTCTGCAATGCGTGCAGCGCTCCCTGCTGCAAAACCGGCTGCAGCAGCAGATCACCGCAGGTATAGCCGGTCAAGCCCAGCTCCGGCAGCACCAAAAGGCGAACGCCCGCCGCCGCAGCTCTTTGCATGGCAGCGACGCTTTGCTCCGCATTGTAGCGGCAATCGGCGACCCGCAAAGCGGGGCTTGCCGCAGCGACCTTGATAAATCCGTATTTCATGGCTTGATACCGGCAGACTCGACTGCCTCCTCCTTGAAAGAAAAATGGAAAGGACGGGATTTGTCCGCAGCTTTTGCAGACCCTTTAAAATTATTATATCATTTTTAGCTCGCTTGTAAAGGCGGCTTCCCTTGACTTTTGGCAGCCGAAATAGTATAACTTTTATATTATTTTTATATGGAGAAAGAAGACCCCCCTATGCCTGAACCAAAAGCACTTCTCATTATCTGTCCGCTGGTTTTTCTTGCCGGCTTTGTTGATGCCATTGCCGGTGGCGGCGGACTGATCTCTCTGCCTGCCTACCTGCTGGCGGGATTGCCTCCTTATCAAGCCATTGCCACCAATAAAATGAGCTCCACCATGGGCACCACTGCCTCCACGCTCCGTTACCTGAAAAACGGCTATGTGGATTGGCAGGCGGCGCTGCCCTGCATGGTTATGGCAATCCTCGGCGCCAATCTCGGCGCACGCCTCATTCTGCTTGTTCCGCAGCAGTATATCCGCTACCTGCTGCTTGCCACCCTGCCGGTGGTTGCCGTAGTAGTGCTGCGGCGCAAGCCTGCCCCCGCCGGAGAAATGCCGCCAAGCACCATTCCCCGCAGCTGCCAGCTGATCCTTGCCGCAGTGCTTTCTCTTGTCATCGGGCTGTATGACGGTCTGTACGGCCCCGGCACCGGCACCTTTTTGCTGATGCTGTACACCGGCTTGTGCAAAATGACACTGGAGCGTGCCAGCGGCACCGTCAAGCTCGTCAATCTTTCCTCCAACGCCACTAGCTTGGTTCTGTTCTTGGTTAAGGGACAGGTGCTGGTGGTGTTGGGGCTGATCTCCGGCGGCTTCTGCCTGCTGGGGCATGTGATTGGTTCCGGCATGATGATGAAGAACGGCAGCAGGATCGTGCGTCCGGTCATCATTACGGTGCTGGTGCTTCTGTTCATCAAGGTCATCAGTGATATTGCGGCGGGCTGACCGCCGGAAAGGAATTCTGCTATGAGTAAAATACAATGGAAAGGCTCCACCCTGCTGGCGCCGGTACCTGCCGCCTTGGTAAGCTGCGGTACAATGGAGAACCCCAATGCCCTGACCGTTGCATGGACAGGCATCACCTGCAGCGACCCGCCCATGACCTATATTTCAGTGCGTCCGGAACGCTATTCCTATGAGATCATTAAGAATTCGGGCGAGTTCGTTATCAACCTGACTACCGGCGCTATGGCGCGCGCCACCGATTTCTGCGGAGTCCGCTCCGGCAGAGAAATGGATAAACTTGCCGCTGCCGGACTGACGGCGGAACCGGCAAACGGGGTCTCTGCACCGGTTATTGCCCAAAGCCCGCTGTCGCTGGAATGTAAGGTTCGGCAAATCATTCCGTTGGGTAGCCATGATATGTTTTTAGCCGAAATCGTTGCGGTGGATGTGGAGGAAAAGCTGCTGGACGAGGCAGGTAAGCTGCGTCTGGAAAAGGCAGGGCTGATGGCGTATTCTCATGGGGAATACTTCGCCATGGGCAAAAAAATCGGTTCCTTCGGCTATTCCGTCCGTAAAAAGCGCCCCAAAAATCCCAATGGGAAAAAGAAAAAATGATCTGCGCGATGCCGCTCTCCCGCCGGAGGGTGGCATCGTTCTTTTTTTCTCCCCCGCACCTACTAAAAAGAGAGCCTCTCCCTCTGCGGAAAGACTCCCTTTGTTTTATCCTGTTTTGGTTTAGTTCTGCTTCATTTCGGCGACCATCGCCTTCAGCTCGGCAAGCGCCTTGGGGTCGCTTTTTTCCCAGCTGAATTCGGCGTCGTTGCGGCCAAAGTGACCGTATGCTGCCGTCTTGCCGAAGATGGGCGCATGCAGCCCCAGCTTTTCGATGATTCCCGCCGGGCGGAGATCGTAATTGCGCTCGATCCAATGGAAAATGTCCGCTTCGGGAATGGCATTGGTGCCGGCGGTCTCTACATAGATGGAAACGGGGCGCGCCACACCAATGGCATAGCTGAGCTGGATCTCGCAGCGGTGGGCAGCTCCCGCCTCCACAATGGTCTTGGCAATATTTCTTGCCATATACGCTGCAGAGCGGTCCACCTTTGTGGCGTCCTTGCCGCTGAAGGCGCCGCCGCCGTGACGGGCGTAGCCGCCATAGGTATCCACAATGATCTTGCGGCCGGTCAACCCGGTATCTGCAGCAGGGCCGCCCAGTACAAAGCGACCGGTGGGATTGATGTAATACTTGGTCTCATCGTCCAGCATTTCGGCGGGGATACAGGGCTTGATGACCCGCTCGATCATATCCTGGCGGAGCGTTGCGGGGTCGATATCCTCATCGTGCTGAGTGGAAAGCACCACTGTGTTGATGCGGACGGGCTTGCCGTTTTCATATTCTACCGTAACCTGTGCCTTGCCATCGGGGCGAAGGTAGCCCAGTTCACCGCTTTTGCGGACTGCGGCAAGCCGGCGGGTAATGCGATGCGCCAGCGTAATGGGCAGGGGCATCAGCTCCGGCGTTTCGTCGCAGGCAAAGCCGAACATCATGCCTTGATCTCCGGCGCCGAGTCCGTCAGTATCAATGGCTTCCTTGGCTTCCAGCGCCAGATCGACACCCTGGGCGATATCCGCCGACTGGGTGTGCAGCGAGCAACTGATCTCACAGGTATCAGCATCAAAGCCATACTCGGGCTTGGTATAGCCAATCTCCCGAATGACCTTGCGTGCGATCTCGATGTAATTTACCGTTGCCGAGGTCGTTATTTCTCCCATGATGTGCACCGCACCGGGCTCTGCGGTGGTTTCGCAGGCGCAGCGGGAATAGGGATCAACAGCGAGCAGGGCGTCCAGTACACCATCGGAGATTTGATCGCAGATTTTGTCAGGGTGACCTTCGGTCACCGACTCGGACGTAAACAGCGTTCTCATGCGTCTTTCCTCCATAATTCGGTTTTTCGCCGCCCGCAGGCGGCAGAATATCGGCAATACCTGCCGAATACTTTGGGACTTCCCCATTCTACACAATAGTGTGTTCCGTTTCAAGTGCTTTTCCAAAAAAACCTATGGCATTTTGTGCTTTTTGTCCAAAATAAATCCGTCCTCTGCTTTCTCTACCTTGCAGCACCTAAAAAAGTGCCTTTGCTCATCGGCAGTGGGGCAAAGCAGGCGTCCGCACCCGGCTGCGGAAGAAAACGCACAGAAAAGCGCACCTTCCGGCGCGCTTCCGGTTTGTGATATTACTGTGCGTTGGCAGCAGTATTGCCGTCGTTTTCCCCGTGGAGAATTCTGTCCAGCTCCTCGCGGCGGGCTTTACGATACTCGTAATACCGCTGAAGCTGCTCCCGCATCGGCAGATCGGTGTGCAGCGCCAAAAAGAAGTGCTGTTTTCCCTTCGCTCTGCCCTCCTTGAGATAGGCTTTCAGCTCCTCGTAGCGGACCACTACATTCTTCTCGCGGGCAAAGGTCCTTATCTTCACCATCAGATGCGTGGAGTAAACAAAGTCGATGGCAAAGACGCCGAAGAATACCCCGATGACAAAGGAAAATGCCAGATTGCGGGAAAGCCAATCCAGCGCCCGTAAGATATAGGGATCGACAAGAAAATAGTAAGCTGCGCCCATTACCGCCCAAATTGCCGAAAACAACGGACAGATCAGTCCGTCAATATTTCCCCAGCGGCGGCTGTAATCCCACAGACGGGCATGCATCACCTTCAGCGTCATGATCCCGGCGATATACTCGATGGCGGTCATGGCGGCTGCCATCAGCAGCAGCATCAGAATATTGTTCCACAAGGCGCTGCCGCCCTGCCTGCTTTCTGCCAGACGGGAGACCAGATACAAAATACAAAGCCCCGTACCGTACAACGGCACATAGGGTCCCACCATAAAGCCGGGGTTGATCCATTTGCGCTCCGGGTTATTGCCGGAGAGAAAACGCCGGAACAAAAGCTCCAGCACCCAGCCCAGCGAGGAGCCGATAAAGAACAGAAAAGCCAGCTTCAAAAAGGTATTCATACACCCTCCCTGATGAAATGCGGTCATGTAATGCTGTGAGCGTTATTATAGCATATTTTCCGGAATGGTTCAACTCGGCAGGCGCTGCGGCAGGTTTCTCGCCGAACAATGTTTTTTGCCTTTTCCGCTGCCCTTGCTGCCCCCTTGAAGCAAAAAAACGCCCGAAGGCGTTTTTTATTTGGTGGAGACGCACGGGCTCGAACCGTGGACCTCCTGCGTGTGAAGCAGGCGCTCTGACCAGCTGAGCTACGCCTCCGATGCCTGTATATTATACACCACCCGCGGCAATAAGGCAATCCCTTTTTTTAAAAAATATGCCTTACGCTTTGCCGTCGGGGTAATCCGGCATGGGAATGAGCAGAGAGGCAAGAAACAAGATACACTCAAACAATGTGCCCGTCACCAGAATCTCCCATGCTCCGATGCCCTGCGGCACCGGATTGACGCGGGTAATCAGAATATTGGCAACCGCCGCCATGCTGTACAGCAGCAGCAAGATTCGTACCGTCACACCGCGCACCCGGCGCTGGGCGATCCATATGATTCCTGCGCCCAGCCCGATCACGCCGACAACAAGTGACACAATGAGCACCGCCAGCTGGAGCTGTCCTGCTCCACGCAGGTGATACAGCACCGTACCGACGACCTTTGCCAGCCCGTACAGCGTGCAGAATACCATTAACGTACGCTTTGCAGCCATTTTTCTCTCCTTTATTGGATCATCAGATAAAAAGATCTCTGTCGCTGGGTGTCAGATCACCGAAGGTCTCCATATCGCCGGTGAGCAGCGCCATGGTGCCCTTATACAGCAGCATCGGGTCATTGAGAAAGCGGCGGCGCACCTGTCCGCACTCCTCCTCGGTGGGCAGAAAAAGCGTCAGGCTCATCAAATCGCTACCGATATCGGTGATGGTGAGGGTGATTTGCCAGCCGTCCCCTACCTGATTGATCTGCACCTTGTTCTCCCTTTGACGGCGCAGCAGAGTCAGCATATCGTCCAATGCACACTGCGCACGCTGCCGCACGGCAGGCGGCAGCTTATCCCGAAAGGTATCCGACAGTGCCCTGCCCTCTTCGGACAGAACATAGCAGCCGTCCTGCTGCGGCTGAAGATGTCCCATGCGAATCAGCAATTTGGCGGCTTCGGCAAACTCAAAATAATTGACCAGCGACTGTCGCTGCAGAACCTCATTCACCTGCGCCAATGTGACCGGTCGGTCCGCTTCCCGAAAGATATAGCAAAGGAGCATTTGCACCTGCTCCGGCGTGGTCACACTGCCGGGGCGCACCCCTTCGGTAAAAAAATTCTGTTCCATTTACTGCCTCCTGCCTTAATCCGTAAGGAAGCCGGCTGCGGCAACCGCTTCGGTAATCCGGGCGGTAAATTCCTCCGCCAGACGCTCGCCCAATGCGATGACCTCCTCGTTTTCCGGCTGTTCGCACAGCTTGGCAAAGATCTCGCCCTCGCTGCGGGGGGAGCGGCGGGTCTCATTGAGAGTGTATAAGGTAAAGGCTCTCGCATCATGGACCGTATGCGCCAGCTCCGGCGACTGCTGCTCCAGCAGCTCTGCAAAGCGGCTTTGCACCGACTGGCTCAGCAGGGTGTTTTCTACCTGCTGCTCCAGCTCGTTTTCCACCAGAAAGGAGAGCAGCACCCATTGCTGGGCGGCATAGTCCCCCTGCACGGGCATAGCAAGAAAGAGGCGGTAAAGCGCCTCTCCCAGCCGGTGCGCACGCTCCAGATTGCCGTTTTCCTGCTGGCGGCGGTATTCCCTTGCCGCCTTCTCCCCTTCGGAAAGGGGCGGTTCTTCTGTATTCTGTCGATAGATCTTAATATCCTCTGTCACGCCGGTTACCTCCCTCTCCTTTTCCGCTTTCTGCGGGGTCAGATCTGTTCCAACGCCTCGGTCAATGCCTGCGCCAGCTGGTCGGGGCAGCTGGTGGGACGCAGCCCGCAGCGAATGCCCTGCAAGCGGCTGATAACCTCCCCGGCGGGCTGTCCGACGACCAAAGCACTCAGTCCCTTGGTGTTGCCGTTGCAGCCGCCGGTGAACTGTACCTGGCGGATCACGCCGGTCGTCTCGTTGATGTCAATATCAATGGCGCGGGAACAGACGCCCTTGGGTTCGTAATAAAAATGCATGGTATAAGCCTTTCTTTTGATGGATTTTCTCTATTATAACCTTTTTTGCAGGGGAAAAGCAACCTCCGTGCGGGAATTTGATTTTTGTGTTCTCATTAAGATTTGTTTGTGGTATAATTGTGGCTGAAATATGGCTTCCGAGCACCAAAGCCGCTGCTTTGGGAAGAGACGCCCGCAGGGCTGCCCGCCTACGGCGGGCAAGACGGGCGAAGCCCGTCTGTTTCGGCGCAGCCGAAACGCCCTGCGGGCGGTGCCCCCACGGAAGCCGGAGCCTATACAGCCAAAAGGAGGAGAGCCGCTATGCCGTACGAGATCGATTTCGGGGTGTGGGGCAGCATATTTGCCGTCCCTGCCGCCGTTGCCGACCGCTACCTGAAATTCTGCACCGAGGGGCAGCTTAAGGTGCTGCTGCTGGCACTGCGGCAGGGACAAAGCCCTGTGGATACCACCGGTATTGCCGCACGGCTGGGGCTGTCTGAAGCCGAGGTAAATGATTGCCTGCAATACTGGCAGGAGGCGGAGCTTTTTACTCCCTGTACCGCCCCCGCACCGCAGCCGGTAGTACCCCAATCCTCCCAAGCCGCCCCACCTGCCGTACCCTTCCCTGCTGCCATGCAGGAGACCGCCAATGGGCAGACCATTACCACCGTGCGGGCAAGGGGACATCTTTCTCCCGCAGAGATCAACACGCTGCTGCGGCAGGACAAGCAGTTTTCTGCATTAACGGCGGAGCTGGAATCGGCGCGGGGCGAAGTGCTTTCCGCCAGTGAGCGGGAGGTCCTCGCCTATCTGTACGGCTCGTTGGAGCTTTCCCCCGACTATCTGCTGGTAACTGCCGCCTACTGCCGTAACAAGGGGAAAACAAAGCTGGGTTATCTGGAGAAAACGGTAGCAGGCTGGTTGAAGGAAGGTGTCGACACCTACGAAAAGGCAGAGGAGAAGATTATGTGGCTGACCCGCCAAGAGAACGATGAGCAGCGGATCCGCCGACTGTTCGGTTTGCCGGAGCGGGCGCTGACCGCCAAAGAAAAGGCGTGTGTGGCACGCTGGTGCGGCGAATACATGTCGCCGGAAGATCTGCTGAAACTTGCCTATGACCGCGCAGTAGACGCCACCGGTAAGGTCTCCTTTGCCTACATAGACAAAATACTGGCAGCATGGGCAGCCAAGGGGATCACCACCGTTGAAGCCGCCGAAGCCGAGCGCAGCGCTGCACAAAAGGCTTCCGATGGAGATTACTCCTTTGATATAGGGGAAGCCATGCGTATTATGGAACAGAACGCCAACGGATAAGAAAGGACGCCAACTTATGGGAGATAATGCCTATCGTGAAGTGACCGAGCTGCTGGCGCGCCGCCGCCGCCGTGCGGAGGAGGACGCCGACCTTCGGCGAGATGAATTGTACGGCAGTCTGCCCCGACTGCGGCAGTTTGATGCCGAAATCGCCGGAGTATGCCGTCAGATGACTGCCGCGGCGCTGGAGGGCGAGCCGACCGAAAAATACCACGCTGCACTGGAGCGGATCAAGCAGGAGCGCCGGCAGACGCTGGCGGAAGCCGGCATTGCCGAGGACCTGCTGCTCCCCCGATATACCTGCCCGCTGTGCGGAGATACCGGCTTTGTGGACGGCAGGCGCTGCCGCTGCCTGCAGCAGCTTTTGCGGGAGAGATCCGTTGCTGCACTGCCGGCAGGGCTTTTGTCGGACTGCCGCGGCTTTGCGGATTTTGATCTGAGCTACTACAGCGATACCGCCGAGGGAGGAAAGCTCTCCCCGCGGGAAGCGATGAGAAATATCCTTGCCTACTGCCGCCGCTACGCCGAAAATTTCGGCAAAAGCTCCGGCAATCTGCTGTTTACGGGACGAACCGGTCTGGGAAAGACCTATCTTTCCGCCTGCATTGCACAGGAGGCGGCGGCAAAGGGCTTTTCCGTCCGGTATTATCCGGCGCAGGCGCTTATTGATTGCTTTGAGCGGGTGCGCTTTAACCGCAACGCCACTCCCGATGATATGACCGCCATGCGGGAAATCCTCTCCTGCGACCTGTTGATTCTGGACGATATGGGAGCGGAATTTGCCACGGCATACAGCCAGTCGGTACTGTATCAGGTCATCAATGACCGCATGACCGAGTGCCGCCCCACCATCATCAGCACCAATCTTGACCTGACAGCCATGGGCAAAATATATAACGAGCGTATCCTTTCCCGCCTGATCGGCAGCTACACCATGTTCCGCTTTGTCGGCAAGGATATCCGCCAGCAGAAGCTGGCGCGCGCCCGCGGGGAGGCTGCCGTATGAGCCAGTTTGAACGCACCGCCCTGTTGCTGGGCGAGGACGCCATTCAAGCTCTTGCGCAGAAGCGGGTCGCCGTCTTTGGGCTGGGCGGCGTGGGCAGCTGGTGCTGCGAGGCGCTGGGGCGTGCCGGTGTAGGGCAGCTTGCCCTTATCGACCACGACACGGTGAGCGAAAGTAACATAAACCGTCAACTGGTGGCGCTGCATTCCACCATCGGGCTGCCGAAGGCAGCGGTGATGGCGGCACGGCTGCGGGATATCAATCCTGCTATCCGTGTGACCGGGTATCCCATTTTTTATATGCCGGAAAACGCCGATCTGATTGATCTTTCCGGCTTTGACTGTATTGTGGACGCCATCGATACCGTCACCGCCAAGCTGCACCTGATTCAAACGGCGAAGGCGCTGGGCGTTCCCATCATCAGCAGCATGGGCACCGGCAATAAGCTGCATCCCGACCTGCTGACTGCCTGCGACATCAGCAAAACGACCACCTGCCCGCTGGCACGGGTGATGCGGCGGGAGCTGCGTGCCCGCGGCATTGAGCATCTGCGGGTGGTGTATTCCACCGAGCCGCCCCGAACGCCCAAAAACCGCGGTACCGCACCTGTCCCGGGGCAATCTCGTCCCAAGGACACCCCCGGCAGCAGTCCGTGGGTGCCCTCCAGCGCCGGTCTGCTGATCGCCGCCGAGGTGGTTGCTCGGCTGTTGGGAGAAGCGGAGTGGTGAAAGAGAAAATGAACCAATTGAATTTTGTAGAGGTAACCGAAAATGAAGTGTCTGGTTTTATTAGCTGGCTGCGGACTTGGTGATGGCTCATGCATTGAAGAAGTCATTCTAACATATGCAGCGCTTGACAAATATGGTTGTGATTACACGCCTGTTGCAGAAGCTCTCTCCGTTCAATCGGTCAACCACTTGACGGAGCAGTTGGCAGAAAAGCGGAATATTCTTTTAGAAGCTGCCCGCATTGGCAGAGGACGCATAGAAGATATTCGTGAGATTGAATTTGACGAATACAATGCGTTAATTATCCCCGGCGGGATCGGTTTGCTGCGCAATTATAAGAATTCTAATGCGATAGAGGCGTGCGTCACTCATTTTATCAGCAAAAAGAAGCCCATCGTTACCATGTGTGCGGGAATTGACTTCCTGCGGAGCTTTTGGGAAGGTAGTCTGTTGGCATCTGAAGCGAAAGAACTATCTGCGGAAGAATTCTGTTTTGACGCTGACAATAATATCTATTACACTCCCGCCTTTAGGAAAACCGGCAGCTGTTATACGGCGCTATCAGGTATTGATTCCATGATCTATGCGTTAAGTCAAGCCCAAGCTACTTTCTAAAATTTATAATAAAAAATCCCCGACCGGCGGTGTTCCGCAGATCGGGGATCTTCATTTTACTGTGTGATCTTATTTTTCCAGTGTGCCCTGGCTCTTTTTCTTGAGGTACTCATTGATGAAGCCATCGAGGTCGCCGTCCATGACGGCGGTGATGTTGCCGGTTTCGTAGTTGGTGCGGTGATCCTTGACCATGGTGTAGGGCATGAACACATAGGAGCGGATCTGGCTGCCCCATGCGATCTCCTTCTGCACGCCCTTGATGTCCTCGATCTTATCCAGATGCTCACGCTCCTTGATCTCCACCAGCTTACTGCGCAGCATATTCATGGCGACCTCACGGTTCTGGTGCTGGCTGCGCTCCACCTGACACGCCACCACGATACCGGTGGGCAGGTGGGTCAAACGCACGGCGCTGGAGGTCTTATTAACCTTCTGCCCGCCTGCACCGCTGGCACGGTACACGTCCATCTGGATATCCTCCTCGCGGATCTCGATGTTCACGTCCTTGTCGATCTCCGGCATGACCTCCAGCGAAGCAAAGGAGGTCTGACGGCGTCCGCTGGCATCGAAGGGAGAAACGCGCACCAAACGATGAACGCCGTTTTCCGACTTGAGGAAGCCGTAGGCATTCAGCCCCTCAATGAGAATAGAGGCGCTCTTAATGCCTGCCTCGTCGCCGTCAAGGTAATCCAGAATTTTATAGGAATAGCCGTGGCGCTCCGCCCAGCGGGTATACATGCGGTACAGCATCTGCGCCCAGTCCTGCGCCTCGGTGCCGCCTGCCCCCGCATGGAAGGTAAGAATGGCATTTTTGCTGTCATACTCGCCGGTGAGCAGGGTGGTCAGGCGCACCTCCGCCATGCGGCTTTGCAGCTGCTCGGTATCGGCAGCAGCTTCCTCGTACACGCTTTCATCGCCGGCTTCCTCCGCCAGCTCGATGAGGGTGAGGGTATCCTCGTACAGCGATTGCAGCTTTTGATAGGTCTCGACGCTCGCTTTGAGTTGTGCCGTGCGCTGGAGCACCTTCTGGCTGTTTTCCATGTCGTCCCAAAAGCTCGGTTCCGCCGCCTTGCGCTCCAGCTCGGCAATCTCGATGCCCAACTTATCAATATTGAGGGATTGTCGAAGCTCCCGAAGCTCCGGCTCCATGCCCTCCAGCTTCAGTCTCAGTTCTTCAAATTGCAGCATAGGTTTTTCCCTTTCCTAAATCATCTATATAGTCAGTTGATATTTACAGGTTGTATTAAATCATATTAGTTTACACCTTGTATTTGTTCTTTTTTTATCTCTCAATAGCCGTATTATTCTACCATAAAAGCGGCAGCTTGTAAAATAAAACCCGTAAATTTCCCAAAAAAATCGTCAAAAAGAGAATTTGTTCACCGAAATTCCATTGAATTGCCCCACTTCCTATATTATAATACATGGTAAAGTGCCAATAAGGAGGCTATCTCTGTGAAATATACCGGTATATCCTGCGCGGCTTGCGGCAAGCCCTTTACCGCAGAGGACGATATTGTTGTCTGCCCGGAGTGCGGCACGCCCTACCACCGCGCCTGCTATAAAGAGCTGGGGCACTGCATCTACGAGCAGCGCCACGCCGAGGGCTATGTGTGGCAGCCCCCCAAGACGGCGCCCGGCCCCTCGGTGCCGTTGGACGACCAGCAGTCCGCTCCCCGTGCCGATGACGGTCTGGTCATGTGCAGCCGCTGCGGTACCGTCAACCCTGCCGGGCAGGAGCACTGTGAACTGTGCGGCTATCCGCTAAAGGAGACCGGAGAGCATATTCCCGCCGGCGACCACAAAACGCCGGACGGCGGCAGCTTTGCCGAATATGTGCGTGATCAGTACAATATAGACCCCAACGAAAAGCTGAATAACGAGCTGACCGCCCGCGAGGTAGCGGCGTATGTGGGGTCCAATGCGCTGGGCTTCCTTTATAAATTCCGCGCCATGCTGCAAAGAAAAACGCCGGTGAGCTTTAATATCGCAGCGTTCTTCTTTTCAGGGCTTTACTGCTTCTACCGCAAGATGTACGCCTGGGGCGCCATTCTGGTGGGCATTCAGCTTGGCTGCTATGTTCCCTTTGCCATCAGCTATGTTCCCTATTTTCAAGATGCCATGTCAGCAGGCGTTACCACCCTTTCGGAGCTATTGAATCTGAACACCCTTTCGCCCCACTATCAGGCAATGGTTTCCACCTCTGCCATTGCGCAGTACGGCGGGCTGGTAATCAGCGTTCTCTGCTCGTTGTTCTTCAACTATTTCTATCTCAAAAAGATTACCCAGCAGATCAATATCCAGCGTTACCGCGGGCATGCGGCAGCAGGTACGCAGCAGTATTATCAGAACCTTTCCCGTATGGGCGGCACAAGCTGGCTGGCAGTATTTCTGGTGGTGATCGGGGTGTTCTCGGTCGTTTCCATTCTTACTTCGGTCTTTTTGATGTGAATTTTCGCAAAAAATCCCCGTTATATAGCCAAAAACCGCCGGTCTGACTGTTGACTTGCGGTTTTTTTGTTGGTATAATTCTTATGTTGTGCTAAATTTTCATGGCATAACTCCTTCCCCCTGCCCAAGTGTGGGGGGCGAAAGTCCATAAGGAGGTGTAAAGTATGGCAAACCTGACCAAGAGCTATGAGACAGTATTCGTACTGAGCAACAAGCTGACCGAGGAAGCCACCGCCGAGCTGGTGAAGAAGTTTACCGATCTGATCGCTGCCAACGGCACCATCGATTCCATCGATGAGTGGGGCAAGCGCAGACTGGCTTACGAAATCGACTACGAGCAGGAAGGCTACTATGTTCTCGTCAACTTCACTGCTCCCCACGAGTTCCCTGCGGAGCTGGATCGTATCTACAAGATCACCGAAGGTGTGATCCGTTCTCTCATTATTGCTAAAGAGAACTAAGGAGATGATGTAATGTTTAATAAAGCCATTCTCATCGGTCGCCTGACCGCAGACCCTGAGCTGAAGCAGACCCCCAATGGGATTTCTGTTTGCAGCTTCAGTATCGCTGTGGATCGCCGGTTCTCCGGTCGTGACAGCGAACGCAAGACTGACTTTCTCAACATCACTTCCTGGCGTCAGCAGGCGGAGTTCGTCTGCCGCTACTTCCACAAGGGCGATGTCATCGGCGTGGAGGGTTCTATCCAGACCCGCAACTACGAGGACAAAAACGGCAATAAGCGCACCGCCACCGAAATTGTGACCGACAATGTGTTCTTTACCGGCGCAAAGTCCAGCAACTCCGGCAGCGGCAGCACAAGCTACAATGAAAACAGCTTCACTGCCCCCGCCCCCGCACAGCCTGCCTATGCCAATGGCGCTGTCAGCGATTTTGAGGAAGCGGAAAGCGATAACGACCTGCCCTTCTGATCCCGACGAAAACTGTTTCATTATTCTAACAAGGAGGTTTGAACCATGGCTATGGAGCGTACCGAAAGACCCGAGAGACCCATGAACCGCGACCGTCGTCCCCGCAGAAAGGTTTGTGCTTTCTGTGCCGATAAGATCGAGATGATCGATTATAAAGACACCCAGCGTCTGCGCCGCTACCTGTCCGAGCGTGGAAAGATCGTTCCCCGCCGCGTGACCGGTACCTGCGCCCGCCATCAGCGCCAGCTGACCACCGCGATCAAGCGTGCCCGTCATCTGGCTCTGCTGCCCTATGTCACCGACTAAGGCAACCTGCGGTTAAAAGCACACGAACACCCTGCCCCTGCGGCGGGGTGTTTTTACGTTTTGCCCCGCCTATGGGTCCTCGCTTGACTTTCACCCCCTCTTATGTATAATGAGAGAAAGGAAGCATCTTCCTTGCCGTAGTTTTTTGCAAAAGCGTGTTGCATTTTGCGGCGCTCGTTCGTTATAAATAGTGTAAACCTAATACCAATGACACCAACAGGAGGAACCACCATGAAGAAGAAGCTGATGCTCTCCCTGCTGCTTGCCTTGTGCCTTGCCCTGCTGCTGACCGCCTGCGGCGAAAAGCCCGCCCCCACCCCCGATCCCGACCTCGGTCCCGTGACCGACCCCGTCACCGAGCCGGACAATACTCCCATTGACCCCGATGTGAAGAAGTACTTTGAGTATTTCCAGAACCCCTATAATAACGCCGATATCTTTTTACTGTATCCCGCCGCCAACCAAAAGGAAGCCGCCGATAGCCGTGCCGCCTATGTACTGGTAAAGCTGGCCGCTGAGGAAATGGCTGCCGGAAAAGAAGTGACCTACTCCTACCCCAAGGCTGAATATGACCGGGCCGCCATGGAATACCTGGGTGAGCCCATCACCCAGTATGAAACCCGTAAAACCACCCTAACGCAGGATGGAAATGTGGAATCTACCGGCTGGGGCATGATCATACCCAACTTTATGGTGCTGACCCACCTGGAGCAGCTGGGGGAAAACCACTACAAGGGGATTTTTTCCGTCTACGGCAACGGCTATGGGCAGGGCGACGATCCGGCTGAAGCCTACGAGGACTGCTGCAATCGGTTAATGCATGGCAACATTCTGCCCACTGATTTTCTGCTTGGCACCCGCACGCTGGAGTGGGCGGAATGGGAAAGCCCGCTGCTGGGTCTCCAGCTGCGGTACGCCGGTGTGGAGTATGTCCCCGCCGACTGACCCTCCGCACAAACAAATGCGCCCGCCATAGCTGGGTGTACGTAAGACAGTATTGCGCCGAGATTGACGAAGCGGCACGAAACCGCATGGAGCTGATCGTG
>OHBJ01000494.1_pt1 | contig 25586 bp, 24 predicted proteins | sample 1577241 | NCBI WGS metagenome assembly OHBJ01 (sample SAMEA3541594, study PRJEB24748) | human gut metagenome | biome: human gut; feature: human-associated habitat; material: faeces | place: China | collected 2012 | reverse complement strand
ACCCACATGAAGTTGCCTTCACTAGAACCTGATGGTAATGCAACCTTGGGGAAACAAAAATCGTATCACCGTTTACTGCCGTTGTTTTCCGATATATACAAGGATACTATCGACTACGTCACATATAGTATAACATATGATCGACGATATAGTTAGTGTCACCCAACGTTAAAAAATCCCTAACACCACCATCTTATTGGCGCATTATATCACACCGATACCATCAATATCAATACGAATTGACAAAACAAATGGTATACGTCGTCCATCTTTATCATCCACAGCGTTATATCCTCCGGCGCATAGCTCTCCCATTCATTTAGCCTCAGTTCACAACAGATTTTCAAATGCCTTCAGCCACTCCCGTGCAAAAAGAGCATGTCTCGCCGCTTCGTTAAAAAGCACAAGACGTTTCATGGAAAATGGGCCAAAAGACAAAAAATTTACTTCCTATTCGTACTTTCCATTCCAAAACCATCAAAAAACATTTTCACGGCCGCATGCCCATTCCGTCTTGTGGGACGAAATATATTTTCCGATCCTTCCTACAGAGCAGCGCGTTCCTGTGTATCACACACAAACGTCTCCCCGCGATTCCATTCGCGCCGGGGTGTACCGCTAGAAAAAAACCACCGTTTTTAGACGCCTCCATGTCCGAAATGTCACCTAGGGAAGTGGATTTTTGCGCACAGCTTTGTCAGGCGTACCTGCTGGTCAAAAGTGTGACCGCATTTTGCCGCATAGCAACGGTGGCGAACAGTCCACCAATCCGACCGTGGTTCGCCCGCCACCCGACGACCGTTCGCCAAGCCCCTGCAGTTTTATGCCTCAAAATGAAAGACGGCCACTGAACCTGTCGTTTAAGGCAGTCTGCGGTGATTTTCCCCACTCAGCACCAAAATCTCCGTTTTCCGGGTGATGCACAACAGTTTCGCAGCAATCGTTTGAGGCAAAGGTCCCAGCAGAACCTTTGTCTCAAATAGTCCCGCCGCGTGTTTACCGCAGGATCGTACCCACGCCGTCCGGTATCGCTGCCACCGTAGGCAACTGGCTACCCGCATATCGGCGGGCCAGTATCATGGCCTCCTCCAGCGAGGAAGCTGGCACCATGTGGAATGCGCGCACGAGTTCCGGCGGCAGCGCGGATACAAAGATAACCCGGGCGTGGCGCAACACACGCAGCAATATCTGGCATTGCCACTGATCCGGCCGTGTGTCCTCCGGCCGCGTGCGCACGATTGTCTCCTCCATGCGGGCAAGGTCGCGCGTCCGGACAAAATCCGCGAAGAACGACTTGCCGCCGTGCCCATCCGCCGCCTGTGCTAGCATCACGATGGATCCGCCCTTTTTCACGGCTGCCCGTGCAGTAGAAAGGCCTTTCACCGCTTGGTATACATTCTGGTCCAGAGGATAGCCGCCATTTGATGTGACAACGATATCCGCCTCAACACGCGGCACACTGCACCATTTGTGCACAAATGCACAGCCTGCCTCATGAGCAAGGGCGCAGTCCCCTGCTGTTGCGTACACCACATTTCTTTCTGGCCCCAGTACCACGTTACAGATGAACGCCAGCTGAGCTGTCCGGGCCGCATACAGCATGTCGGCATGCACAGGATTTCCCAACAAGTTCCCCGCGCGGGCGCAAGGGTGTGCGATGAACCCCGCATTGTGATTGTACAGGACGGTTCTGCGACCGGCGATGCCGGGTAGCACGCTCTTCCGCCCACCCGAAAAACCTGCAAAAAAGTGCGGTTCGATGAAGCCCTCTGCCACCAGCAGATCTGCCTCCAATGCCGTTTTATTTAGCAACAGACGCCCGCCGGACGGCAGATATCCACAGTCGGCCACAGGGCCGTCGCAGTCGTGCACGAGTACCCGCGCCTGCCCCGCCAGCTCCGGGCCCAGCTTTTTTCTCAACTCCTCCTCTGTAGTCGCCCGGTGGCATCCTGTTGCCACAAGGATGGTGATCTGTGCTTTCGGTGCCCCTTTTCGTATCTCCGCCAGCAGAACAGGTAGAATCAGCCGGCTGGGCACAGGCCTTGTGTGGTCGCTCACAAGAATGACAACGCGCCTTTTCCCCTGTGCCAGCACATGCAGCGGCGGACAGCCCACGGGTATCCGCACCGCCCGCTCCACCAGTTCTTGCGGCGTTCCCTTTGAGACATAAGAATGCAACGGAGGCACAAGGCTCCCCAGAAAGCCCTCCTCTGGAAATTCGTACTCCATCCGACCGTGCCCGTATGGAAACATGACCTTCGGCATCATGCGCTCTCCTCTCTGCACCCGTCGCTCAGCAACCGAACTCTCCAAGTACTCTGCGTAGCGCCTCGTTCCAAAATATCCAGTCGTGTTCGCCCGCCCACTCGTCATAACGAAAGGACAGCGGAAAGCCAGCCATCTCTTTCGCAAAGCGATGGTTCAGCTCCAATAGAAAATCCTGCGCGCCACAGGCGACGCGTATCGTGGGAGCGCAACCCTTTTGCGCGGCGGCGCGCGCAAGACACATGATATCATCCTGCTCCGCTGTCTCCACCCCTATGCCAAAGATGCCAGCAAACTCTTTTTTCAAACCTTCGCAATTCGGCATGGCGAGATATTCCCGCCAGTATATGGCCGCGGGGGAGAAAGCGCAGCACAGCCCATACCGCTCCGGGAACGTGAGCGCACATTTCAGAGCGCCATATCCGCCCATTGAGTTTCCCATCACTGCGGTGTCTTCGCGCCTACCGGAAATATTGAACAGACCTCTGCATGTGTTAGGCAGCTCCCGGGCAATATAGGTGAAATATCGCTGACCATACTCTGCATCTGTATACCAGCTGCGCCCTGCATCCGGCAGGATGAACAGTGTGTTTCCCTCCCGCGCCCACAGGGGCAGCTGTGTATACTGCACCCAATTCGCATCGTTGCCCGTGAGGCCGTGTAGCAGATATGTCACCTTCATCGGCCGTGTGTCTTCGAGTTTTTTGGGGCCTACCACCGTGATATCGCAGCTCTTGTCTAAGACATGTGAAAAAACTGTCATCTTCGCCAGCATTTTGTTATCCTCCTTCTTTTTGCGTCTCGCACGTCTGTGCCGCAGACGGCCTCAAATCGCTGCCCTCATCGCCTTCCACGCACGAAGCGGCGCATATTCCGGTACGCTGTTGCCCGCGCTCAGTGCATATCCCCTCTGCTGTGCGCGCTCCAGCATGGCGCGGCAACGCGCGATAATCTCCACCTCGCCTGCGTGGGCCAGAAAGCCCACGTCCATCCCGCTCAGAACGGCGATTCCTTCGTGCCACTGTTCATTGGCCTCCTCTACAGGCACAATGGCGTCCCCGTAGGAGTGTTTGCCGTCATAACTGATGTCCCGGACGCTGATGTTTATCACAGAGGATACCTGTCCACAGGAGTACAGCACGGCTGGCACACCGTGCGCATGTACCAGTGTCATAAATCTGCGGTGCTGGAGATACACATATCTCTCCATGGCATTGTGCCAAAAAAGCATCTGAGTATTGGAGCCCAGTCGTCCTCCACGATCATCAGCCCCAAACTGTTGTAAGCAAGAGTCGTTTCATAGTAGAATAGAATGCGCTGCCCCACCTCGTCAAAGATGCGGCCCGGCAGTTCCAGCCCATCGTACAGCATAAGGAACAACTTCTCAAAGCCCACCAGCGTCATCATGTTTTCCAGAACGCCTCCTGGACTCATCACCGCTAGGTGGCCGCTCTCGGGCAGGGCTGCACTCAATGGTGCTGAAGCGCGCCGTGGAAAACGCCTCTGGATCCGGCCATGAAAATGCCTTGAAGCTTGCTTCGTCACATATGATGCCCTCATTTAAACAAAATCCTAGAAGAAGCAAAGACTTTTAAATCCCGCCGGCAAGTGCCTGTGCCACCGCGCGCAGGTTGCAAGGAGGCGTTGCCTGCGGTGTCTCGCAACCGCCGCTGATGATACTGGTCTCGTTGCCCTGCGCCAGGCAGCGGTGCACCTCCCGTGTTATAGAGGCCGGTGAACCATTTAGCAGCACGTCGACCGGATTGAGATTTCCAGACACCGCCGAATGCCCACGCAAAATACTTGCCGCAAGGGAAAAGTCCACCATGGAGTCCACGTCAAAAATATCTGCATTTAACAGTGCAATTTTATTGAGCAAGGGCTGTGTATTCCCACAAATGTGCAGCTTAGCCAAGGCTCCTTCCGCGTGGATCGCGTCGATCAGGCGTTTCTCATAAACAAACCCATATTCCTGATACAGCTCTGGCCCCAACAAAGAGCAGGCCGCATCACCTACGCCGATAATATCGGCCCCGCCTTTTACCTGCGCTTTAATATATACAATGGCCTGTTTTGTAATTTTATCCAAAATTTCATGCAGAAACGATTCGCGGCTGGCAAAGTCCATCATCGCTTCCCCTATGCCACGCAGCACACAATAAGAAGCAACTGCGCCTTCCACCCAGCCCGCAATGGGGCATTCGCCCTTTACACGCTGCGCATAAAGGGCAATGGTATCTACACGCGCTTTCATCCGAGTCGTCTGTTCCAGCGTCAGCGTGGGCAAATCTGTCGCGTCGGGCTCCTCCTGCCACAACGTCTGCCGGACGATCGGGCTGCCCTGATCCGGAAAATCCACCTTCATACCATAGTCCATAGCTTCGCCGTAAGGGTCCGACATGACCGTGACAATATCTGTGGCAAAGTCTTCGCGGCACCTTAGATTTGCTTCCACCATTTTTTCCGGCATCAGACAAAAATCTTTATAGCACACATTGCTGTATTGTGCTGCGAAATTCATTAGAATGCAAAAATTGGGAGCTCTATCCACGGCTCTGCCTTTCAATCGGTTCATCACACGCTCATAAGAGTTCATTGACAATATCTCCTTGCAAATAGGATTTTTGCAAACATTTCATCAGCGATAGTATTTTATACCCGTTGAGCCATTCATCCGCGCCGCGCCGGTTTATTGACCGTAATATTCTTTTGCCCCCTGATACATTGCAATAATGTTTTCCGCGGGAACATCATGCTGTATGGTATGCGCAGGTGCCAGGATATAGCCGCCATTCACATCCAGGACAGACAACAGCTTTTTCACCGCCTGCTTCACTTCCTGCGGACTTGCGCCTGGCAGTAACTTTTGTGTATCCACTCCGCCCCAAAATGCCAACACATCGCCGTAGGCAAGCTTTAGCCGTTCCGGCTCCATTTTTTCCACACCGGGCTGAATAGGGTTTAAAATGTCAATACCACAATCCAGCAACGAGGGAATTAAGCCAAATACGCTGCCGCAGGTATGGTGCTGATAATAAGCATTTGTGAATTTTTTGGTATAGGAGATCCGTTCTTTCATATACGGCGCTATCATTTCGTCAAACGTCGCAGTAGACATAAATTGTGCTTTCTGCGTTCCAAAATCATCGCCGGATGTAGTCGCGTCGATATACGCGCCAATTGCGCCGTAATATTGCCGGATAACTTCTTTCTGATATGCAAGCCATCTTTTTGAAAACGCATGCACAATTTCCGGTTCTGCCAGCAGGCGATACAGATAATCGTCGAACCCAAACATCCAACAGCCAAGCTCAAACACGCCCAATACTGGATGCTCCGCGATAACGGCATATTCTGTTTGCGTATGCAGCCACTCGGCGTCTTTCGCCCATTGCTCCAGCTTCTGCCGTGAAATGCGATCCGGATCCGGAAATTCATACGCATTCAACTCATCCAGGGTGCAGTCTTTCAACGGAGAATAACAAATTTCCGCGCGGCCGTCTATCATGCGGTAACCAATGCCAAAAGCGTCGTAGATAATGCCGCCTTCCTCGCGCACATGAATCGTATCCGGTGTTGCCATGCCGCCTACACTGCGCGTGTCAATGTCTAAGGCCTGCAAAATGCGTTCATCCAAATGCATATCTCCCCGCAGTGAAACGGGCGGCCCTTCAATATGCAGCAGGGCCGCAAGCGCCTGCTTTGTTTCCTGATAATCGACGCGTGTTTGCGGATTGCCCGCAAGGTCAAAGACAGCACGGTCCGCCTGCCTGTGCTGTACAACATTGTGAAATCTTTCCCGTCTCCCACGACGTATTTTCTTTTGCTGCCTTGGGCAGCTTTGCTTTGTTGAATAGATTTGGCTCTCAAAGGGTTTCGAACACATTAAAGGGAGGCTTTTATCTTTTATTTGACCACCAATAGGCATGTTAAAGGCAAAACGCAAAGCCATCCACTTTAAGCAAGACATATATCAGTAAGCGCCGTATTCCAAGGCTGTGTCCAGCATAATCTCAAAATTTTCCTCCGTGCGTTTCGACAGCGGCACATTGAGCGGGGTGGCCGTGGGTAACAGCACAAAATTGCCACCCGGTTTTCCGTCCAGCACACACTGCTTTACCGTTTCGCGCATTTCTGCAGCGGGCAAAAACTCCAGATCCTTCAACTGCAGGTTGCCCATCAGGCAAATGGAATTGCCACAAAGCGCTTTCGCCTCTTTCAGTGTCAGGTCTCCCGAATCCGGTGCTTCCACCGGGTCGATGGCATCCACTTCCATTTCAAGAAAGTCCCGAATCACAGTTTTGATCTTTCCGTGGGAGTGGATACGCGCATATTGGCCGTGATCGTGGATGAGCCGGATCAATTTTTTATCATAGAAAGTAACGTATTTTTCGAACAGGTCATGCGGCATATACGGAGGGGTGCACACCTCCGGCCCTGCAAACCGAAACAGCGGCCCCGCGCCCTTTTTCAGCATTTTTTCCAAAAAATAGGTCTGCTCCTCATATGCCTTGTCCAACATGCGTTTGACGATCGCTTCGTCTGTAAAAGCGAGTGTCATGAAATCCGCAAAATCAAATTGCGAAAACACCTCGTTGACAGGATCCGGGATATCAATCAATAAAATGCCGTTGTCGCCCAGGTATTCCTCCTGCTTTTTCAGATGTGAAACGTCCGGCTCTTCTGGAAAAAAGGGGATGGAAAGATACTTTTCAATGTCGCTTTCATCTTTTATGCGGTGTTCTGTCTGCCAGGCTGTGTATACGCCTTGGTCCACTCGAAATTCCTGTGTCAAATCCCCTTTCGGAGTAGTCAGCGTGATTCTGGTAAAGGTGCTCTTGCCCTCCGTGCGCTGCTCCACACGTGTATGCTGCGCTGCATAGCTGTTTGTGCAAATCACATCCGTCATAAAAATGCAATCGGCTTTTTTGCGTATTTTTTCCATCAGCGGACGGTAAGAAGGCTCGTGGTTCCACCAGCCCGTCATATATGTAAAAAACAATTCCCGCAGCAGCTTTGCATCGCCGCTGAGCTGCCTTGGGTCATAACTCCAACCTGTCATATCGTATGTGGAAACAGGCACTCTGTCCGGCTGTCCATGTTTTAATACCGTTAGCAAGCGTTCTTTTGACGTCATCAGGCATCCTCCGTATTCGTTTTGGATTCATTGTTCCTTGCCGTAGGGCAGCACATGGCCTCCTCTGCAGGTTTTCAATTTATTATATTATAAGTATTTTTCCTTTTTTCTGTCTGCTTGTATCTTCCCCCCAAAATGCACTTTTTTCAAACCGCAAATGAATCTTTTTATAATCGAAAATTGTAAGAGCAAGTTGGAAGGAAGAGAGGAGTGGAGCGCGGGCACGACGGAGGCCGTAGACTAGGGCCGTGCCCACGACACGTTCGAACATGCAGCCCGGAATCAATCCGCAAAGACAGCGTCAAGAAAAGCGTCAAAAAGATCTTCAGTCGTATGATAGCCCAGCTTCTTATGAGGGCGTCCATTCAGCTCATCAGTGGCAGAAAGAATATTCTCGCCGCTGTATTTTTCAAGGGAAACTCCCTTGGGAAAGCAAGCCCGAAACAGGCCGTTGTGCCGTTCATTCTGCGGCCGTTCCCATGAGGTGTACGGGTGGGCAAAGAGCACTTTTATACCCCACTGTTCCTCTTTGGCGAAGCCGGAAAACTCGCTGCCGTTATCTACAGTAATGGCCTTGAAGACTTTTGAGAATCTGCCCCCGAGTTCAGTCTGAATGGCCTTCATCGTCTTTAGAACGACATCACTGACCTTGCCTTTGATGCAATATGCAAGGTAATTTCAGTCTTCTTTTTCTGGATCATCTCGAAGAGTGTGGGGTGCCCCAGCCTCCGGCGCTGAAGCACCTTGAGGGCATTGGCGAAATCTGGCGTTCTCATAATACATCCCCTCTTTACACTAGCGCCACGACAGCACAGAACAGACGTTCCCCCTCCAGCTGGAGCGTCACCGTGCTACCGTCCACACGGGCCTCCACGCTGTTCCAGTCAGTGTCGTGCGCCTCTGCCACGGCCACCCTGCCCGGTAGACGGAAAACTGCCTGGGCCCCGGAGCGCAACGCATGGTTGCCCGCCAGCAAGAGTACCCGGCCGTCCTCAAGCCGCCAGCAGCTCGCATCGCAACCCTCGCTCACGTCCTGCACAAAGATATCGTCTGCATATACACCCATTTTGAACAATGGCTGCAGACGGGAGCGAAAAGCCAGCGCGCGGCGGGCATAGTTGCGGTATTCCGCAGGATGGCGTTCCAGATGGTCGGTGATACCTAACCATAGAATGCTCCCCAGCAGGACAGCGCGCTGCATATCCTTATAGAACCATGCACGCAGCTCCTCTGGGTCGCCCACCCACCCACGCGGATCCACCATATTCACCTGCACATACTCCGGGAAAGTATATTTGAACAGATTGAAAAATTCATCGAAGGTATCGCCGTTCCAAGTGAGGCTGCCCCAGCAGTAGGCGCTGTAAATATCACCGCAGTTTTCTGTCATCAAGTATGCTTCGGGATCCCGGGCGCGCAGGCGTTCAAGCAGGGTACGCAGGATGCGCAGATATCCCCTGTTGAACCCACCCGTGCAGGGGCCATGGCTGTGCGCCTCATTGTAGCAAGCATAGGGCTCTGCCGAGGCAAGCTGATCCAGATAGATGCCCTTGCAACCGTAGGCCATGGCCGCGAAGTCAGCCGTGTCGATAAGATAGTTCTGCCAGAGTTCATCGTCCGGGCAGTTTACGGTGAAGCGGGCCGGGCCGTACACCTCCTCGATCATGCGGCCCTCGGGGGTGCGAATGGCCATCTGCTCACCCACGCTGGCGTGGAAGTCTGATGTAACGTCAAAAATGCGGGCGTTGATGTACAGCGTTGAAAAGCCTCCTTTTTCCCGCACATAGCTGATGCCTCGCCGGAAGGCCATAGCGCTGCCCAGCTCCATATCCGGATAATATTCGGGGTAGCTGGAATCAAAGCCTGTGCGGTTCCAGCTGGCCATAAACATATGCCGCACACCCCACTCGGCCCCTTTTTCATAGACAGCCGGAATATCCGCGAAACGGCGTGTAATTTTGCCGCTGTGCTTGAAATTATAGCATTGATGTAGGGCCGCCTCATCCTGTAGGAATGTCGGCTCGGGCTGGATTTCCAGTAGCGGGTCGATATATTCCCGGTATATCTCGGCGCCGTAGTGCCAGTCCCGACAGGAGACCGTCACGCAATAAATACCAGTGTTCCAGTGGGCGCCCGGGCGGATGCGCTCGTGCTTGCGGAAAGCAAAGCCCATCCAGGGCTTGCTTTCATCACCGCTCGTTTCCGCGATGACTCCCGTAACAGGGAAACGGCCGTCATGGCTACCGATGTACAGGCCGTTCTCCGCATCGTGGTAATACATCCAACTCATGGAGGCAAGGCCGCAATAATTAATCTCTCGGCGATAATAGTCTTCCACAGGCATGCTGGCCGCGCGCCAGTGGCGCCCCCACTCCCCATCCGCCATCTGCCTGTAGCGTCGCACGGGGTTTTTGCTGCGCTCGCCGGCGTGGTGCGGGTATAAAAGCACATCGTCCGCATGGGACGGGCCCAGCACAATGCCTGTGAGGCGCGGCAGCAGCACTTCGATGATGTCCGCGTCCCCACCATTCTCGAGCTGCCCGCTGACAGTGAGCCTGTCGCCGTCAGCCTTCAGTTCAAGCATGGCACGCACAGACCGCCCCCCGAAGGCCGGATATTCCACCACCAGACCCTCCTGTATGCGGCGCACCGCGCCCTTCTCGGGCCACAGCTCCTTTCTGACACCATCCTCCCACACAAACACGCTTATAATAGGAAAACGCGGCGCGCTCTTGATATATTCGTCACCTGTGGCAAGATTGCACAGACTGGTGAAGTTATTTTTTTCCGTGTCGAACACGGCGGAAAAGCTGCTCGTCCGAATTTCCATAAGGCTACCCTCACTTTTCATTGCAGTCGTATATAGCCATGCGCTCCTAGCACGGACTATCAATACCCTTTCTTTTCATACTGATCCAGCCCACACTGGTTGATCTGCGCTGCGCCCGGCATGTGGTTCGAGATATACACACCCGGCTTTTTCCCCATGGCCAGCAACTTTTCCACCACTGTGCTCTGAAGTGCCCACATGATATAGCTGGCGCTGACACCGCTCGCCGGACAGATTGCCTGCCCCAACTCCTCCACCGGCACCAGTGTATCCCCGTAGTTCGTGCAGTTATCCAGCACATGCTCACACGCTTCAAACAGACGCTTTCCGCTGGGATGGCGGCTTGTAAGTCGACTCGAATACTCAACGGAGGTGAGCGCTACGGTGAGGCAGCCCATCTCCCTCGTTTTCAGCGCTAGGTCCACCGGGAAATAGTTGTATCCAGACACGGAACCCAGCATCACAATGTCACCGGCCACAATGCTGGAGCGACCGATGACATAATCGGCAAAGCCGGAGATACTGTCGTACCCCACCGCCCCGCTGGAGGCGCCGGGCCTGTACCGCACCGGATTTTCTATCTCACAGGTTATTTTGATGGGACGCACCGCCATCATGCCGCCTGTCCGGCCGACCCCTTCGAACATGAGCATATGGCCTGTATCTAGTAGATGCCAGACTGCTCCCTCCGCCAACCGCCGCGCAATCTCTTCTGCCGTTTTCTCGATGGCATCTCGCTGGGTGGTTTCCACTTTGGCCAACACACCCTTCATCGCCTCAAAATACTGATCCATTAGCATTGCTCTTTCCTCCGCTCTTTTGTCATTTCGGCGCCGTTCTTCACAGTTGCACCTTTGGGGCTTGTGCCAGACCGTGGGCTAGACGGGCTGCCAGACGCCCGTCTGCAATGTCCACCCCCTGCTGCTCCGCCATCAGGTACAAGGCACCGCCAAGGAGCGGGCTGTATTTCGGCGGAGCATATATGAGCTCCGGTGCCCGGCGCGCCAGTGCCCGCTCAAACGCTCCCGAGAACCAGGCCCCCGCCTTCAGCATACCGCCTGTGGCGCTCACTGGCAACGCCCCGCCTCCAAGACGTGCCGCCAGACGACACACCTGCTCCACAAGTTCCGCGGCCAGTATGTCGAACAACTTTGCAGCCTCTCCATCTCCCTCCCTTGCCGCTTGTTCCACCACAAACGAGAGTTGGGCCACATGCTCTCTGGTGAATGTCGGCCGATAAGCCGCTGTCTGCAGGTCCAGCACCTTTTCGATGCCCATGTAGCGCAGCAGATGCTCTGTCAGGATACCGCCCGATTTTCCTTCGTCGTAGCGGCGTGTGACGGCCTTCAGGCACAGCACGCCCAGCCGGTATCCACTGCCCTCGTCTCCGAACATCGGCCCCCAGCCGCCCACCGTCACCAGCGGTCCGTCTTTCTGCCGCCCCGCGACAAAGGAACCCGTTCCGGCCAGCGCAACGATACCGCAGGACACGCCCAGTGCGCCGTAAAATGCATTCCAGAAATCATCCATCAGCCGGATATCGTGCATATCCGGCGCAGCACGCAGTATATCCAGCGCCCCGGCAAAACCGGGAATGAAGAGCAGCACCGTGCGCGGCGGCGTCTGCTCCGGCACTGCCGCCAAACAGCTACGTATGCCGTGTCGCACATTCGCAGCGGCCTTTTCCGGCGGGATAAAAACAGCATTGCTGCCCCCGGCCCGGGCCGTCGCCAACACTGTGCCGTCTTCTCTGAACCAGAGGAACTCTGTTTTTGTTCCACCGCCGTCTGCAACAAGATATGTATTCATCGCTTCCTCCCATCTACCGCAGCGCGGCAGGCTCTGGTGCACTACCGCCGCAGCGCAGCGATACGCTCCTTATACCGCTCGATGAGTGCCCGGTTGAACTCGTCGCCGCCGGGGATGTTGGCACTGCGGAACACAGGGGGAATCTCGCCCTGCTCGATAAACCGGTTCTCGACCTTCAGCACAATACGCTGGGCGATAAACAGAATCCCGAACGTGGATGCGCCGCCCGTGCGCTGGCCGTTCTGCGGAACCTCTAGCAGGCCATCTCCCTCTGGCGAGTGGTTATCAATGATGATATCGCCCACTTGATACAGCTTTTTCCCCTCGGGATGGCGGGAAACCAACGCGCGCGACGTTTTCACCGACGTAACACAGATCACTGTGAGGCCGCGTTCCTTCGCTAGCTCTGCAGCCTCGATGGCCGCAATGTTGATGCCCGAGTTGGAGGCGATTAGTAGGCAGTCTCCAGCGCGCAGCTCGAATTTGTCTAGAATACGCTTTGCTACGCCGCTCTGCCGCTCCACAAGGGTGCTGTGCACAGCGCCCTCATATACCATAATATCGCTCACTAGTAGCGGATTCACAGGTGCCAGCCCGCCACTGCGGTAAAAAAGTTCGTCGGCTATCATATGGGAATGTCCTGTAGCAAACACATGCAGTATGCCACCCTTCTGCAGGGAGGCATAAATCGCCTGTGCAGCCCTGTTCATTGCCTCCGCTTCATTTTCCTCGATCGCACACAGCATTTTATACATCTGCGGCAAATATTCACTGTCCTTAACATATTCGGCCATATCGGTATTCTCCTTTTTGGCGCTGCATTACAGCAGCCCGATGATCGCGGCGGCGCCGCGTCTTTTGATGTGCTACAGTGTGCGCACATACAGCCCCAACTCCTGCCAGAGCGCCACGGCACGCCTGTTGCAGCCCAGCCTATCCAGCCCGTGGGCGTCGCTGCCGATGGAAAAGTGCACCCCACGCGCGTGCAGGCGGCGTACCACCCACTCCCGCGGCGTATTGGTGGCGCCGTGCAACTCGTATGCCTTCCCGCTAGAGGTTAGCGCATCACCTAGCGCATCGATGAACGGCGCATCAAAATATTTTTCGCTGATGCGCGCACAAATGACCTGTCTGTCCTCAAAGGTGGTACCCTCCTCCAGCATGGGGCCGATGGGGAGATACGCCTCCGGGTGCCCCAAAACATCCCCGGGGCCCGCCGCCTGTTCCAGCAGCTTGCGCTTGTAAGCATGCCAGTAGGCATCATTCTCATATTCACCTCTGTGCACCAGGATGTCCCCCTCCAGATAGTGTACGCTCGTAATCACTGTCTGGCACATGTTCAGCACCCTGGGCGGCACACGCAGCCGTCCATCCGGGCCGGTGCTTGTTTCTATTCCACAGAACACCCGCAGAGGCTTTCCCTGCGCGCAGGCACGGATGACTTCAAAGTGCCGAGCAAGCTCTTCGGGCGTGTGGCCGAACCGGGCAAGAGTCGGATCGAACGGGTCGTAGTGATCCGTGATGGCAAGCTCCGTGATGCCCAGCCGCACCGCCTCGTCGATCATCTGCTGCGGCGTGTTGGCCCCGTCGGAAAAAGTCGTGTGAACGTGATAGTCGATCATACTCATTTGATGCCCGAAAGCGTGACACCCTCCACAAAATGTTTCTGAAAAGCGATATACAAGATAAGCACGGGAATGATGGCCATAGTCGCCGCTGCCATTTTTAGGTCGTAGGAATCATAGAATCGGCTGGACAGGTTCGCGATTGCGATGGGGATGGTGCGCAGCTCGTCGCTATTCACCACCAGCAACGGCCACTGGAACGCATTCCAGCTGGATACCATCTTGTTGATAGTGATGACGGCAATCAGCGGTTTCACCGACGGCAACACGATGTTGAAAAATATTTTTCTCTCGCCTGCACCGTCGATACGCGCCGCCTCGATGAGCGGGTCAGGGATGCCGCTGATAAAGTTGCGCGCCAGAAAGATACTGAACGCGTCTGCCGCGCCGGGGATGATGAGGCCCACATAAGTGTTGATCCAGCCCAAGTTGGTTGCCACGATGTACAACGGGATGATTGTAGCCACCCAAGGAATCATCGTGGTGCACAGGATGAGCATGAAAAAGAAGGTCTTGAATCTGAACCGGTATTTTGCAAAGCCATATCCCGCGAACAACACAATGATAAGGTTGCCTATCAGCTGGGCTGCTGTGACGATGATGCTGTTTTTATAATAGGTGCCGAAGCTCCACTTCGTAAAAATCTCCACATAGTTGTCCGTCAGCCAAACCTCTGGAAAGAGCCGGGGCGGTATCATATAAAATTCGCTGATGTCCTTAAAGGAGGACAGAAGCATCCATAAGAATGGATAGCCCACGATTACCGCCACAAGGATGAGAAGAATATATGTGGCGCTTTTGGAAAACAGCCTGCGTGTTTTACTCGTCATGGATATGTCCTCCTTTCTTAACGTATATCAATCTTCATGCCGCGGTACTGGATGAGTGTAATCAGCATGATGATGATGAACAGCACGAACGACATGGCGCTGGCATACCCCATCCGATAGAACTGGAAACCCTCTTCATAGATATAGTTCACCACTGTTTTCACTGCCAGCGTATCCGTGGTGCCGCGCAGCACATAGGTTTCTTGGAAGATCATGAACACACTGATAACGTTGGTGATGAGAAGATATGTATGTGCCGGCTTCAAAAGTGGGAACGTAATCTTGCAAAAACGCGCCAAGCTGCCCGCGCCGTCAATGGCCGCTGCCTCGCGCACGTCCTGCGGGATATCCTGCAACCCCGCCAGATAGATCAACATGCTGGCACCGAAGTTTTTCCAGAGCATAAAGATGAGGATTGACCAGAATGCTGTGTTCGGCATATTGAGCCATGTAGAGGGCGGCAGCCCGAGCACGCGTAGAATATTATTGAACAACCCAAAAGAGGGCTGATAGAACCACTCGAACAGTAGCGCCGCCGCCACGGTGGAGGTGATAACCGGGGAATAAAACAGCACGCGGAAAAATTTCATGCCTCTGACACCGGTGTTCAGCAGCATGGCTGCCCCAAGGCCCAGCAGCATCACCAAAGGAACATAGAGGAAAAACTTCAGCATCGTGAGACAGCTCCTCCAGAACTCACCATCTGTGAGAAGCTTTCTATAGTTTTCCAGCCCTACGAAGTTACGGTCCGGCGTCAGAGCGGACCAGTCCGTGAGGCTGATGGGAAGTGCCATCACAATGGGGATGATACTCATACATACAAAATAAGTCACAGCGGGCGCGATAAAAATATACGGTGCCACCTTTGTCGCCGTCAGCCTCTTCCTGTGCGGCTGTCCGTCATTCATACGCATTGAAACACTCCTCTCCTTGTCCGGGAAATGCAAAGCAGGACACAGACACCCGCTGTGGCGGGCCGGCCCGCCACACATCTGAATCCCCCGCGCGGGCGTTTGCCGGCGCGGGGGATGTTGTCCTATACGCAGTCGCCTTATCCCACTGCCGCACTCAGCTCGGCATTCAGTTCATCCTGGCATGCCTTCATAATAGACACAAGGTCTTCATCAGTGGTCTGCACCTTCGTCCAGTAATCGCTCCAGATAGAGTTCATGGCCCCCGTCTGCAGACGGCCCACTATGGATTCGTTGAGACTCTCCAGCGCTACTGCATAATGGGGATTCTCCTGCAGCCCGGCATCCTCCAACAGAGCCTTGCGGCTGGGCAGTTCACCTGTCTGGCTGCAGAATCGCTTCATCACATCTTCGCTGCTGAGGAACTCGATAAAGCGGGTCGCCTCGTCGGACGGAGCTTTGGAGTTGGCCACAAAAGCCCAAGATGTAACAACATTCGTGTGCTTACCGTCATTTGCGGGGATGAGGCCTGTACCGATATTCACGTCAGGGGCTGTCTCTGCCAAGTTGCCGATCATTCCGGGGTGTCCTAGCATGAGCGCCACCTTGCCGATGCGGAAACCCGCCCAGTTTTTGGAAAAGTTGACGTCATATACCTTGTCCACACGGTACATATCCACCATTGCCTGAAGGGCCGCCATCGTGTCGTCGTCGTCTGCAAATACGAACTGGCCGCTGGCCTCATCGTAGAAGCTACCAAACTGCTCTGCATAGCTCTGCACCTCCGGCCAGTACCCATTGGTGCCCCAGCCGCTCTGGGTCATCACACCGTTCTCACTCTTGGTAAGCTTACGGGCCCACTCAAAAAACTCGTCCCATGTCTGGGGACCCTTCTCGGCATCAAGCCCTTCGGCCGCCACCAAGTCCTTGTTCCAGTACATGATGATGCTCTGGTTGTCCGTCGGCATACCATAATATTTGCCGTCGTACATCATGCCGTTCACAGTGGATTCGATGTACTCGTTCTCGATCATGCTGCCGGGCAGCACGCTCTCGTCCAGCGGTTGGATGGAACCGGCAGCTGCCAGCTGTGCCACCATGCCCTGCTGAATCTTGAACACATCGGGGCCTGTATCGGTGCTGAGGGCCGGAATCAGCTTCGACATATAGTCGTCAAAGGGGATATACTCTGTCTTTACGATGATATCGGGGTTGGCCTCATTGAACTCTTTTACGAGTTCATCCATCAGCACATCCACCGCGGCACTGGAGTGCATCCAGTAGGTGAGAGTCACAGGCTCTCCGCCTGCCGCACTGCTGGTGTCCCCAGAGCCCGGAGCCGTACTGCTGGCTGCAGATATGCTGGAAGTTCCGCCACCGCCGCAGGCGGCCAGCGCGAGGCAAATCACCATTGCCAGAAGCATCGCTATAAGTTTTTTCATCATGTTGTCCTCCATTCTTTTTGTGTGATATTTATTCAAACCGTATGTGAGACGGTTTTTCCACAATATAGTCAATCCCCCCTTTTTTCTGTACACTTCATACAACAACGAACGAACTTGTAACGTTATCACTACAACACGCAACAAAAAGAAAGCCCTTTTCTTTGCTTCCTCCTCCCACGTATCGGACCCGCGGCACTTTGCTCACAGGCCCAGTGATACATTAAACACATATTTATCTCCACGATAGATGGATTCCACATATTCAAAGGGCACACCGCTGTGGTCGAACGTCACGCGCGTGATCCGCAGCACAGGCATGCCGCTCTTCAGTTCCAGCGCCTTGGCCGCATGTCTGTCCGCCGCGTCGGCACGAATGCTCTGTTCTGCTCGGCTGCGCTCGCAACCATATTCCTTGCTAAGCAGCTTGTAGAGAGAAGCTGTTACATCCTGAGCCTTCAGTCCCGGAAAACGGTGGAACGGCAGATGCACCTTTTCCAGCGCCATGGGCACTGCATCCGCGAAGCGCAGGCGCTCGAATACATGCACCTTCTGCCCCGGCGCCAGCATCAGCGCATGGGCAATCCTGTCACCCGGTACAAGAATCTGCTGGCCGAGGAGCTGCGTGGAAGGCACACGCCCCAGTCTACGCATCTCGTCACTGAAACCATACAGATGGTTCAGTTGCATATCCGTCTCCTTGTGGGCGACGAAGCTCCCCTTGCCCTGGATCTTATAAATATAACCGTTCTGACACAGCGCGTTGAGAGCCATTCGTACCGTGGTGCGACTTACATTGAACAGGGTGCAGATCTCATTCTCAGTGGGCATCTGGTCGCCTTCCTGCATTTTTCCGGCATCGATGATATCAGTGAAATACGCCAGTATCTGCATATACCGCACTGTGTTCTGCATGCCCTGCCCTCCTTCTGTTCTTCTGCCGCATTCCAGTGACAACATGTTGTCACTACAACCCTGCAACCTATTTATACGCCTCAGACATAGCTTCTGTCAATACCCCGCGCGCGCTTTCTCTATTATGCTGAAAAATGTGCCCGCTTTTACAGCACTTTGCAATTGCCCCGCATATATATATCGAGGCCCATCATTCCCCTGCGAACCATCCATCATGGAGCGTTCCTGTGCTATCTCTCATGGTTACACCGAATTGCCCGGCTAGGATGGTGGGCAGCAAGTCTATAGCACTGGTGGGGGCATCCCAAGTGCCGCGCTGAGCCACGCTCCCGCCCAGCAGCAAGCCGAAAATATGCTGAGAGGTCTCATCAAAGGAATCGTGACTCGCGGCACAGGCACCTACTGGGACATCCCGCCCGCAGAAATGACCGCCACGCACAGGGCAGAGAAGGAATTCCGGCCCGCGCGGGTCAAAACCATACCGCCTCTGCATCTCAGCTCTGTCAAACACAAACTGGATATATGCTGGCGCCTCACAAATCCGGCGTATACGCTGCATCTGTTCTTCCGTCAGCGGTGCCACGGCATAGAGCGAGAGCTCTATATCGTGCCCCAGCGCCACGAGCTGCGTGTCCCGTGTCCTGTTTTCGGGCGTTGCTGTGCTGAATCCCGCCCCGTTCAGTCTGGTCAGTATATCCGGCAGACAACTCTTTCCCCAGAAGGGTGTCATGCCGTGGTCTGTTGTGACCAAGACTGTGAGATCTTCAAAGAAACCGCGCTGCTTGCAGATGGCAATGAACGCTTCCAGCTCTTGCTGTATCAGTTCAAGGCGTTCCTCGATATCGCACAGCCTCTCCTCCCATGTGGCACGGCGCGGATAAGGGCCGTAATCCATGTTGTGGCCCAAACCGTCGATATCGTCTATATACAGGGCTGTAAAGTCAGGCATAGTGGCGCAACGAAGCAGTGTATCGCCCGTATGCACCGGCGTGCCCCGCGCTAGATCTTTCAAGAGTGCAAAACGGTCACGGCTGTCGCTGGGTTCCTTTTCACACCGGATATAGGCACACTGCTCGCTTCCTTCCTCGCAGGGCCGGTGCTCCAGCATGAACTGATGGATGGAGGCTACGGTCGCCCCTTGCGCCAGCAGCGCCTCGGCAGCGTTCTGCGCGTCGCATGTCCGGCCATGCCTGACAACACGGCCGCTGCGGATGTCGTAATGTTCGAAGAAATTATGGGTCCTGTCACTCCACGCCCCGCACAGGATGGCCCCCTGCATCGGGCATGTGATGGATACCAGCCCACTACGCAACGCCGTGAATAAAAAACCGTCATGCTGCAGCCGCTCGAAGCCTCCGGCTCGGCCATGGCTGCGCAGACGTTCTAGATATGAATAGGAAAAGCCGTCGATATTGATATACACCAGTTTCTTTCGCCCCACAGAACCTAACTCCCTTCTGCATTTCATGCCGCGTAGCATTGCCCGCTTTCTCTTCCAGATAACATGTTGTCTCTACAACTATGCCGTTATATATACACTTCTTCCGGAGCCGTGTCAATAGGGGAAAGGGGAGTTTCTCCATTCCAACCAAAAAGCTGTCCTTCTTTTGTCGCTTTTCCCAAGCAGAAGTCCTGGGTCCGCCGGGCAGCGTCGCCGTTCCCCCGTATCTGCCGCCTGCTACAGAGTCTTTCCCCGTCTTACTTTCCCTCTTTTCTCTGCGTGTTTCCTTCTTCAGTGCTCCGTCGCATATCGTTCGTCCCTGTGCCATCTTTTTGTGTATACACATCCGATGCATTCTGGAGCACCTCTGCTTTTATTCCTACACTTGCCGCATGGAAAACTCGTCAGTAAATGCAGCCTGTTCACAAGCGAAAGTCAGGGGTTGGCAAAGGCAGGACGCATCTTCGGTGAAGAGCGAACGATGCCGCAGCTGCTGCAATATTTTTCTTCCATCGGCAGCGAAGACGCCTTTCGGCGTATGTGCGTTCTGGACGCTCTGATTCTGAATCCAGACAGGCACTATGGAAACTTCGGCGTTTTGTTTGATACAAAAACGATGCAGATTCTTTGTATGGCGCCTGTATTTGACAACAACAGAAGCCTGTTTCCGGAATTGGATGAAGAACAGCTTTCGCGCCCGGAGTGGTATATCGAAAAATGCAGACCGCGTCTTGGCAGAGATTTCATTGTGAATGCACAGGGAGTGTTAACAGACGCGATCCGGTCAGATTTGAAAAATCTGCAGGGCTTCAGTTTTCACTCACACCCGGATGTTGAAATCCCGGCGAGGCGGCTGAATCTTTTGAGCAAGATTGTCAATCGTCAGATAGACCGGATTTTGCTGGAATGAAAAGGAGCGGGACATGCGTCCCGCTCTTTTTTCTTTTAAGCAAAAATATTCTTAAGCGCATTTTTGGAAATCATGCTTCTTAACTTCATCAAAGAACAACAGGATGACTGCAAGCGCCTTAAAGAAAAAACGTGCTGGACATTGTTGTTCAGTGCCAGATGAACGAGGAGTTGAAGCATGTGATTCGATTAGCATATCTCGTTGACTGCGTTGTGCGGTATATTTTGATAAAAATTTCTATCACTTTCATAGCAAACAAATTGCCGGAACACAAAAGGCGAACAGCGGTATGATAAAAAAGGCTTCCATCGTGAAGGCAAGAGGGATAGATAAATCCGCTTTTTTTGCACAAAGGCATGTCAATAAATGCAATGCGGGTTTACCAATGCTTTCTTATAATAAGTGTGAGACGCAAGGCCGGCATAATACAGAGGATTATTTTTCGGTGAAGACAGTGGACCATACGTGATGCCCTATAATGGAGGAATTTTAGAATGTGCAAGATTAATTTTGACATTGCAGGAAGAGTAGCGGTAATCACAGGAGCAGGCGGAGTAATCTGTGGTACGATGGCGCGGGAATTGGCGCGCAAGGGCGTGAAAGTTGCATTGCTGGATCTGACAGCGGAAAATGCGGAAAAAATTGTGGAGGAAATTAACGCGGACGGAGGAAATGCAATTGCCGTCCAAGCGGATGTTCTGGACCGCGCCAGTCTGGAAACTGCAAGGAAACAGGTGCTTGCACACTTCGGGGGCATCGATATCCTGATCAACGGCGCAGGCGGCAACAAAAAAGAGGCGACGGTTTCGACGGAACGCGATTTTTTTCATCTGGATATGGATGCATTCAAGTGGGTGTTCGACCTGAATGTGACGGGTGCGGTACTTACAACGATGGTGTTTGGGGAACTGCTGGCAAAGCAGGGACATGGGAATGTAATCAATATCGCTTCTATGTCCAGTTATCACCCGTTGACCAACACTGCGGCATACTGCGGCGCAAAAGCTGCCGTAGCCAATTTTACCGAATGGATGGCTACACACTTCAACCAGAACTACGGTAACAAAATCAGGGTCAACGCGATTGCGCCGGGCTTCCTTTTGACGAAGCAAAACCGCTTTCTACTGACCAATGAAGATGGTTCGGCAACAGAACGCGGCAAACGTGTGCTGGCGAAAACACCGATGGAACGCTACGGCGAACCGGAGGAGATGGTTGGTCCGGTGATTTTTTTGTGTTCGGAGGCGGCATCTTTTGTGAATGGCGCTGTCATTCCTGTGGATGGCGGATTTTCAGCCTATTGGGGCGTTTAAATACAGCGCTGCAGAAAAACAAATATCGGCAGGAAGAAAGGAATACAGTATGCAGTATCATCACATTTCTTATGAGCAACTGGAACAATTTTGCATCCAGGCCTTTGAAGGCTACGGTTTTGACGCGGATGCAGCACGCCGGATCACAGACGTGTTGCTGGCTGCGGATTTGTGCGGGATTGAGTCCCATGGAATCCAGCGAATGATTCGCTATCATAAAGAGATTACGGGCGGTATGGTTAAGCTGGATGCAAAGCCGGAGGTGGTGTTTGAAACGCCGCTTTCGGCAGTAATTGAGGGTAATGATGCCATGGGGCAGATCTTGGGTGTACAGGCGATGCAGATGGCCATCGGTAAGGCAAAGAAATCCGGCTTTGGCATGGTGACGGCGCGCAACTCGAATCATTACGGTATTGCGGGTTACTATGCCAGAATGGCAGCGGAACAGGGGCTTATTGGGATGTCAATGACGAACACGGAGGCCATTATGGTGCCTACATTCGGCCGACAGGCGATGCTAGGAACAAATCCCATCGCGTTTGCGATGCCGGCGGCCCCTACTACCTTTTCATTCGATGCGGCGACTACCGTGGTGCCGCGCGGCAAACTGGAGGTTTACATTAAGAGAGGAAACGGCCTGCCCACAGGCTGGGCGTTGGATGAAACCGGTCATGACAGCAATGAACCGGAAAGAGTGCTGAAAAATATCATCGGCAAAACGGGGGGCGGTATTCTGCCTTTGGGAGGTTCGGGTGAATTGACCTCGGGCCATAAAGGGTATGGCTTTGCCATGCTGTGCGAGATTGCAACGGCGATTCTTTCCGGAGGCACGACTTCAAACTATATCTATAAAACCCCCGGTCGTTCCAATATTGCGCAATGCTTCATTGCGCTGGATTACGGGATGTTCGGAGATAAGCGGGAAATTGAAAAGGCGTTGTCACAGTACCTGCAGGAACTCCGGGACTCAGATAAAGCGGAAGGACAGGACCGTATCTATATCCACGGCGAGAAAGCCGCGGAAGCGAACAGACGCGTGAGGCGGGAAGGTGTTTTGCTGAACGAAAAGACATACGCAGAGTCACGGATAATCGCGGAATACACCGGCGCCCGGGAGGCGCTTCCCGAATATATGGACTGAGGAGGGTTGCAGTATGGACTATGCAACAGAGTCTCTGCGTTTGCATGGCAAATGGAAAGGCAAGATAGAAGTTGTGTGCACGGTGCCGTGCGGGACAAGAGAGGAGCTGGCGCTGGCCTATACACCTGGTGTAGCGCAGCCTTGTCTGGAGATTCAAAAAGATATCAGAAAATCATATGAGTTGACGCGCAGACACAATCTCTGTGCGGTCATCACGGATGGTACCGCCGTGTTGGGGTTGGGAGACATTGGTCCGGAAGCAGGCATGCCTGTCATGGAGGGAAAGTGTGCTTTGTTTAAGGCGTTTGCGGATGTAGACGCGTTCCCACTATGCATCAAAAGCAAAGACGTCGATGAATTTGTTAATGCAGTGTATCTGATCTCGGGCTCCTTCGGCGGAATCAATCTGGAGGATATCTCTGCACCCCGCTGCTTTGAAATCGAGCGCAAGCTCAAAGAAAAATGTGACATCCCCATATTCCACGACGACCAGCACGGCACAGCGATTGTTGTAACAGCAGCTCTTTTAAACGCATTGCGCGTAGTGAAAAAAGATATCGGTTCTATCCGCGTGGTCGTGAATGGGCCGGGAGCTGCCGGCACAGCAATCATAAGAATGCTATTGGATTCCGGAGTTAGAGACATCATTGCCTGTGATGAAAATGATATTTTGTATCGGGAGCGTGGTGTGGGGATCAAAGACCATAAGGAGATGCTGTGCAGCATCACAAATCTTTCGGGTATGCGTGGTACATTGGCGGATGCTGTTAACGGCGCGGACGTGTTCATCGGCGTATCGGTGGGCGGTGCGCTGACACAGTCAATGGCCCGCACTATGGCGAGAGACGCTATCGTTTTTGCCATGGCGAATCCTGTTCCGGAGATCACTCCTGAGGATGCAAAAGCTGCAGGGGTGCGCGTGATGGGTACAGGCCGCAGCGATCATCCGAATCAGATTAACAACGTTCTGGCATTCCCGGGTATATTTAAAGGAGCGTTGTCGGTACGTGCAATTGATATTAACAGTGCGATGAAAGCCGCAGCAGCACAGGCAATCGCAAATTTGGTAAGTAAAGAAGAGCTCAGTGAGGAATATATCATTCCCGACGCGTTAGACCCAAGGGTGAGCGAGGCGGTCGCGCATGCTGTTGCGCAGGCGGCACGCAATTCTGGCGCAGCACGGTTATAACTGGGCGGCCGGTGCCTGAAAAGGAGCCTGTGCGGCAGGAAAAGTGAAAGGATACAAACAATGCTGAATCAAAAATTGCTGTTTCAACTCAACGAGCTTGGAATCTTGCCGGGAGACATCGTCCTGGTGCATTCATCTTTGTCAGCTTTGGGGTTTGTGGAAGGCGGTGCGCAGACAGTGATTGATACGTTGCTGAGCGCCGTCGGTCCGCAGGGCACGCTGCTGATGCCGGCGCACTCTAAGCCTTTTTCAAACCCGGAAGCATATATATTTTCTCTGGAACATACGAAAACGCATGTGGGAATCATCCCCGAGACCTTTCGGAACAACGCAGGCGTAGTGCGAAGCCTGCATCCGACGCATTCTGTGAGCGCAATTGGGAAATATGCAGACGAATTGACAAAGCGGCACGCGATGGATCGTACACCTGTGGGTCCCAATTCACCCTATATGCGGCTTCCGGAATACGGTGGAAAAATTCTGATGCTGGGATGCGGGCTCAATCCCAATACATTTATGCATGGTGTGGAGGAAGCGGCGCATGCGCCGTACGGGTTGGATAAGGAAGAGACTGTCTATTCTTTTGAGGTTCATGGAACCCGCTTCACCAAAAAATATTTTAAGCACAATTTCACAGGGCTTAAGCAGCAGTATCGGAGACTTGAAACAGTGTTGGACGGAAAAGAGCTTCACCGCGGCGACCTGTTGAGAGGCACCGGATATTGGATGAAAGCGGAGGTCGTTCTGCGTGCGGCACTGCATAAAATGCACGAGGATCCGTACTATTTTGTGGATAAAGCAGAGGCGGGGGTAACGACATGACAAACAGAGAGCGGTTTATTCGTACATTGAGGTGTGAGAAAATCGGCGGACAGGTACCGACCTTTGAACTAGTGTTTTTTCTGACGATGGAAGCTTTTGGCCAGGTGCATCCGTCTCATCGGTATTATGCACAGTGGAACCAAATGAGTGCAGGGAAAAAAAGCTGCACATGAAAAATATGGCACAGCTTTACATTGATACGGCGCAGCGCTACGGTCACAGCGCAATCTTTATCCATCCGAATCCGGAAGGATTTGAAAACACGCAATGGCTTTTGGAAGAAATCCGCGACATATCGGGCAATGAATATTATATTATGATGCATGGCGATACAACGCAAAAAATACCCGGCGGCAACAATATGATGGAGTTTTCAGTGCGGATGTACGAAGAACCGGAAACGCTCCATGAGGAATCAAAAAAGAAAATGGAGCGTTTACTCGCTCTCGCAGAAAAACTGGACAGCCACGGGCATCTGCTGGATGGTTTTGCGCTCTGCTCAGATTATTGTTTTAATGTGAACCCGTTTTTTTCGCCCGAACAATTTGATGAGTTCATCGTACCGTATCTAAAGGAGACCATCGCAGAATATCGGCGTATGGGGTATTATACCATTAAGCATTCGGATGGAAATATTCTTCCTGTTTTGAAGCAGATCGCAGCTTGTAACCCTCACGCCATTCATTCGCTAGACCCCCAGGGGGGTGAGTATTCCCCGAGTGCGCGAGATAATCGGTGATGATATCTGTTTGATTGGTAATGTGAATTGTGGCTTGCTGCAAACCGGTACAGATGAGGAGTGCTGCGCCGATGTATTGCGCGCGCTGAACGAAGGGATGGCCAAACAGCGCGGCTATATTTTCTCTACCTCCAACTGCGTTTATACAGGGATGCCGCTACGCCGCTATGAGATGATGCTGAAGATATGGCGCGAAAAAGGTCGGTATCCGTTTTAAATAGTGTTTACACGAGCGATATGGTATAATGGGAGCAAGAGAGCCGAAAG